>Ga0065711_1039957_pt1 | contig 17353 bp, 31 predicted proteins | sample Hoacrofraction12_FD_59098 | JGI IMG/M metagenome (GOLD analysis project Ga0065711, IMG submission 59098) | Hoatzin crop microbial communities from Cojedes, Venezuela - Epithelial fraction 12 v2 (version 2) | ecosystem: Host-associated > Birds > Digestive system > Esophagus > Crop | place... | reverse complement strand
AGAATTTCACCAAAAAGAATCTTTTTCAAAAAAAAAAAAAAAAAAAGAGAGGGATGCCCAGAAGGCGGCAGCTCTGAACATGCTTTCGGCTCAGCGGTGGAAGGAGTGAGGGGGGTTTCTGGTGTGTGATGCAGGACCCCTCCTATGCCCCCCACCACAGCGCCCGCGAGGGACTGCGCTGGAGAAGGATCACCGGAGGAGTGCTTTGATTGAAATCCTTGCAATAAAACAGCAGCAGGAGCCATGACGTGGCACCCTCCCCCGAGAAGGAACCTCGACGCTGACTTGTCCAACAGGTCAGTGAAGCACCCCAACCACCACAGCGATAATTAGCAGTTATTAAATCAGTACAGAAAAAGCTGTCTGCAGAGCTCCTAACTCCTGACGGCTTGAGCTGAGCTGCAGGGATGCTGCTGTGCTCAAGTCATAGAATCATAGAATGGTTTGGGTTGGAAGGGACCTTTAAAGATCATCTGGTTCCAACCCCATCTTCCACCAGCCCAGGTTGCTCAGAGCTCCATCCAACCTGGCCTTGAACCCTGCCAGGGAGGGGGCAGCCACAGCTTCTCTGACCAACCTGTGCCAGGGCCTCACCACCCTTGTGGTGAATAATTTCTTCCTAATATCTAATCTAAATCTGCCCCCATTTAGTTTGCAGCCATTCCCCCTTGTCCTATCACTACACACCCTTGTGAAAAGCCCCTCTCCATCCTTCCTGCAGGCACCTTCAGGTCCTGGAAGGCTGCTCGAAGGTCACTGTCGCTGATGGATGGGGAAGGGGTCCTTGGCACCAGCACGAAGCGATGCACGAGCAGGGACAGGCTCTGTGCACCACAGCGAGGTGCTGTGCCAGTGCTGGCGTACCTACAGAGCACGCACAGTGCACACAGTGCGAGCTGTTCCGGCTGCTGCCCATCCCTGCTGCAGCCACATTGGTCGCAGCAGCCAGTGTTGGCTTCCTCCATCCTTCCCTCAGGTGTTACCGTCTCCTCAGTCATCCCACCGAAGCGTTTGGGTGCTGCCTGGTTCCCTTGGATAAAATGATGTGAGTTAAAGGGGAAAAATTGAAATCTGAAGCAGCACTGACTACAACTGCAGGCGGATCTCTAGTCTGGAACCTCCAAGCTGTGCAGCTCTCCTGTTTTCATTACCAGCCTGCTGTGCCGCGTGCTCACATCTAACACCATCCTTACTCCGCACCATAAAGCTACCCACTGCGCATCCCCGTCCTTTCGAGCTGCCCAGACACAGTAAGGCCACCGGTGCTACACCAGCTCCACGCAGGTGCCGTGCCGACCCCGCAGCCATCGGCAGGGCAGAGCCTCACAGCAGCACTGCAGCCCGTCGGGTGGCAAAGGGACCACCCCAGCCCCAACGGGATGGAAATGCGGCTGTAACTGATAGGTGTTGCCCAGGCCAGGGCGTGCAAGACAGCTTTTCCCAGCACAAAGGCTTCCTCCCAACACCACGCTGACATGCCTGGCGGATTGAGAATATCCTATTTATTAAAGACACTGAAGATGTGGCAACATGGGAAGCAGACACCATTCAAAGGACTGTCACATCTGCATAGCTAAAGGATCCCAGCAGTTATAAATCCCTCTAAAATACTCAGCCCCTTGTTCTGATAGCAGGTTCTTGCTCCTACTTTGCAGAAACAGGCTTTTAATCCCCGGTATTAGGCAGCTTCCTGCTATGTTTCAAATACACCAAATTAAGGGCTTCTCTAACAGCTGGTGTCTTAATGCTCAGAGAGGTTCTTGAATATCTATGAAAATCAGAGGCAAATTACATCTTTTAGTTAATAATTTCTTCTCCATTAACCTCCATCTCTTCCCTTGTTAGGAGATGATGTAATGGTGCTCCTGCGGCGTAACCCTCCGACACAAGGGCAGCCTGGCCGCGGGCAAGGACGCTGCGCGCGGGGAAGCGAGGCCTGCTCATCGCTGCCCGAGCCACGCTCCGATGGGAAAGGGCGGCCGTGCCCACCTTCCAGGCTGCCGACAGCGCTGCTGGAGCGAGGCGGGCTGCCTCCTGCCAGGCCCCGAGCTCTGCCGAGCCAGCTGACCGCACGCTACAGCCTGCAACGTGCGGGCACGCCTCGCAGGTCGCTCTCATCTCAGACCGGCTTCTGCCTGCTCCTCACGGCTCTTAGACCCAGGGCTGGTCCCCAAGCCGACGCCGGGCACTGAAAGCCCTGTTTGTCACGGTGAGGCTGTGCAGAGGACCTGGCTCCGGCTGCCAGACCCTGGCCGGGTAAAGCTTCCCCCACGGCCATCACGCAGGCAGCGTGGCAGGAGCGGTGCCAGCCGTGGGAAGGAGGACCGATCACCAACAGCCCTTTGTTTTTTTAACCCGAAAACCTGTCAGCCATGAGCCCCAGGGAGTGCTTGGGGCTCGGACCCCTGGAAGATACAATCCCACCACCACAGGTGCTTTATGCCGAGAGCAAAGAGGCTGAGGGCAGCCCCGGCAGGAACCGCTCCCGGTCCAGCCTGGGACTGCCCAACCCCACCGTCCCAGGATGACCTCAGATGGCGTGACGTGGAGAAGCCACATTTCCCAGGATAAACCAGACCCACACACAACTTTGCTTGCTTTCCAGCTGGAGTTTAGGAGGAATTTAGGAGGACAGGGGCTGTGTTTGCTTCCCAGCAGTGACAAAGCAGCCCTTGCACCCCAGCCCTGGCTGAGGCAGGGGAAGGATGGTTTTTCAACCCTCCCGCTTTGCAGTGCAAGCAAAGGGCAGGCTACGGACGAGCCAGAGAGAAAATACAAGCCTCTGCAAGAGGAGGTTTGGTGCTTAGGGACTGACGGCACAAGCCAGGGCTCGACCTCATCCGGGTGGAGCCCGTCGGGTCTGGCAATTCCAGGAGATGGGCTTGGGGAGTTTTCGAAGCCCCCAGACCTGCTCAACATGCCAGCTCATAGAACATCACAGCTCTGCAGCCCTGGCTCTGCTCTTACACACCCACTGATGCTTGTAACGTGGGAGGGGGAGAACGCAGAGAGGAGCCCACGAGGAAAATCGCCTTCATGCACTGTCGACTCTCACCTCCAGCAAAGGCTGCGTGTGCCGGTGTGCTTCCCCCCGCACCCCGACCGGACCCTGCCCAAGCGATAATCACCAGCTGCAGTCATGATAGATGCATCTGGTCAAGGTAGGTTTGGGGGAGACAGATAACAACACCATAGCCAAGGGCTAATTTATGGCACTGCGCCCACCTAACCACGGTGCTGAACAACATCCGACTCAAGCCAAATTTGGAAGAAACCAACATCTGCCATCAGTCTGCAACTGTGAGTCAGTCATCTTACCCCCTTAACAGTGAGCGGCCCCAGAGCCCGCTGAGCTCTCCTGCATGGCAGAGGGCTGCATGCCAGGATCTCCCCTTGAGCAGGGACGTCCCTCAAGGGTAGTCCTCCAGGTTGACAGAACCCTTATCGCGTCAGATACTCAGTAACTGAAGTGGGAACAAGTGTGCTGAAACTTTGAAAATCTCAGCTAAGTGATATAAAGGATTGATTGTGCATATATGATCCTTGAGACACAAACTCTTGATCAAGTCTGGGGCTAAGACTGGGTCCAGCCGCACCTTGACTCCTCTCTGAGCAGGCCGTTAAAAAGCAAGGGGGTCCATTCCAAACCTCATGACTCAACAGGAGGGTCTCTGACCATTTTGTCCAACCCTGTCCTCTGTGCAGTAAATAATCCTGTGTACCTTGACATCGAATCTTGCTAAACCATTGTTGCATTCACCATTGAACTTTGCTAACTCACTGTCTTCTACCAATAAAGTATATCGTTGCCTCTCTCTTGCGAGTGAAGTGCATCACTGCCCGCGGCACTGCGGCTCTGCTGGCTCCAAGCACTCCGCTGGCTGCGGCTTTCCGAGTGCCTTTGTGCTGGTGGAGCTCGTAATTCATCAGCCATCAAGACAGCAAAAGGCCAGAGTTCAGCGTGAATTCGTAGCTAGGAAGGCTTTGCACTCTGCTGGGGAAAAAGCCCAGACAAACACCGTGGGCAGCAGTGACGAGCACCCACAACTCCAGCTAAAATTGGAGGCAGTGATGAGGTCTCAGTGCCTTAAGAGCAAAGAAACCCTCAGTGCCCTGGCAGGCGCTGGGCAAGGGAGAATCTGGGTGGGATGGGGGCTGGATCCTCTCCTGATCGTGATCAGTGCTGCTGCTGCTTTGAAACTCATAGTCCCAGCTTGGTTTAAACTCGATCAAAATGCGGCTGCATTCAGGAGAACTGACAAAAAATTAATAAATCAACTCATTTTCCAGCCCTGAATTCAACAGCTACCAGCAAGCCCTTCTCCGTGAGCACTGCAAGGTGAAGACCCGGGCAGCTCGGATCCTGCTCTCCCCACGCGCCTCTGACCCTCGGTACTCCCGACGTACTCGGGATGCAGCTCGCAAACAGCCCCTGCCATCCGCTCCTTGCACCCCGGCAGGGGATCAACCTTCAGCCTATTTACAATCTTTCTTATCATGCTACACCCACGGCTCCTCCCAGTACTGTAACTGGGGGCACTGAGTAAAACCAGCTCGCCCAGGTTGAACACACGCCAAAGGAAATGCCCTTTCATACCACGCGCAATCAAACGGCGGAAGTCATTGTCGCAGGGAATCACGGAGATGAAGAACATCAGTGTTCAAAAAGAGACAAAGCAGCACTACTGAGAAAAGCCCTTGAAGGCAATTAAACACTCACTGACGAGACACACTGGCCCAGGAGGACCCTACGCTGCTAGCTGCAGGAAGGATGAGCAAGCAGGCAAACCATGGACGCTTGCTGTCCTCTTGCTCTCCTCTCCTAGTGAACGTGTCAGAGACGTTGGCTCTGTACCAACATACCTCGGTCCCGCCTCACCATCCCGATGTTCCCAAAACCAGGAGCAGAACCGGGCCATACCTGAAAGTCATCTGGAACACCTGCCCTTGGTTGACGTGCTGGCTCCTGTTGTTATAGCCGTGCAGCATCTCTCCGAAGAGCGTGTCGTTGAACTTGGCGTCCGACTTGAGGCACTTGGGGCCCTCACAGATGTCAGACAGCATCAGGCAGGACTTCCCGTCAGGGGCCAGCTTGTACTCCTCCACGCACCTGCGGAGAACCACAAGGATGTGAGACAGGCTCCTGCCCTTTTTTCCACCCAGCAGTGCCCTCCTGCAAGGACGCAGCTCCAGCATGGCTGCTCCTTTGCTCTTTGGTCCCACTCCAAAGCACCCTGTGGGTACGATGCACGTGCTCGTCTCCAACAGGCACGAAGGGAAACGGAGGCAGGCAGCAGGGATGGGATTTAACTACAGGCACTGGAGACATCAGCAGCATCTTTTGCACATGTGCTCACCCTGCATCCCCTCCTCCTCTTCTTCCTCCGGCCTTTTTGCCAGCATTGTGGCTCCCAGCTGACAAGGAAACCTCCATTCCCTGCCTGCCCCTTCCTCCCCGTAGCCGCAGTGCTCTGCTGACATCAATCCCACCTCCATCCAGGCTTGTTCCCCTCTCCCGTTCCTCTACCGCGTTTTACTGCTGCAAGCGAAACTCCCACCCGTCTGTCGCACTTTTCCATGCCTGTTCCCGAAGCGCAGCTCTGCCTTGAAAAGAGATTCTGAGAAAAAAAAAGGGGGGGGGAGAAACAGTCTCTGGAAGACTGAAATGCAGACCCTCTGTGTGGGCGCACATGGAGACCACGCAATGTCCCAAGGTTTTCTAGAGCCTCCCCTCAAAGGCTGCTGGTGCCTACATAGACTCCTGACCCCTTCTGCAGGCATGGCGCAGGCAACGTGCTCTCTCTCAGTGACTCAGCCACTCTGTGCTGCTAAACAATAACAAAAAAAGAAGGTGCTGGTGGTGGGAAAAAACAAACCAGCAAAAAGGAATAAAAAAAGAGAGATGCTGAGATGGGCAGAGCTCCCCGGGCTGCTCTTCCCCAGGGAGCAGCCAGTGGCCAGGGCTGCATGAGGTCTCTGCTGCACCTGCAGCATCGGCACTCGATGGATGCTCCTCGGAGTTACTGTCAGGAATTTGTGGGCATCTCCTTCCCAAAAGGGCTCCTTTTGCCCTCCTTCGCCCTAACCCTTCCCACAGGGACGCGGAGCAGGTTCCTGCGTGCGCCCCAGAGCGTGGCCCAGCCGAGGGACCCGACGCGCAGAGCCCCGGGGCCGGGTGACGGCTGGCTGGCCGCAGCTGCGCAGCGAAGCCAGATAAACACCGCGCTCCTTTTAGAACGTGCTGCAGCCGGGGAGATCTTCCGGAGAGAAAATGCTAAACTGTGTAGGATTATAGGATCCCGGCCAAAATCAGGGATGAAACTCTATTTTAAGAGAGGCACAGGGGAGAAATAAAAAAAGTAGTATTTTTTAAACAAATCCTCCGCTTTCCCCCTCCAACATGCGATGTACGATTTTTGGGTCCCTTCGCGGTGAGTCACAGATCAAAGCGTACCGTCACAGAGTGGGGGAGAGGAGGAAGGTGCATCTGCTCACACCGCTCCTCGAGCTCCCGTATGCTTTTGCCCGCAGGCAAACCAGGTGCCTCCATTCCCTGCTGGAAGTCGGCTCCATAAACGGCGTTTTTCCTTGGGCACCCAGCTCCCTCACTGGCACCCCAGTTCGGGGATGGGTGGCAGAGGAGGGCTGGCAGGGAAGGAAAGGGCACGGCTCATTCAGCCACGAGTGGGAGATGCAGGAGCGTTGGAGGGGACTCACCCGCAGAACATGAAGATGGTGCTGGACGAGGGGTCGTGGGGCAGAGGGAGGGTCTGCTGGAGACAGAGCTGCTCGCAGCCGCCGTTGAAGCCATCCGAGCAGTCGATCCCTTTGGAGTAGTCGTAGCAACCGGTGCCATCCTTCATGGGTCGGAGGTCCTCGGGGCACTGCAGCGAGAGAGGGGACGTGGTAAGGTCACCCGTGGGTCCCCACCCACCCTGAGGCCACAGTTTGGTGGGTGCCCTCTGAGGGCATAGCCCACCCACGAGCCAGAGGGATTTGTGTGCTGTACTGCTGAACTCTGCCTACATCTAAAGGAGGTGAGTTCATCCCGAGCGACGGACGGGGCAGCCCCAAGGGCCCTGCACCACCTCGCACAGCCTTTGGGGAAGGGGTGAGGACCACAGGGCAAGAACCTGGTCTGCTGTGAAAGCCAGGCTCCGCATCCTCCCTCCGATGGAGGGCGAAATCCTCGAGGCAGCAAAATTACACAGAGCTGAAGCCTCAAGCCAGTGTGGGGTGAAGAATGATGACCTGGTCTGTAACATGCTGGAGGAACCTTCTGTGTTTGCTGCCTGCTCCTCTGGGATGCAGAGAAGTCTGGTGCGACTCAGAAAAAACATCTCAGGACCAACCCAGAAAGCCATCTCAATGCTTGGCAGCAATGCTGAAAACCATCTCAAACCAGAAAACCATCTCAAACTAGAAAACCATCTCAACCCAGAGCAGGCAGGCCAGCCAACACGGCCTTGGCACCGTCTCCTGGATGGAAGAGGCAGCCGCAGGCAGGACTGGCCCGTGGTGGAGGCAGGACTGGGGAAGGACAGGATGGCAGCCCAGGCTCAGCAGAACGCTCTTCTGCAGCTGAGGGAGCCATGCTGATTCACACAAGCTGGGGATCTGGCTCTGGGTTTTAATTTGAGTTCCCCAGCTGGCTTTCCTTGTCCCCGAAGATAAAAGCCAGCAGGCGGCAAATGCCATCAATACATTGTCACCCAGATTAAAGCACTCTTCTGTTCCACTGGCGTTATTTATCCCTTTTCGCCAAACACGCATGCACACAAACAACAACAAAAAAGCCAGTCCTTGAAAAAATAAATAAATCTTGCCTAGGAGCAGCTCGCAATTAAAAATGCATTATGGAATTTCTTGAAGATGAGTTAGACTGGAGCTTGTACAGGTACTGATGAAGGCAGGATATAAATGGCCTCTGTCAGGCAGAAGAAAGGTTATAAAACCACTATACTTTGTGCTTAAAAAAGAAAATCAATTTTCTGTGTGAGCAAAATGCTGTACATATTAATAAAAGTTCAGGAGACCCTGGACCCTGCGCTCGCTCTCACAGACGGGGTCCCAACAGGAGATGGGCTGCTGAGCCTTGCTCACTCTTGGCTACTCCAGAAGCAAACTGTCCACATGGGACACCAGAAAGATGCTTTAGGGAGTCCTGGCCAACCCCATCCGAGCGATGAGAAGTGCCTCTCCACCTCCTAGAAATCCTGTGCCACTTCCCTATGGCAGCGGCTTCAAAGCTGCTTCTGCCCCAGCTGCAGCAACCGCGACGCCTCGGGCATCCCCGTGCCCGACGTCCCTCGGACACCTCGCCCTCAGCTCTGCAGCTCGGGTGGACCTTGCAAGCCTCAGCACCTTCCTTGAAGACACTGGATGAGGTGGGAAGGGGAGGTAAGGGAGGGCTGAGAGGCACAAGGCTTTCCTAGCCAAAGGATGCTGGCAGCAAAGGGCTCTGGAACCAGACGCTGCCCATCGCTGCAGAGCAGGCAGGGCACAGGCAGGGTCCCGGAGAGGCAGCCCAGGAAGCAGCAGCCCTGTCTAGGCACGGAGCAGCAGAAGGCATGGGAGCAGGAAGCTTTCTAGCTGCATATACAGAATAAATACGAAGGAGGAGAGGACACTGAGAACAATCTGTGCTTTTCACCGCCGAGCTGCCTGGGAAACAGGATCAGGGTAAGTGTGTTTGTGAATCCGCAGATACAACACTTCTCCCCTGCGGTCTCCTCCGCATCTGCCGGCCCCACTGTAAGAGCAAGAGCTGTGCAAATTGCCAGAAACACGTCTCCCTGGAGGACACTGAGGGCTGGCTGCGAACAGCATCTTCCGCTCCACCGCACCGCATCCGCCTCTCCGCTGCTCTCCTCACGCTGACGGGGATGGGGGAGGATGCGACTCTGCCCAGGTCCCCTCCAGAGCTCCCGAGGGATCTTCCAGGGTGCTGAAGGCAACTGGATGGGACCTTAAGTCAGCAGGAGCTACAGGATCACAGCCAGGAGATCAGTCATGGCTTTTCTGAGCTGTCACCTGGGACTCTTACCCTGGCACCGATACGTGTGCTGAGCTCAGCATCTTTCCCAGCCCGCAGAGGAAGATGATGGCTCTCACCCTGGGACTGGGTTAGCAGGTCACCAAAACCCTCCCTCCCTTAGCCCCACTCTGCTCAAGGCCACCCTTGGGATATTCCTCCAGTTTTGGCTTTTAATCACCATGAAACACGTCTTCCGTTTGTAATTATGCATCCCAATTATTGCATCCCATTAATTATGGCAGGCCAATAGCTCAGCACAAAATTTGCAAAAGAAAGCACCCCCTCCCCGGCTCGGCACGGAGCCGGCTCTCCAGCCAGCTGTAGTGTTGCAGCAAGCAGCTCCCCAGGGACAGAAAGCTTTGGTAGCCAAGGCACAAAGACGGGAGGTGTCCCTGCTCGGTGCGGGCAGCGGTGCCAGGGACAGCGAGCCAGGGGAACCGGTGAGCCCTGCAATCAGTGCCAGCCAGCGAAGGAAACCGGCAGACGCAGGAGAGGCATCGCCAGCCGCCGGCACGGAGGGCTTTGCAGGAATGAATGGGTGGATGGAGCAATTATTCGGCACAACAAAACTTTACTACAGAGCTCCTACCCCTGGAGCAGAAGGTTTGCCACCGGGATGTCCTACTGTGGAGAAGTAGCCCATTGGGGTGCAAATACGTTCTCACCCACAGTAGTCAGCAATGACCCAGCAAAAAGCTGGCCTGTGCTACTCCCGACTCCCCGGGCTGTGCTGAAGGGTCGGTCTGGGCTCCCGCGTGGGCTCCCAAAACTGGCACTCGCTCTGCATTTGCTGGGCTTTCATAAAGGACCAGATCTGTTACTGCTGACATTGATTCGTCTGGCTCGGGAGGCAGAGAACCAATAATTACCGTGAGTTTTAATCAATCCCCCATCAATTCAGCTGCAGTTCAATTTGCGATCTGCCTTGGCAGTGACACAGGATGGGGGCCTGTGTCGGCAAATGATTAGAAAATCAATAAGCAGCTCGGCCAATAACTCTGTCTGGGCGATCACGGGTGACACGTCCCTCCCCGACGGGAGGAAAGCTGGCGAGACGTGGTGCCCCAGCAGCCCCCAGCCCCACTCTGCACACTCCTTGTCCAGATACGGGATGGATCCATTTATCCAGCGAGGCAAAAGGATCCTACAAACTCTTAGTCAGCTATTTGAATGGAAAAGCTGTTTGTGGTTTGCCATGTTAGACCTGCACTGCTTGGGAACTCGCTTCAAAATCCCAAACCATCCTCCTTCACCCATGGATCCGACAAGCAAAAATATCTCGGCTTGGGAAGAGGGTTTGGTGCTTAAATCCATGCTACAGAGAGGAAAAAGGAGGTAGAGGGAGACTGCAGCTTGTGGTCTGCTCTGAAAAGCCCAGGAGAAGCCGTTACCATACAAATGTATTTCCACTGCCTTGCAAATCCACCCCATCTACGCAGCCGTGAATCTGTTTCTCTGGGATGACGCCCAGCCCTGAAAACTGCTCTCGGGACTGGAAAAGCAAACTTACTTTCTTGTCTTCTTCTGCATTAGCACTGATAATACAGATTCTGCCAGCTAAACGTGACCCACAGCTACAACACCGTGACCCTGCTGCTGCCGATGGCTCTGCGAAGGCGGAATGGAGCGGCCGGCAGCGCGGCGGGGTTTGGCTGTCGGCACAGCCGGGCTCCGGCTTGTCCCCTCCCAGCCGTGCCGGCAGAGCACCCAGGTCTTGATTTTTGCCATTGCAGTCAGCAAACAGATTCTGAGTATGCACGGGAAATGGATATGCTGAATAAGAAAGCGCTATTTTTACCTGGTTTTCAGAAAAGCGTGCTTTTTTCCCTTTTAAATGAGATCTCCAAGGTGAGACGGCGTGGCAGGGCTGGCAGAACCCGCTGCCGTGTGCCCGCTGCCAGCCCCGGGAAGCCACCAGCGCCGGCCTCGCCAACGCACGGGGCCGCAGTTTAGAACAGAACGGGGTGCCCGTGCCCGGAGCTGTCACCCGGTGTGTGACACCGCAGCCTCCTGCCACCAGGACCCGGCACAGCCCCTCCGCCCACCGCCACCCACCTCAGCTCCGCCAGCACAAGCGCAGCGGGAGGAGGACCATCTTCTAGGGAAAGCAAGCCAGCATCCGCCGAAACCCGCACAAGATTGTGTCTTAGGACAAGAAGTATCTGGATGAGTCCCTGCTCACGTCAGTGAGCGAAGGCCCCTTTTTTTTCCTTTTCTCGTTTACGAAGCTCATTAGCAGCGAGACGGGTGAGAGGGTCATGGAAATAAAATCCAAGTCTCATTACTGACACGGATCCCCCAGATGAGAGGACATCAGCTCTCCATCGGAGCTGCCTGCCAGGGTTTTTTAGCTCAGCTCCAGTCTTCCGTTATTAAGTTTAAAAAAAAGAATATTTAATAAAGTGTTTCTGTAGAGAGTAAACTGCCCTTTTTATTATTCTGTTCTGTTTTCTCAACAATAGCAGCCTTTTTGTCAGAGACAAAAGCCCAGACTTCTCCCGCGCCGAGGTGTGGGAGGTGATGCTCTGGGTGCAGACAAGCCCAGCTCCTCCCCAGCTCTCCAAATCCACGCAGGGAAGCTGCCACCGAACCCCTGCTCCCGGTGCCGCTCTGGGTACCACACACCCACGTCTGGATGCGTCCGGAGGCGAGACCCAGGCCCCAGCCCCGTGACCCTGCCCAGTGCGGCTCCTCCAAGCTGCAACCCCAGCACCGCCAGCCTGAGGCTGCAGAAAGGGCTGGTGGCTCAGTGCTGCAGAGGCACCGAGCGCAGCCTCCAAAGGGCCTGATGACCCCACTTTGTTCAGAGAAATCCTCACTCCTCACCGAGGGACCTCTTCAGCGTGAGACAAAAATATCAGTCTGAGGCACTGCTGAGGTCCACGCAAGTACCAGCATGTTAATGAGCTCCAAACTATGCACTGGCATGTATTTTATTTGCTTGTTGGAGCTCAGAAATTATACAAATGCAGTAAACTCCTTTGTGTCCATATATATATACATATATTCAGACAACTTTGGCTTACTCAGCCTTCACTTTCTTGGCCTGGAAGGCCCCCGGTGAGCAACGCCGCTCAGCAGCAGCAGGACCAGAGTCTGGCCGTACACAGCCCAGTCTCTGCGGGTGAGATTCATCCCTCCTGTCCCATCATTCCGGTAAAACGGGCCGAAAGGCCGGTCACCAAAGCACTCGTCAGTTCCAGGCAGTCTCTGCAGGGCCACCCCATCCTCGGGGCTGCCCGGTCCCCACCACGGCCCCGGCTGCGGCAGACCCCTCCCCGGCACCCCGCTGCGGGGGAGCATCCCTCCCAGAGGGAAACATTACAACTGTTTTCTGAAATAACAATCATTACCTTCCCACTCCTTTTCCCTTCCCTCCTTTCCCCCTGCTTCCTTTTCCCTTTCAAGATCACCAATCATTATTTCAGCCTCAGAAAATCAAACCTATCTGTCTTCCAGGCTCCCAAGCACGTGCTGCAATAGCTCACGCTCCTCGGCTCGGTCCCCCCGCGACATCTCCACGGGCTGGGGGCTCCACAGAGGAGACCGAAGCTCCGGGCAACGAGGCAGCATCTCCTCACCTCCGGCCACCTCTCATGTGGACCCTCTCGGGCAAGCCACTATAGGTATGTTTGCACCTCAATTCAAAGTGGGATGGACTGGTTTCAAGCAGCTGGTGGGATGCTCTGTACACAGATGTAAATGTTCAGAGCTCCTGGAGCAAGCAAATCAAGCTACCGAAACCCTTCGGCTGCTTCCATTCCAGGAGTCACCAACAGCCCAGTCTGGGGCGTGCTGGCATCTCCCGCCCATCAGGCATTTCCCTTCCCAGCCACAGCAGAGGCTGGCACCTCCAGAAACCTTCGGGAGACCAGAAATGCAACTCCTGCCCCACCTGACATCCCGGGTACAGCCCAGCCATGATGCTACACACCAAATCCTACCACCCGAACCAAACGCCAAGACCCAACCCAGCTGCGACCACACCGCACGGAGCATCCCGGTCTGCTGGGGAGCAGAGGGGCAAGGGCTGGTGCCAGCCAAGCCTTCTGAGGAATGCCACTGAAAAAGCCAACGCTGGAGAAAATTGAGCTTTTATCACCCAAACTACCTGTTCCCAGCACAGGCAGCGCTCTCCGGCTCCCCTCAGTGTCTCCTGAGCTACTCCACTTGCTTTTAAATCTGGCCACCGCTCGCCGACACGGTGCAAACCCCTTTTACAGCACTGAAAGCGGAGGCGGGTGGGCGGTGGGCTCCCCACCTGCCCCTCTGCTCCCTGCCACGGCCGCCTACCGACCCCTGCGGCTTTTGCCATCCTTTGCTTCTCTCTCTTCCTCAGATCTCATTTTCATCACACGTAGTTACCTGGCTTAACGAGACAAATCCAAAACCTCCTTGGGAGGGAGGCTTGTTGTTGAGCTCAGGGGGCTTCTGCTTCCAACCATAACGCACATAAGGAGTCATCTTCTGCTTCAAGGAGCCGGCTAAACTTTAAAGGGATTAGAAAAGAATGGTTCCTCCCCATCTCCCTCCCTTGCGTGTGCATCTCTGCCATAATTAGCTAGGTGCCTCCTAAGGCAGGGACGGATGAGTTTTTATTTTTCAATGAACAACTGCCTGTCAGAAAAATGCAGATTTGATGAAGCTTAAGTGCTTTGTGGGATTCCATCAATTACAACTCAAAATTCATTGGGAAATTAGGAGAGCATTTAATTTTGACAAGGTTGAAATGTTTCGGTTTCCACTGCCTAATTTTGTTTTTATTTCAGGCCGTACATGGGGAAAACACAATATATAACATCAAACTCCAGATGATATTGTTGGAATTAAACATTTCCCCCTCCTTCACAGAAAGGTGATGTTTTGAACCAAAATATTTTGGAACTTGCACTTATGTGGGGGATTTGTGCATAGCATTTTGATTTGGGCTGAGACTCCCAAATACCCAGTTTCCTCCCCAAAGAGATGAGTTCTTAGCTTCACCTTCTTCATTTTGAAGCACCTCCCCACTCCCCTTGCTCCCCAGGCCACCCCTGAATGACTTGGGCTGGAAGGAGGAGACTGGTGTGGTAACCACTGCCCTGTTCCTTCATTTCTAATCCCATTTTTCCCTGAAATGATTACACTCTTAAATTCAGCTGTTTCTCCACCCTGCTTCGCAGCGCTGAAGGAACAGCCCATCATCTGATGCAGAAGAGAGCAGAAGAGAAGGATTAGCTCCAGACAGGCAGTCCTAACGCTTCTACGCCTGTGCGGACCATGCCAAATTTCTCTTCCTTCTCTAAAAATGCTGGGACCGACACCGCACCGGTGTCACCGCGGGCCACAGCTCCCTTCTGCATGCTGCTGAGCCAGACAAACTCCCTCCTGTCTGACCCCCTGACCGGGAAAAGGAACAATTCACATTGTCCCTGCAGGCAAACTACTTTTTTCTCCCCAAACTAGAAATAAATCCACACCAGAGGAACTCCAGCCCGCCAGCAGGGAGATGGTGATGGTCAGCAGGATTCCAGGTGTGTGCAGAAGAGCGGCGCCCGCTGCCTGGGCTCGGTGGGCTCTCCTACCCCCTGCCGACACCTCTGCCAAGGTGGGGTGGGTGCTGGAGCCCAACCACACTGCGAGCCCTTCCGCATCCACCTGCAACGTCTTTGGCTTCCGTGGCACCAGCCGCTCTTCTGCCCTAAAAGGCTAACTCAGCAGCATCTGCAGGCACCACAGATGTTGCAGAACCCTCAGAGAACACCATCTGCAGCTGCACTGCTGCGGTGGAGCTGCTCACGCAGCCAGGAAACAAGGGGCCCAATCCTGCTTCTATCTCAGCGTGCGACCCCGAGCTGCCTTCCTAACCACCGGCTGGGCTGCTTGTGCCCTCCTGCATCTCCAGGAGGTCCTTGTGGTGATGAAACCCCATCCCGAGAGGCACCACGGGGCTCAGACACGCACCTTCACTGTGCGCCTGGACCTGCTGCTGCCTCCTCCCACAGTGATGCCGAGGATGCCCAGCGTGTGCCGACGGGGCAGCGACCACCTCCTCGCCCAGCTCACGAGCTAAGAACAAAGCTCACTTTCCTTGGGAAAAACCTCACCCCTCTTATTCCCCCGGGGCTGCAATCCTGCCCTGCCAGGGCTCCCAAACGGGCACAGCCCTGGGGCAGCAGACGTGAGTGACCCCTGGCTCCTCCCCGCACGGAGGAGAACACTGGAATCGGCGAGCAAAGCCGAGCGACAGCTGGGGAAACCTGAATTTAAGCCACATTACAGGTGTTTCCTTCATTCCCTCAGGGCCAATTCACATGTTTACATTTCAAATTATAAATCACCAACACATGAAGGTTAAGCCCTTTCCCTCCTTCAGCATCCTCCCTCCTGGCTGAGCAGCTACCACCATGCCAGTAGAAGGGATCAGTGATATCTGCTCCTTTGCTGGCAATAATCTGACTTCTTCCTCCAGCACAGGTTCTCCTGGTTTGCTGTGATCCCTGCAAGACGGTACAAAACGCACACTGGGCTCAACGCGCAGAGCAGAGCCACCAGATTTAGAGAAGCTCGCTGGGATTTTGTTTTCTTGGGAAATGCCCGTGGTTTGCTCAGACCCGACTGTAATTCTAGGATGCAACAGGGAAAAGCAGCACAGAAACAGGTTTTCTAGAGCCTGGGGATTGTTCTGTTATGCTGGAAGGCAGGGCTCAAAGGCAAGGCTCCAGTTCGTAACGCCAAGGTCTTAGCAAGGCTGCAGCTCAAACTTCTTAAAATTACCCAAACAAAAAAAGCCTCCGATAAGAAAAGAACCGCAGAAAACCTTTATGCACCAATGCCACCTGCTGGGTACAGGTACAAGTAACAGAAAAGCCAGGAGACAAGGGGAAAAAAGGGCCCCAAGGGAAGCGTGGGATGGAAGCTGGGGAGCTGTCACCCCTCCGGGTGGGGACCCCAGCACAGAGCCTTTGGGGACCTCCAGGTGACACCTCGCATGCAAGGATTTTAACTAAGCAAAAAGCTACGTCCTCTTCTCCCCTTCGTAAGCCCAAGGAGACTGTCCTCGGAGACTCCACCACCAGCTGCAAGCAAACGGCCCTCGACATTTTAACCAAGTCCCTTTAAGGCCAAACAACCAGGCAATGGCAGAGCCCCCGCCGCTAAAAAGCCCGAAGACAAATGCATGCCCCGTCCTCGCAGAATTACTGGAAGCTGTGTTAAGGGCACGGAGGAACTGGTAACAGATGATGATTATATATAAAAGGAATAAGAAATCTTTGAGATTTGTGCCGGTCCCTGGTTGAGCTGCTAGGCTCTGGCTTTGCCGCGTATTAATTGCTTACAAGGCTGCATGTATATTTTATGCTCAGTACCTGCCTGGAACATTTGTTGGATTTAGCCTTGATTGATGAACCACTGATTATATACTTCTGTGGTCCTCTGGAAATTAATAAACTGTTGACTGGTAAAGATTAACAACATGTCATGATTCGCGAAACAGTGTCCAGAGTAAAGCTGAAGAAAACCTAGTGCTAAAATTAGTACGTGAATGCTCCCTGAACTCTATAAAAAGGGGATAGCTTAATTAAATTACATCCTGATATTGCCCATAGCACTTACCAAATTGGCAAATTGAGTTCACAGCAGTTCAGCTTTAAAACTAACTGACAGCACTGCAAATTTGCAGCAAATGACCCCATATCCCTGCTGGCACTGGAAGCCCAGCTCACACCCAGCAGCTCCGGGAGCAGGGGTGGGATGAGGAGGGGACGTATCGCCCAGCGCGGGGACCAGAGCAAAAGGTCACACGCCGGGGCTGTGGCAAGCTCCGAAACTCAGCTCCCATCACCTGTGACCCCACTCAGTGCCACGAGCATGACCCATGGCCAGGGCAGACCATGGTCATGGACCACGGCCAGAAACATGGGACAGTGTCCTCCAGACCTCTGCTCGCATCCCTGCCATTGACGGGGACCTACAAGCAGGTGATGAGGGAAAAAAGTCACACGGGGTTGGAGACCCGGGAGGGACAGAGCACCGTGCCCCTGGTGTCAGTCTGATGGGAAGTGGGGAGAGACGTGGACTGCATGGGGGATGCAGCAGCTGCCCCTAAATTGCCCCCTGGCTCTCTGTCCTCAGGCTGCAGCCGGGACTGGGGAGCTGGGGGGGCTTCACCCCATGACCGGGGGCTGAGGAGAGGGGCAGAGCAGCCTCACACTCCTGCAGCGGGGAGAGAAAGAGGCGAAGAGCAGAGCGAGCAGAGTCGGGCATCTCTGCGGCTGTCTCCTGTCCCCATGGGACGCACGGCCCCGGGAGCCCGGAGTGATGGGGGGTGGGGGG
>Ga0065711_1007226_pt1 | contig 17353 bp, 17 predicted proteins | sample Hoacrofraction12_FD_59098 | JGI IMG/M metagenome (GOLD analysis project Ga0065711, IMG submission 59098) | Hoatzin crop microbial communities from Cojedes, Venezuela - Epithelial fraction 12 v2 (version 2) | ecosystem: Host-associated > Birds > Digestive system > Esophagus > Crop | place... | reverse complement strand
CCCCGCCTTTCATGGTAAAGCTTTTTATAATCTGGTTGTTGGCACAGAACATGTGAATTTCTTCAACACAACCCTGCTGTCTTCAAATATTAAGGTTTTTTAAAATGTCAAAAGGTTTTAGTATATAAAAGTTAAAGTAAGAATTTTATAGCCAAATATTGCTTTGAAAACCTCTCTGAGAGATGGTCCATATTGCCTTGCTGGATCCTTTACTTCCAGAAAGTGCATGCTGTGTATTTGTTCACTTTGCTTTTGAGATACTTTTGAGTTCTTCTTTCATCTCTGATTTCCTTTGTCTCCTCAACTGCCGTCTAGGATTCCATGTAAGAAAAGATCAAAGCTCACTGTGGCAGGTGAATTGGCCAGACTTGGGCCTCTGCTTTGTATTCGCCACAAGACATTCTTCTTCCTGTTTCTGAAGTGCTTCATCTCAGCTGTTTGTGTCCCTGTGCTGGTGCGAGTAAGTCCTTGGAATTTTGCTTACAAATTTGCCATCTGTGTCTGTGTATGTGCTAGTTGATTAATTTTTTGAAGCTTGCCCTTAACTTCCCAGTTTGATTTATTCTTCCTTTTACTAGTGATTCTCTCTCTCTTTTTTTTTTTTTTTAATGCCACGCAGCCTACTCTAGTTCTTGTAGGTAAGGAGTCTAGTTCTATGCCCTGCAGAAATACAGCCCTTCTCCCTCATGCAGTTGCAGTGTCCCTGAACATCTGATAGATATTGCCATTTTGCTAGGAATGTGAGGCAGTCCTCTCGAAGTAAAAGGTTTTTTGGGTGGGGTTATCAGGGTTGGGAGGAATTTTTTTCTGGTGCAGGAGACGCTGATGTCGCTTTTGGTTTCTCTACTGTAGAAGCCCAACCAGCTGGCATGGCATCATACCCTCCGGTTGGGTCACAGGTACACAATAACAGGCCTGAGTATGTCCAACCTGAAGAAATCTGGACAAAGGATGTTTGTCACCAGTGTTTCTTCCTGCCTTCTGCCCTACTGTGCAGAGCAGGTGAGGGAGCAGCCACTGGACAGTGTTTGTCAAGGAGAATCCACTCAGTCTTCTTCTCTTGAGACTGTTGAGCAGCTCAGTGACTCCTTGGAGATGGAAGTTGAAGAGGAGAGGCCAGGATCAACCAAAGAGTCCAAGATCATCTCATATGTGGTAAGGATTTGTAGGGTTAGTCTTCACCCATGTGTGCTTTCGGGTTTCAGCTCCTGCCTTGCAAGGTCTTATTTTCATCACTGATTTATTTCCTTATTGCTCAGGCCTAGGAGTCTCTTACATTCTGGGATTCTCTGCACTCCTATAACTCTTTTTGCTTTCCATTTAGGGAACTGTCACTAAAATACTCAATGTCCAAGCTGGTCTCTTTTTACTGGATAACAAAGTCTGCTTGTGCCTTGCTTATCAGCAGTTGTTGAACTCTGCACGTGGGCTCCGACCAGGAGCATATCTGGAGGTAGGTTGTGAGACTTAGAAGGCATAAAGCATTGAGTGGAAAAGACTCGGGCACTGGGGATGGCTCGTGAGTGTGTGGGTCAACAGAAGACTACGGGAACTTTGGTATTATTTCAGCAAGTATCTGGAACAAAATCGGGGATCTTACTGTCTAGGCTTGGTCATGAGAATCAAAAATTATAATTATCTGATTCTTTCCTAAGCAGTGCCAGGTCTCTCAGGCCCATTGGGTTTATAAACAATCCAGTAGAGTGACAGAGAATTTAGGGTGGGGTGATGGTTTTGGGGAATGGTGGCAAACTAGCCATCTCTGAAGTTGTATGTCTGTGTATCTCAGCTCATCGACGTCCACCTCCTGCAGAAGCCTCTGGTATCCTTCCCTTTCATTGTACTTGGTGCTTGCCTGAACAGCACTGTTGTGCTGAAGAGTTTTTCAAGGCTCAGCACCCCTTACCAGCCATCAGCCTCTTCAGGAAATCTCTACTTACAGCTGCTCTTCCGCTACAATCTTGGTATGCCACTCTACCTCTGGCTGGTGAGCCTACTGGAGATGTTTGAGGAGAGGTGAGGACAGCTCTTCTGAAGTCAGGCTATGTGTAAATGTGCTTTGTAGGCTACCTGGGTGACTTCTAGATCAAGGATTCACAAAATTGCTCTGGTTGGATACTAATAGCAGCAGCAATTGCTTGTGGTTTCCTGGTCTAAGCAAGCCATTTGTCTAGATTTCGGATCACGTCCAGTTGCTTGTACCTTGCAGTTGCCCTTATGAGAAAACCCTGTACATTTTTCAAGTGCATGTGCAGTAAGCCCACTGCTCTCAGGAAGCTGCAGCACTCCAGAGCACATGCTCGCATACTCCTGCCTAGGAAGTTTTGTCCTGAAGTACGGAAGCACCGTAGGGATATGTGCCTGCCAATTTGATTTGCTTGGCAAATCAAGGTAGGCACTGAGGCTGGAGCTGGGAACTGCTGCTACAACTATATAACAGCTGATATAAAGGCTCTTGTATCCTGGCTCCTCACACTTCTAGGTGTTCTGAGTGTTGCCAGTAGTGTGAGCATTCGTTTGAGAGTCTCTGTCTTAGCATATTTTCCCACACATGCTTATCTCTGGGTCTTGCAGATGGCTTCCTGCTCTCCCTGACGGCTGTGCTCTGTGCACAGGACAGCTGCGGGCCAGTTTCTGGGTTTACTTCTGGGTTCTGTTAGTGAAAATACTGGTGTTTGTTCTGGAATAGTTATGGTTGATCGTTGTAACTGCTGCCTTGGACTTTAAAAACTAAAATGTATATATTTAATCTCGGGCAGTCAAGTAGTAGTTTATAGAATGCTAAGTCTTCCCGTGCTTTACTGGCACTGTGGAATTTTTACCATGCTTTCCAATAAAACAGCTTCAGTTTTGCCCCAGGAGTGAAGCTAGCTATAAGTTTCAGTTTTTATTATCTTTTCCACTTCCTTTAAATGTGATTGCTAAGTCCTTCTACTGCTTGAAAGTCATTCCAGTGGGTTAATTTCTATCTCTTTATATGAGTCCACTTTCTGTTATTAAGTCTTTCTTTGACCGGCAGCGTGATCACTTCCAGGTATTCAACAGCAGTGAGCTACACTTCTGAAAGGAACACAATGCGAGGAAAATATTGGAACAAGAGCTGTCTGTGATTGTTTCTGTCTGGTGATTTTTGCATCCTGTAAAAGAAAGTCAAGCATATCTAACATGAGTGGTCATATCAAGCTTAGCCAAAAAGAATGGAGGTCCGTTTCTGTGGCTTAGAGGGAGATGATGTTTGGGTGGGGTTTTTTGTTCACTTGAGTTTCGAGATTTTGATAGTCTGTCAATTGCTGTATATTTTCCTGTTCCTTGTCTGCTTGCTTGACATAAATCTATATTGCCCTTAAATGTTCCTTTTTTAATCACTTCATGTTCTTTTTGCGCTCTCCTTGACCTACACAGCATGTTTACTCGTAACAAGCAGAAAGAATCACTGACTTAACATGCAAAACTCACTGAGAAGTGAGGGCTGCTAATGCTTCTAACTGTCTTAATTTTTTCAGGTTTTCTTGTTTCTTTGGGCACCGTCGACTGGTGCTTAGCTCTACGCACCGAAACCCTGGAGCCGCTGAGAAGTTCCTTGTCCCCCTTCTGCAAGGTCTGGTACCAGATGGAGAGGAAGCAAGAGATATTTATAATGAAATCCTAGCAAAAATACACCAGTGCCCCCTGCAGAAGGTGAGTAAATGCCCTGTGAGCTGTTTGCTGTTTGTCTGATGGGAAGAAATCCATGTGGTTCATTCTTTCTTTCTTTTTTCTTAGTATTTGACCCTGAACCCCCTGTGCCAGGCCCCATCTCTGTCTGCAGTTTGCCATATGGCAGAACAGAAGAGCTGGGAAGACTTCAGTCCGTCACATCTGCTTTCCCCCTTGGAGGCACAGCACATGGGCACCCAGGAGCTGAATCGCAGACTGGCCTGGTCCTACTGCACACTCTCAGCAGAAAGTTTCCAGCCCCGACTGGTGAGTGTCTAGTTCCCTTTACTGTCTGTGCCTTGAGAGTTCCCAGTTCTTTCCATGCCTTCCAACGCCCTGTCTGATGCATGAGTGTTCCTCCTCTTGGGAAATCACACTGCTTTTCTCACCTGTGGTGTGTTGGACACAGGCTGAATTCGGGCTGCTGCTACGCACACTTCAATTTATGGCCTTCAAAGATGGGAAGTGTTTGATGTTTTTTGCTGCTTCCTTTCTGTTGCAGATACTACTGGGTGTGCTGAGAGTCTCTTCCAGGAGCAGTTCCCTCCAGCTGCAGGACAGGAGCAGCACCCTTCCCTGTGTGATATCCCATAAGGATGGTAGCCCCTTTGCCGATACAGCCCTCTTGGGTATGTCCTACTAAGCTAAATTTGAGAGTGCTGGGCTTTTCCTGTTCGGTCATCCAGCTCCAAAACAAGGAAGAGGAGACTTAGTATGGAGATGCTGAACTGTCACTGCCTGGCCTCGTGACTTTAAAATGAGGAAACTGAGCTTGCTGTTTTTATGTTCTCTTTTTATTAGCTCAGCTCTTTTCTCTGATGTGTTTGCAGGATCACTCTTGCAGGTGGAAAACTACCAGCTCGTAGTGGAGAGATTTCTTCAGACTGATTTTCCCTCCTGGGAGCAGCTGGCAAATCTGGAGCATGTGAGGGAGAAAAAAAACAGGTGAGTCTCTTTATTCAGTGCCCAAGTAAAATCATCATTCTCCAGTTCCACAACTATTCTGGATTGTGCTAAAGCTGCTTATCAGCATGGTATTTCAGTGTTAAAGCAACTGTCCTTTGGGTTTTCAGGAAAGGAGGTCTTTGTCAGCAACAGACCCACCATCTCCATCTTGTTCAGAATACACCCAGCTTGGTAGCTGCCCTCTGCTTCACCCTTTCCCACTGCTCCTGCTGAGTATCTGCGGGGCACTCACCAGGAGTGCTTTTCCTAGATAACTGCTTGTTTCAGAGAGCCACCTGTCAGAAACAGGGAATTTCACTGCTACCGTTTGTCGTTTCAGTGTCTATGTGCAGTTCTACGTTGAGGATGTCCAGGTTCTCCATGCTGCTGAAGGACAAATCCAGAAAGGCCTTAGGAGTGGAAACAGCTCCGCTCTGAGGAAGAAGGATGATGGCAGCTTAACATCTGAGCTGGAAATCCCAAAGGCAAAAGTGCTGAAATTGGAGGATCCCAAGCCGGATACTCACAGAGATGAGAACTGTCAGGGGGGCCAGAGCAGCACCGGAAGAACCAGCTGTGTATCTCACCTATTCTTGGTTACCCAGAAAGAGGGTCTTATGTTACGCAATTACCAACTACCCAGAGAAGAAGGTGGAGAAGGACAGGAGCTGCAGCGCAGTTTCCAAGCCACGGTGCTGTGGCTGGGCAGACCTCAGCTCTGGAGCCACCCCAGAGAAATTGCGAATCTACCGGAGCTGGAGGAGACCAGCTGTGATGGAGAAGAGGGCATGACACGGCAAGAAGTGAGGCAGGAGGCAGCTTTAGGGGGTGGCTTGATAAAGCTGGGAGCTGGCTCCTCAGGGAGCTTGTGTGATAATTAAGGATCTAGATTCCTAATCAATGAGAGAGTGATTTTTGTCTTGGTTATCCTTGATGATGCTAACCTTACTTCTCAAGCAAGACATCCTCTGCTGGGCTTGCTCTCTTCTTGCTGTGTTTTTCATTTGCTACCTTTTTCCTAACATTTCTCATCACCTTTTCTCTCTCCCCTCCCCTGCCAGGCACTACTGCTCTTCATGGGGAAGTCTCTACGATGGTTTCCATTTCTGCACCTGGATGGGCTGTATCGCTTCATTGTGCCCCACTGCTCGGTAAGAGAGAGCTTGTCTTGCTGTTTTCTGTTGGAGACTTTTCACTGGACTACATGTGGGAGTCGAGGAGTCAGAGGGTGACTAAGGTCTTTTCAAGGCTTGGAATTTCCATCCGTCCTGCCAAGGAACTGTTTCAGTTCTGTGTTTGGTTAAAATTCTCAGAGCTCTGAGTTCAGTGAATTATCTTTTTTTTCTTTAAACCATTGTTCTTCAGTGGCTATTTTTTACTATATAGCTTTCATCTCCTTCCTCCAATAATCTTCTTTCTTGCCTTACCACCCTTCTCTCAGGACTTGGAAGTATTTGACAAGCTCTGTTTTCCACCTGTGCCAGCAAAGTTCCTGAGCAGGTCATCCTGCCCCCTGTGTCTTCCTGTCCAAGATACCTGGTACTTACAGCATCAGACGTGGATCTCCTGTCTGACTGAGAACCAGGTATGCAGTGTCTTATTGCTCTGGGCTTTCCCAGGCAACCTGTAGATCTCTCCAGAGCTAGCTCAGAAAATTATCAGTGAAGAATGTCTTGTGGATGAGACTGTTCTGCTCCAAGATCCGTCAGAGGCTGCTGCTGGGCTTCACATTTTCCTGCCTCAGAAGTAATCTGGGGAGGAAGCATCAGTTGTTTAGTGTAGCTGTGAGCAGGCAGAGCTTGTCTTTACTATTCTGGCTGGGGATAGCTATGAACTGCAATCCATCTGAGTCCCTGTCTCCCCTACTTCTAGCTGGCAGCCAGGTCAGTGCTGACAGGCGTGGACCAGAGAATTTCCTCCATTCCAGAAGTACTTAGCAACAGGTACGCTGGTCTGCCCCGAATTAGCTGTGACTGTGTCTTAGGGAATGGGTCTGCCTTTGTCTTTACTGGAGACGGTACTACATTAAACAGTGATGAATTATCCACCCTAGGAATATGGGTTGGAAATCTTCCTGTCTGCAAGTAGTCCAGACTGACTCCATCCTGTTTATCAAAGTTAACGGGATTGCAGGTGATAAAACTGCAAAATAGTGTCCAGAAAAGGTTTGAGCTACTAATGGTGTGGACTAGGTTCCAAAGGTCTCTGCTAAATTCCTGTCAGAATTGGAAACAGATGTAGCAGGGAAATGAGGCTGAATGTGTTAGGGTTGGGGGGGGAGGTTATTGTTTTAGCATAACTTGCTCAAATAGTGGGGTTAGAAGCCTTTCTGTTCAAAGCATGTTTAATCTGGGGTGATAAGCACACACACTGAAATCTTCACCAGTGCCTTATGGTAAACTGAGTTTTTCTTTGGCTTCTTCTTCTAATTAAGAAAACAATTAGGAGTTAAGCAGCTAGGAATGCCGTGACGCCCCTCTCTTTTTCTTCTTCACTGCTGAGCCTGAAGAAGCAGAAAGTGAGTTAAAGAGGCCTCTTGTCCCTGGGTGGGCTATGCTGTGGCAAGCTGCTGTTAATCCAGCAGCTCAGGTGCTCAAGGACAGGTTCCCCTGAAGCCAGACTCAAGCAACAGCACTCCATTTCACCCTGTCCTTTGTGGACTCCTTCTTGGAGTCGGGCCTTCTTCTGCACTCTTTGTCTTCAGGCAGGACAGAAATCCTGGTCTGCTCTCAGTTTCACAGGTTCCCTTGTTTCTTTCTCTGGTGAGATAGTGGAGAGGACCTTGTGTGCCTCTCCCAAGAACGAGAAGCCATCTGTGACTCTCGGCCTTCAAAAGCAGAAAGGTAAGATTGTGGCAGCCTGTCGGGTAACCACGGATTGATTCTTGCTGCTTTCAGTTTCAGAGAGACAGTGCACTTGGCTAACTGTGCTCCTGCACCTGAGAATAGTGGAAGTATGCCAGGATGTTTCATCCCATTGCATGTCAGAGGTCTGGGAAACTGTACACTGCATGTGTGTTGGGGATGGGAGTGGGAATACTGTACCCGGAAAATCTGTGAGGTGGAACAGTGATAGCTCCATTGTGATGGGAGGGAAAACACCTCTAGCAGATTCGGCTCAGTGACAGACGATGCTACCTGTGTGTGAGCTCATGGTGTGTGTGGTTCTGTGCCTCCTCAGGGAGCCTGCTAGCCAGCGATCACAGCGTGAAGCTCAGCATCGCAGTTGCTCCAGGCTCCCCTGTTGTTGTGGACATTTACATTGCTGCCACCTATCTGCAGCACCTCTGGGGTTTGCTACCTGGAGCCAAGATCCTGGTCCAGAACTTGGAACGCAAAATCTCAAGGTATCCCTATCTTTAGAACTCTGATCTGGGCCCCAGCTCTCACCTTTCTTACTGTCTTTGAAATCATCTCTGAATCTTTCCTCTGGTGGACATTCCTCTTCCCTTGCCCATGCCTTTGTGTCTCCCAGTCCATCACTATACGTGATTTTTCTACCACGTTACAGATGAAGACCAGCCTATCCATGCCAAGAAAAATGAGCAGTTTGGTTTCTACGAGCTCTTTTTGACACCTGCTCTTTCGTATTGCAGATTCCATAATGTTTATTGCACCTACATTGCCTCCAGCTGTGTAAACATCATATCGCTGCCAGCTTCTCACCTGCCTTTTCCTTCAAGGTGAGTCCAGCGTCTGTTCCCACTGTACAGTGTCCCAAGAAAGGTTTCTGTGTTCCAAGCTTCTAACATTCCTGTTTCTTGCTAGTTCTGCAGGAGAAGCCTCATCCCCCTTGCTAGTGTTTCTATCCAGCTTGCAACCGCACCTGCAACACCTGCCCCAGGCCCGGATTTTGTGCCACTTGTCCTGTGTGCTGACTCTGTCCCTGCAGTGGGTTTGCTCACTTTGCAGCAGCATCTTCAGAGAGGTATTCAAGCTTCCACAGAGACAATTTGTGAGGAGTCTTGCAGATTTTCTACTCTGACACACCTTATGCTACCATGTAGAAGGAGTGAGAGTTCCTATCCCAATTCCAAAACCTCTTTTTCCAGTGTCTGAAAAGGACTTGATTAGAAATATGTGTCTGCTGGCAGGCAGGCCAGCAGCTAGGACGGGGTGAAGTGAGGACGCTGAGAGGGAGAATCCTGCTCTGCTAATGCTCTGCTTTTCCCCTCTTCACTGCTGTTGGGGTTCAGCACCTCGCAGCGGCTGATTTTTCTTCCCACACAAACTCTCCCCAAGACACTCACTGGAAATGCAGTGAAGTTCTTTAATGCTTTGCATACTTAATTAAGGGAGGGTTAAAAGAAGCAGTGGTCCTTCTCCTTCTCTCTCTTCTACCCAGCCATACATAGCTGTAGCTTTGCTGTTCCTTCAGGGGAGGTGCACCCGACACAATCCACCATGTCCATCACACGTAGGAGTGAGGCAAGCCAGTGCACGGTAAGCGCTGCAGAGAATGGGGGTGGGAGAGGTGGGTAGGAGGGAACAAATGACACCACAGAGGGGAGGGGAAAATCAGATGAAGGGTGGGATGTGGACAGAATAGCAAAGATAGAGTTGTCTTTTGCCTTCCCAGATGTGAACAAACCTCCCCCTCTCTTTACCGAAATCCATTGTCTGGGACGTGACCCTTGTGAGGGAGCTGGGCATTGTCCTGGCCTCCCTCCGTGTCTTAGTCTGCCTGCTCTCTCCGTAGGGTGCTGGTGGAGGACGGAACGGGTGAAGCTCTGGTGCTGTGCAGGAACCAGCACGTGGCAGCAGTGCTGGGCCTGAGCCTACCCGAGTGGGAAGCTCTGCAGAACTGTGTGCAGAGCAGGGGCAGAGTGTCCATTCAGCACGGGGAAGCTACTGGCACGGGGGTGAGTGGGTTATTCTGGCAGCAACTGCACCATGCTGGGCTCGAGCCTCAACTGGACTGGATTTCCCTTTGCTGTGGGAAACCTGTGCTGGTGTTCCAGCAGCTCCCTGCCTCCCTCTGCACGTTCATGGGCAACACACCCTTTCCTTCCTCAGTGTGTAGAGGAACCTGAGGATCTCATTGCCTGCTACCTAAGGAGCCTGTGCAGGAGCCCTCTCATCTGTCGCCCTATCCTGCTGGATTTCAGCCTAGACAGGAAGCCCTCCAAGATCCTGCAGCCTGGTGAGCAAGCACTGTTGACTTCTGTAATACTTTGTGTGGGAAGGAAGGGAGGAGCCGTCTCGGCAGGCTGGGAGAGCTGCCTTCACTGCCCACAAAGCAAGATAGATCTCTGGAGGATTTCCATGGAATTGTGAACTCTCTAGTGTAGAGCTAAGATGTGTCTTAGCAGAACCAAGGTTACAGAAATACAGAAATAATATTATAGAAGTCACTATATACAACAATGCGATACGTCAGTTTTTCTACTTTACATAGAAGCATAAAAACAGTACGGAATTGTCCTTGTAGTTGTGCTGAACAACTTGGAGCTTCTCCATACAAATTTTATATACAGTTCCAGGAAAACAGATCAGCTAAACAACCAGGACAGTAATTGTTCTGAGGTGTCGGTAAGAGGGGAGGTGCGGGCTGTGTGCGTGTGTGTGGTAGTGGTGGTGGGAGAGACCATGTTTTATTAGCATCTCTCTTTTGCCCTACCATCCCCCATACTAAGGTGCAGGTTTATTTCTGTGGGCTGCCTCTTACACACAAAGCTCTCTGTTTTAGAGCAAAGTTCCCAGTCCTTGGATGGGATGGGGTTCTGGCCAGCCAGAGTTACAGTGCAGACCTCTCATATCAGGTGGGTTTTGGCTTTAGACAGCACAGCAGGTAGAGTCAAGACTAGGCCTGAAAATGCTCACTATGACCACAGCATTTAAAGCACTGAAGGATGCTTTGCTGTGGAGGCGTTATCTTTTGGCTGTCATATAACACACTAAGGCCAGGTTGCTGAGCATGATAGAAGATAGAAAGCTCAGTGCATCAGTTTACATGAGCAGCACATAGTTCCCAGCATTTCCCAGCATTTCACAGCGCAGAATGTCTGTTTCCTCCAAGCTGGAGGGATGCTGGCCAAAGGCATTCATCTGCTGACATCCTGGATTCATTAATCATGCTGCCCTTTGAGGTTTAGCAGATGCCAAGCAGCTGCTGCAAGGCCTTCCCTCCCCCAGCAACTTCTACAGCTGCGTGCTAGAACAGAGCAGGAGCCCTGCACTGAGTTGTTACACGCTGTGTCTTTCCCCTTCAGCTCCACTGCAGCTGAGAAATTTTCGGTGCGGTGAAGTGGAGTTTGTGTCGCAAGTGGGACCTCGGCTGAGCCTGCTGTGCCTGAATGTGGAGGAAGTGGAACAAGACGCCTTAAGCTATCTGAACAGCGAGAGGATTAGGAGGACATCAACTCACTGCCGAGTGGGAGCCACTGCTTAAATCTCTCTCAGTGGGAGAAGAATTATGGAAATACCTACTGGGATTGGGAGCTTTTTTTAATCTCCGTTCCAGTGGGAGCCACGGGCCTGTGAGCACAGGGTGCAGGGTGCAACCAAGAATCTGCTGTGACTTGTGGAATTCCTGAATGGTCGTTCTGGACCATTGCCACCAGTGATACTGGGCTACGTTTTGGAAGAGAGGTGTTCAGTATTTCCTCCGTCATAGCGGTTGCCTTGGGCCTAGGGCACACAATGTATTTATTTTATGTGGTAGTATCTACTAAATAAAGCTGTTAAAATACAGTTTAAACAACACTATCTGTTTTAGTATTAGGGTTTATTTGCTATATGGGGAATGAGACAGAACGTAGATCCTTGGTTTATGAGCCAGAGCCAAGGATTTTGCAGATCATTGGCTGTTTTCATGCGAAACTGTACAGTTTCTGCAGGGGATAGTCTTCTTAACCCAATTTAAGTTATTAAAATGGTGTTTTTAAAGCACTTCCTTCCTCCAAGAAGAGAAGGGAAGTAAATAAGTTACTGTGGGGAGACTAAATCATGGTACTAAATCACAGGATTATACGAGCATTGTTTTGCAGCTTGAACAGTGGCCTGAACGTTACGTGGGGCTGTTAACGAGGAAAGCAGCGAGCTGTGATACAGACTCACACCATGCTACAGGCTTGCCCATCTGTTCCTGCTTAGGAGGGGGATGGCTGCAATGGCACGTGCCAGTGCGCTGGCAGATGCCACCATTCAGCAAATCTCTGAGACTCCGTCATAAAAGAGGTTGCCAAGACAGCTTAAAGCGAAGGTCTGTGCAAGGTGTGCTGTGACAGTCCTTTTTTTTTTGTAGGTGCTTTCTGCAAAATGGTAAAGGTGTTGCTAAAGTTTACTCCCCATCCTCCCCAAAGAAAAGAAGACAAAAAAAACCCAAAATAAACTGTCAACCTGAGGAAAATGTTGACTGGAAGTGATGTAAGATGCAGACCTCAAAATCTGATTAAGAAGTGCAACTGAAAGTAGTCCTGTAATATGAGTAGCACAGTAACAGACAGTGCTACAGAAATAGATAGGAAGTGCCAGATAACAGCCTAACTTAAAAACAAAAAAAAGGCAAATTTGTTTCTGTAGTTATATCTGCGTTTAATAACTGTGTCTACTTCTAAATTTGAACTTTCCAGTAGTATGTTACTAGTCTCCCTCTTTTTCTCCTCATTATTTATGTCAGTCTTCTGTCTGCTGCCACACTTACTACTCTCCTGTTCTTCTTTTATTTCACATTACATATGCAATCATCAGTCCTCATACATGACTTTAGACACGCTGTTTGCCTTTGCTAGGTTGAAGACCTAACACTTCCTCCAAGCACCTTAGCTGTTTTCTAACCCATCGCTGTTTAGCGTATCTTTTTCAGAAGGGGAGTAAGAATATAGTTTTCTGAGAAGACTGGACAGATTAACTGGCTGTTTTATTTACAGTTTGATTAGTACATTCAGAGAATCACAAGATGTGAGATGGCCAAATCAAATCTGTTTGGGGGGAATTAAGGCTTGTTTGCTTTTAGTGCTCTGAGTTGGAAGGACATACGGCAGGAAACCCTTTTCCTGTTTGTCTCTGAGCTGCTGCCCCTGATCAGAGTTCTGGTCACTGGGTTACTTCAGACAAGAAAACACATCTCATTCCTGTGATCAGAGTTTTCAGTTATTTATGCAGCTCTCCTTAACACATTCGTCGCTCTCTTTCTGAAGCAAAAGTATCCTGGAGTTGGGGTGGGTCAGAAATAATAATACAAGAGAGAAATCAGCTGGCTTGATGTTTGTGCTACTACGTGCTCTGGAACTGGAAGGAGCCCTGAAAGTTCTCAGCCCAAGAGGGGAGAGAGCATGAAGTGTGTCCTGCCGTCAGGGTAGCTGTGTAACACAGGTAGCTGTGTGACTGTTCTGCACGGAAAGACAGAGACGTTCCTTTTAGCTGATTTTCTGTAGCTCTCCACCACCCGAAGCCAAAGCTGCTGAATACTAAAGGCAGTTGTCCTGTGCTTTGACTGTCTAGGGCCCTCCTCGTTCCAGGTCTAGGTGGGATTACTCAGGCTAGCAGCTCCCTCAAGCCCAGTTTGAGGTATCCTGACTGGGTGCTGTGGGCCGAAGGTGCTGCACGGCGCAGTGGAGTTGTCTGAGCCCAGGGGTGCAGGCCGGGCTGGTACTGCAGCAGAACTCGTGAGGAGGGAGGGGGAGAAGTCCACACCGCCTCGCCGCCACAAACTGTAGCCACGGTTCAGAGGGCACACAGAGCAGGAAGACGTTGAGCTTTTGGGTCAGAGAGAAGGCTGAGGAGGGAAGGAGAAGAGAATGAGGGGACAAGTAAGAGATGACAGCCAGTGGCGTAAAAGAATCTCTGAAGTTGCAGAAAGTGATGGGAGAAGCCAGCAGGAAGCCTGTGGGAGGGACAAGCCATGTGTCCTGCCTAAAGTTGGGGATGGAGAAAGGACAGACACAGGGGAAAGACGCGTCCTCCCATTCTGGGAGGCTTGAGAGAAGTCTGCTGCCGTGACAAAACCCAGCGAGAGGGTCTAAGTATACCCAGCATACATGCTTGTGAGTTTCCCTTTTGAAGCTTACCTCCAGGTCCAGCAGTGTCTCCAGCTGTTTGACAGAGGCTTTATGTCGACAGCAGATACAGGGGAAGCAGAAGCATCCAGTGACAGGCTAGAAGGGAGGAGGACACTGACCCTCCATTCAGGTTCACCAGCTGCAAGTTGGTCCCCCTTGTAATGCTGAAATCTGTAGCGGAAGAATAGTGAGGGGCTACCAGAATGGGGGACACAGGAGGGAAGGCAAAACGAGTGTCTGTATTTATTCCTCCCTATTTTTATGAATATTGATAAAGGTAGACCCTGCCTCTTGTGCTGGAGACCCACTTCTATGCAGCCCTTGCTGTAGAAGAGCTGTGACCCCTCTCATGTAGAGTAGGAGAAGATATCCAGGCTTTTTGGAAAGTTTGCTTTCCTGTGAATAAGGCAGCCTTTTAAATAAAGGGGGTGACTGGAGTCAGAGATTGTCACCAGTAACAGCTAAAGGGGCCTGCTGGTTTGGTACACAAAAGGGATCTAAGCTGAACCAGCTAAAGAAGGTGTCGAAAGTTGGGGTGGTTTGTTGGTTGGTTTGGTTTTGGTTAACATTCAAGGGAACACATTCTTTGGAGGTGCATCCTTCCTTCCTTCCTTCCTTCCCCTTCCCTGGCGGCTCTGTCCCCTCGCCAAAGGAGCAGTCGTTACCGTGACAAACGTCTGGAACAGCGGGACCAAACACAGACCGTTTCCTTCATCCCAGGGACAGAGAGAGAGGCGCTTGGGTTAGCCACGCGTTGCGGTTCCTTCGTTGCCCGGCACAGGTGCTGCAGGAGCCCCCCGGCGCACGCGGGCGCACTGCTGAAACCCTCTTCTCCCCCGCGCCTGTGGCCTCCGGGCGCTGTTAAACGCTACCTGTCACTGTGATGTTGCCTGTAGCCTTGGCGATGGTGTTTTCAATCACGCAGGTGTAGGTGGCGTTAGCAGTAACGTTGTGCAGAAAGGAAACCACTTTCAGCGTGACGTTTTCAGCGTTCAGCTCGTAGCTGGTGTTGGCAGCGTGAGGCAGGTACTCCCCGGCGTCGCTGTAGGCTGTCCAGCGCACGGCCGGTCGAGGGAACCAGCGCGGTGCTTCGCAGTGCAGCGTGTCCCCCCTGCTGCCGTTCTCCACGTGGACCCTGGGGGTGCTGAAGGCTTTGGGAGGGAAAAAGGGGAGAGAGTCACAAAAAGGCAAATGGCGGGGCACTGGGCGTGAAATGCCCAACTGCGCCTCCCAGTCCGTCCCAGCTATTTCCAGGGAACTTGCTGCTCAGCGTCGCAGCACCGCGCGTAGCCAAACCGAACACAGAGGCTGGGACAGAGGTCCGTGCAGGCTGGGCTACGGGGATCTAAAGGCTGCTAGGTCAAGGCAGTGTGGTTTGACAGCATCTGCTGTGGTCATGGCACAGCTTTAGTGTCTGTAAGTAATGCTGCTTAACGGTTCCGCGCTGGGTCCCGGGCCCGTGAAGTGAGCTTCGCCAAGAGCTCCTGGGCATCCAGGCTCCCAGAGGAGACTGGGCTTGGGACCTGGCTGGTCGGGGAGTGCCCACGTTGGCCAAGCGTCCGGGTGGGAGCTGCAGCCGGCACAGCTCTGCTCACCTCCGCTGCAGGCGGGTGGCTGAAAGGAGGCACCTGCTGTGCTCGGCAGGGAGAGGCAGGCCAGAAATGTCTGCTGTGATAACTGGGGNAAGGGGAAGGTGACTCGCTCTCTCAGCTGGCCGAGAAGGCAGCCTGACCAACACCCATGGCCTCGTGATGCGATGCTCACGCCAAATGGGGCTGCAGCCGAGGGGAGCTCCGCCTGCACCTGCAGCGGGTAAGGGCAGGCTAAGGGGTGGCCTGAGCTGCAGGATTTACGCCAACATCCCTGAATTAAATGAAACATTTAAATCCTGTTGCAAACTCAGCTGTGTTTTAAAGCCAAGGCCATCTCAAATAAAGCTTTATTAGTCTTGCTCTCCTAGAAGAACATACCTCTGTATATTCACTTTTTAGGAGAGCAGAGTTCACCAATTTCAACAGAAATAAAACCTAATGCAGCATTTCATGCCTTCTCTCTAACGCCGTTTCTGCGTGGGTTACCTTAATCGAATCAAGCAACACAAAAGCAGGCACATTCACAAGGTTTCAACGAGGGGCGGGAGATGGAATCCCTGCGGGTCTTGAACATGCCTCAGACGTGAGCCAAAGCCCTCTGGCCTTGCTGTTACCTACTGTAGTCCCAAGCAGTTCTCCCATCCTTGCCATGGCAAGACAAGGGGCCTGTGAGCCCAGCACCCTTTTTTTTCCACCACTTGGGAAAGAACTTCACAGAGCAACAGGGCAGAAAACACCCTTTCGGTAAGAAACGGGAGACTGAAATGATGCTGGCCAGACGTTCCTGCAGCACCAACTCTTGTGTTGCCTTTCTGTCCCAGGACGGGCTCCCTGCAAGTGATATGGGGAAGCGGCTGCGTCTCCAAGACATCGGTCACAAGCTTCTGCGCGGAAGCTGGTGCCCACCTCCTGGAGCTTTGGCTCTGCTGGGCCAAAGGAGGAGACTGGACCTGCAGAAAAGCAGCATGTCTCATTCGAGAGCTCTGCTGGTTGCTCCTGTCCTGCCATGACTGGCCTGAAGCACAGAGGACCCCCTCGTGCTGCCGGTATGGTACATAAGCAATCATCCATCCTAAAACTGCATTTCCTTGACTTGGAGAGTTTTTCCTCTCGCAGCTTGAGATGTTGGGCTCAAGGGATGTGCTGGGACCTCAGGGATCCTAGAATCATAGAATCAGAGGTTGGAAAGGACCTCTAAGATCATCCAGTCCAACCATCCACCCAACACCACCATTCCTACTAAACCATATCCTGAAGTGCCACATCTACACGTTTTTTTAAAATCCTCCAGGGATGGTGATTCCACCACCTCCCTGGGCAGCCTGTTCCAATGTCTGACCACTTTTTCTGTGAAGAAATTCTTCCTAACATCTAATCTAAACCTCCCCTGATGCAACTGGAGACCATTTCCTCTTGTCCTGTCACTAATTACCTGGGAGAAGAGACCAACACCTGCCTCACTACAACCTCCTGTCAGGTCCCCCCTCAGCCTCCTCTTCTCCAGACTAAACAACCCCAGTTCCCCCAGTCACTACTCATAAGACTTGTCCTCTAGACCCCTCACCAGCCTTGTTGCCCTTCTCTGGACATGCTCCAGCACCTCAATGTCTTTCCTGTAGTGAGGGGCCCAAAACTGAACACAGTACTCGAGGTGTGGCCTCACCAGTGCCAAGTACAGGGGCACAATCACCTCCCTGCTCCTGCTGGCCACACCATTCCTGATACAAGCCAGGATGCCGTTGGGCTTCTTGGCCACCTGAGCACACTGCTGGCTCATGTTCAGCCGTCTGTCGACCAACACCCCCAGGTCCTTTTCCGCCAGGCAGCTTTCCAGCCACTCTTTCCCGAGCCTGTAGCGTTGCATGGGGTTGTTGTGACCCAAGTACAAGACCCACCACTTGGGCTTGTTGAAACTCAGACAATTGACCTCGGCCCATCAATCCAGTCTGTCCAGATCCCTCTGCAGAGCCTTCCTACCCTCGAGCAGATCGACACTCCCACCCAACTTGGTGTCATCTGCAAACTTACTGAGGGAGCACTCGATCCCCTCATCCAGATCATTGACAAAGATATTAAACAAGACCAGACCCAAAACTGAGCCCTGGGGAACACCACTCGT
>Ga0065711_1006435_pt1 | contig 17353 bp, 13 predicted proteins | sample Hoacrofraction12_FD_59098 | JGI IMG/M metagenome (GOLD analysis project Ga0065711, IMG submission 59098) | Hoatzin crop microbial communities from Cojedes, Venezuela - Epithelial fraction 12 v2 (version 2) | ecosystem: Host-associated > Birds > Digestive system > Esophagus > Crop | place... | reverse complement strand
TTCTCTGGAGATATTCAAGACCCGCCTGGACAAGGTCCTGTGCAGCCTGCTGTAGGTGACCCTGCTTCGGCAGGAGGGTTGGACTGGATGACCCACAGAGGTCCCTTCCAACCCGTACCATTCTGTGATTCTGTGATTTTGGAGCTCTCTTCTCCACTTTCTCCCAGGTTTTTTGATGTCCTTTAACATGTAAACACCAAAACTCCCACCCATGTGCAAGGGCATTTATTAGTCTCTGACCTGAGAAAAGTTTGACCAGAAATCAGCAATTTCACAAAGCTCTATTAATGGAAATATTAAATAACAAGTAAGATGGAGCAGTTTTCAGACTCCTACGAGACACTCACGTGATACAGTATCTCCTTGGAAACACTGCAGCGTGGGGTTTGGCAGTATGTGTCGGTGATACTACAGATTGTGTAGTGTGGGACTACTATAGCTGCTGTCCACTGCAACCACGCATCCCATCTTTCACAGCTTTCTATACCCTGCCTGCTAAACATAACTACACTGTGACCAATTCCCAAAGCTAAAAAGCCTTAATTTTAGACTTAAGTAGCAAGGACACAAAAGGCACTTAGCCCCAGATTCTGGATGTTTTCGATAGGGTTTTGGCACATCCTGATGTATTTCACTAGACATCTATAGGAGCAGCCGTGCGCCAAAAGTTGAGAATGTCTTCTGATGAATCATGACCTGCATTTAATATTTAACTCAAATAAATAAACTGGTTTTCCAGTACCAAAGGTACTTATGGGGAAATTCGTGTTTAGACACTGAAGAAAAACTTTTCACTTCTGGTTGCTCTGGCTTGAATAACCCATTTTCATGATATTTCCTTTGTAATTTTGGGGAAAGCCACAGATGCATTTGTACACAACAAAATGAGATAATCTAAGAGGAATATGTCAAGCCAGACTGCAAAAGGAGATGATATTTGGAGTGGATGAAGCAACACACAATATGAGATGCTGGTAACTTGGAACATCATGTACCAGATTACATTTCAAAAAAAAAAAGACAAAACAAGTTTTTTTTTCCCCTCCTTCTGAGAAACCACTTTTAGGCAAGCCTCGGGAATTAACATCTGATCTGATGTTGCCCCTTCTCACCCTCTCCCCTCTGCAGCGAGCAAGGGTTTCTCAGCATGCTTCCCCAGCCCAGGTTGCTGCTCTGTACAGCTCCAGTTCAGAAACTGGTGAAGCAGGTGTAAATCCCCACAGGTAATAAAGCTGTAGCAAATTGGCTACTGGGCGTGCTCCCGAGACAGGGCTTTTTGGAAGCAGCAGAAAGCTCTCCTTTGGCCTTGGCAGAGGGGGAGCTGCTCTCCCTGGGATGCAGCTTTCTCTGGTGGGAGATCAGCTGGGCTGGGCTGTCACTCACACGATGCTGGATGCAAAACCCGTGCCGAGGCTCTTGGAGTAGGCTGCTCTCTGTGCTGCAAAACCACATCGGAGGAGCTCCAGCGGGGCCCGCATGGGGACAGGGTGGGATGCACTGGTTCAGCATCACTGCGCAGCCTGCAACTGCAACGTGCCCTGCAGTCTGCCAGCCACGGTCCTGCTTCTGCACAGATACACGCGTGTTTAACCCTATGCACAATGAGTAATTCCCTTGGCTTTGTATACATGGGAATAATTTGGATGTGATTTTTTGTAGGAATGAGTCTTCTGTGTCATTATTATTAACAGAAGCCTACATTCAGCATCAACATAAAGCTTTTCCAGCCACAATCAATGAAATGCAGCCACTCTGCCCTGACTCCCTGCTAATGTATTTCAGCACAGGTTAAAAAGAAAGAGAAATCACTCTGCATGGAATCTGCTAAAACCAGAAAGCATGTGAAAGATCGCCATGATTCGCATTTTCCTGTTTATTGGCCCTGAGGATGCTTGAATGCATGTGATACTCAGTAGCACAGGTGACAGCAAGGACACGGCAATCTGTGTGGCAGTATCTTTCTAGTCTATGCAACACAAAGAGGTTATTTATTTCTATATATTTTTAATGGGAGTTTTTTCTTAAAGCACTAGAATGGAAGCACTGAAGAATGATCTCTTCTGTCTCTACAGAGCATAACACAACTCAGTAAAAAGGGAAAATATAAGACCTTGGCGCTAATCATATCCTAACTAAATCCTGTGTTTAGGGGTGAATTTCATCCACCCAGTGCAACAGTGCAAACTTCCCCAAACATAGCATCCTCCAGAGCCGCTCAACCCTAGACCAGGAGAATACCACCTCTGGGGCTAAGAAACTGGATGGTATTCTGGTTCTCAACCCCCTTTTACTGTAGTGAAATATTTCCAGTAAAAATACGAGCTGTTCAATGTATGGCTCCAGCATTTGCTGAATGACAGCAGCACTGGGACTGTGCAGTTTAGAAAATCCCTTGTTCACCCTTATGAGGTGTGTGAGATCATGGAAAGACAGAGCAATTTGCCTTCTGCCTGCCAAACACTCAATCACCATTTAAAAATTTTACAGCATCCCTTGGTGGATGTATATTAGCACCGTTTAACTACTTGCAGATATTTTTCAGAGAAAGTAAATTAGAAGTATGAAAAAACTAAGAGATAAACGGCAGCCCTCGCAGAAGGAGGAAGCCACAAAAGGAGGGAAAGTGAGTCTTGGGAAACTATTCTCCTTCTCAAATGGGCAAAGAACTGGCCTTTTAGGTAAACATAGGCTCATTTATTATCTACTGCTACCACTGCCTACAGTAACATGCAGGTTTTTAGGGGCAGCAACAGGAGAGCGCATTTCCCTGGCTAGTCTGCGTGCCTTTAGGTCAGTGCTCAAGTGTCTCTTGCTGTTGTTCACAGGGTTGACCAAGTGCAGCAGGGTCCATCCCCGCAGCTGCCTGCCGCTCCAGTCCCAGGAGGACCTGTTGGATGAACAACACAGCAGAAGTCAGGGATGGTCCCTGCGAAGCAGGCGACCCTGGTGCTGTGAGCACAGCTCTAGAGGCTGGCAGCTTGAGGCCAGCATCGCTACTGGTTGCGATGAGGAAGCAGAGCAGAGAAGTACTGGTGTGGTTGTCTGGATCAGCTGGGCAGGCCTATGTACAGCCCCACACCACGGACTGGGAAAAGTGCCCACATGCTAATGAGTACAGAGGCACGGCAATTAGCTTGTAAGCGCTTTGGATTAGGACCATCTGCGCCATGCTTATACAATACCTGCGGCAACAGGCCCTCAGCCTGCATTGCTGAAATGCTCTTGCAGGACGAACAGCCAGAGCAAGGAGCTCACAGTTTTCCTGTTATCACTGCATGTCTTTTTGGAGGAAGTGGGGAAAATGATTATTTTTCAAAAGAAAATCTTGTTATAACAATTCTGAGAATTTATGCTCAGAGCAGCTCAGTCCTGAACTCAATAACACTTCCCAGCCACGAAGCACAGCAGAGACACATGCCTGCTTTAGGACAGGAGGGGAGAAGATGGACTGGAAACAATTCTGCAGAAGATTCAAGTACGTTTCCAGGAAAAGACAAATGATTCATCACACTTCTAATAGCGGCTATAGGCATAACTGTGAAAGCAGTAACACAGAACAAGCTATCAGATTAATTAAGAGGGACCAGAATGACATCAGTCATGAAAATCAGAGAGAAGAGAATATTTTTGATGCAGTATTTTCAGAGGACAGACTGAAACTTTCCAGCGTGCAATCACCAAATCAGAATTTACAGCTCAAAATATGCATGAAAGCACAACCAGGAAAGGGGTCCTGAAAACCACCAGGGTCCAGTCCAGCACCAGGGGAGCAGCTCATGCCTCTGCTCCCAAAATTAAACCTTCTATTTGGTGTAACTTATAGTTTAGCAGTTCATGATAGGAAGGACTACAGAGATTAAAAAAAAAAAACAAACCTGTTCCAGGGATAAAAGTCATCTACTTCCTTTTGTATTTGTAAGACAGCCCACGCTTTGTGGGGAGAGGACATGTGCAACTAGTTTTGCATCTGTCAGGAAACAAAGCTGTCCGCTATCTGCCAGATTTATTTGAGCATTCAACCTACCAGTAATGAAACAGCAATGGTTTTGAAGCAGAATAATAAGATGGGGGTCTGACATGGCGTGTGATGTATCTGGGGATACACATCATGAGGTTAACTAGGTTACATGGATGTGCTGCAGGGTCAGCAATGCCACCCGGCATTGTAAAGTCCTATGTAGGGACTGTGTAGGATTTTCTTTTCACAAATCCAGCTGTGCTTTAGAAATCCAACATAAATTAAGAAAAGTATGCAATGACTGTAGATGATACATCAACTATGCTTTAGGATCCATTATATGCAGAGGCATTGGTTATCACTGATCTCGCTGGATAAGTCCATGGTTCCAAGGAAATCTTAAATGAAGCTCTTAGAGACTTCAGTGAGGTCAATCGTTAATGCCTTTTCCCACCTAGTTTGCAGAAGTCTTATTTCTGAAAACTGACCAGAAGCTGAGAGATGAAGAACAGTCCAATGATTTCGGTCGTACCTGAGGATTTCCCTGCACTCATTTCCTTACCCTGTGAAAGAATTTCCAGTGACTTGTGCACATGATACAGGATCTGTGTTCCCATCTCTCAAACAAGGCTAACACTTCCTCACCGAAACAGGAAAGTATGTAGAGGACAGCATGGAGGTCAGGACCCATGATGGAGGCAGGGCAAGGAACTGGAGGTCCAGGCTGAGTCCAGAAGAGCTCTCAAAGAGGACAGGGGAAACCCCACATCCATTAAAACCACTGCAATCAGAGGGGCTGGGCAGCAGTGCAGTGAGGGTCCTTTCCTGTGGGTTCATCTGAGCTGTAATGGAACTTCCAGAGGAAGGACGCAGTGAGCTCGTGGGAGGAAATCTGCTAGGTAGTCTCCTGTCCCCTTCCAGACTACGACTACTTCTGTAGTACACAGCTTGCTGGTGTACCTGGTTTAGCCTTTAGTGTCTCCAAGGACACATCCCCTAATGCCTGTAGCAGAGATTTATGTAATTTTAAACAGTGAAATGATACCAAATATTGTCAAGAGCATCAATCCTGCTAATCGATGACTGCTGCAATAGTTCAGTTCAACCTAGAGCATGTGCCCTTAGCACAGCATTCAGAGTCCAGACCAAAAATCACATTTATGGGTTCAAAAACTTAAATGGATTCAAAAACATGAGTAAAAAGCGGCTGTCACCAAGGTCAGCACCCTGCAGAGATTACAGTGGATTGAGCTGATGGGATGCACGTATCAGCTGCTCCCCAGGTGGCTTTTCAGAAAGCTGGGCAGGTCCTGCTTATTCTTCTCTGTAGAGGAGGTGCTCCCCAGCCATCAACCAAAACATAAGACAAGGTGACAGTGCTATCCAGGAGAGCGAGTCCTTCATGCTGTGGGCTTGTGACCATTTGGAAACAGCCAGCATGCTTTTTTGTGGTGTCCAGGAGTGCAAATATGAAATGCTGCTGTCCCATAGACTCACCCTGGCCAGAAACCACAATGAGTCTCCTGTGAATCTCCTCCTCACATAGCGGCACAAGCAGTCTGCGTGCACAGCTCTCAGCTCGCTGAGAGCACCTTGCCAGAGCCTGTGACAGGGAAGCTGTGCCACATCTGGCCAATGTTTCTTTCCAGGACTTATCCATGTCCTGGAACATGGAGTCTCCCAGGCAGCTGGATATAGAGGGTCAGGCAGATTTTGGTTACCCAAGCAACTCACATGTTATGATTCCTAAACAACTGAGATGTTGGAAGGCTGGGGACACTTGAGGGAAATGGTTACGGAAAATAAAAATAGTTTTCCAGCCATGCAGACACGCTGTGATAAGATCTGCTTATTTAACTGCTTTCAACTCCTCATCGTTTTCTGGATGGCCAGTGGATTACCAACTATCAGACCAGATATTCTGTTCTCCCACTTTCATTTATTAAATTCAGACACTCGCAAAAAGAAGAACATGCCCAGAAAGAATGCAAGCAGAAGGACGGTGGCCATGCCCTGCACCGTACCATGCAGCGAGCGGCACCGTGCCCCTCGGGTGTGCTGCCTGCAATCAGCCATTCACAGCTTACAATTGTTTCATTAGATTGAAGGAGCTGCGAAACACCAGCTGAGACTGTGAAATAGGATGATGAAGATTACTGAAGGTCAGGGAGTCAGATCTGGATGCAACACCAATCAGCAATGCTCCAGGGACATCAGTGCAGCAGCTCAGTTCACTGGACGCCAATGATGATAATGGCTTGCAGATCATCATCATCATCACATTTTGAAGTTTCAGTTATGCTCACCTGGAAAATGTTTTGATTTGAGAAGTGATATGTTCGGATCTCACACACCAAGCTGATTTCCAGCCTGCAGATCAGCCCCCATAACTCCAATAACCTTCATTTAGCTGCACAGCTTCTGACCAGAGTCAATTCCCCAGTCATTTAGTTTGAGTCTTATAATTAATTACATAGTAGCTCATGTTAATCAAGCATTTGGTATCTTCCAAAATGCCCACCTCATGGAAGAATGTGTTTCTAATAGCGCAAGGTGTCTTCACAAGGAGAAGCACAACATGGAGTAAGTCAGGCAGAGCAGTAGTTTTGTGTCAGCTCGTGTCGTGTATTTCAGCTCTTGCAAAATTAATCAGAATTCTCTTTTTCCTCTCTACCTGCTCTGAACTGTGTTTGCAAAGGTCAGCTGGCACTTACAGGATACAGCATTAACAGAAATCTGGCAACTACTTGAGATAGATACCCTATTAAAATATTTTCAAAGCAGGCTTTTTCAAAGTACAGGTACAACATGAGTCATATCTAAAGTAAGCCCCAAAGTAGAAGTAACTGTGATAAGCAGTCTAAATCAAATCAGTTGGTCTGACTCACATTTCGTACTCATCAACTTTGCAGTGATCTGTCTTTTCTGATAGTCAGGTTACTTGCATATACTCCAGTAATTCAGAGGGAAACACAGACCAAGAGAGCTAAGCAGTCTCATGCAGAGGTAGGAGGAGTACAAGTCACAGGACATAAGAAAATGTTAAAAGTGCCATAGGACATAAGAATGTCATATGAATGTCATAAATGTCATAGGACATAAGAAAAACAATCCTACTTGGCTGACCTCTGTCCAGGGATGGGTAAAGTAACCATTGGCCTGAGCAGAGACCACTCAGCTCTGAATGTTCATCTGATTTGCAGCGTGCCAGATGACAAGCTAAGCAAAGAGATTGTGAGCCACTTCAGATAAAAATAGATCATAGTGCTTATCTTCTGCAGCAGTCCCAAATACCCAGTGGCCAAAACCAGTATAATAAGAACAAGATAAGAAAACCACATCTACACTGGTAAAACTGTAGCTTTGCAGCCCTAAGCAGCCCCTACAGTACTCTACTGGCCAAAGGTGCAGGCAGCCTTTAGACAGCTTCTTTGGAGAGATTAAACTGGGCAACAAAAAGACACTGGTGTCTCTTCCAATGGCCCCCTCCTGGCCTCACAGGCCCCCTGTTTCCCACGTCACCCAACGTGCTGGGCAGCCAGGCATGGAGGGGTGCCACTTACCCAAAGGCAGTCACCGAACACAATCAGCAGGGAAAGGGCTATGCATTTACTGAGTATTTAGCTGATGTTTGCTAGTCCTCAGGACCTTTTTGCTCAGCCATATCCCTGCCCATTGACTAAGTATACCAGTCTCCCTCAAAATATTTTAGGTTAAAAGTCTGTTTGACAGGTTCATGCCCACTGATGGTTTTGGAGGTGGTCTGATTTGCTAAGGAAATGATAGCTTTGCATATCAGCAACTGTATAAAGTACATACTTTGAAATTTTTGTAGTCCTAATTTAAAGACTGTGGATTGAGTTGTTAAAATAATCCTAGAAACCAACAGTCTAACTTGTCCCCATAGGATCTCAGGCCCAAGTCCTGTCTTTCACAGATAATTTGGAATATTCCAGCAGTCACAGAGCATGTTTGAAGATCTCTTATGCAACCCTGAAGAGTTACATCATGAACCTTGATGTGGATGTTGAGAAGCTATTGAAGAAAACAGAAGCCACAGAAACTGACACCCTCTGGTAGGCCAGGATGAGACATGGGATGAATGGAAATACGAGGGATGCAATTTGTTGAAACAACTATTAGACACAGGTTTGGAAGCCACAAAGAGGGAAACCCATCTGTCATGGATTACCACTTGTTCAGCCACCATCGGTCTCTGAATGATTGGGCTGACAAGGTACAATGTTCCATCACAACAATTTGAATCATTCTTATCAAAACAGGGCTAAATAATGATGCATTGAACTCATCTGTGGAGCTGAGAATTGTGGCTCAATAACAGGTATGCTTACTGATAAGGCTTTTCTGACAGAAAATGTGATGGTGTTGGGGAATTGGTGTGTTATATCTAGGACTCTTGTGCTTTCAGATTCAGACAAATGATCACAATTTGAAGTGGACTCCTTCTTGGCTACAGAGAATTGAATCTGAAAGTTTAAAAACACCTGAAGCAGCCAGCTCCAAAAAGCTCATGACATTCCCCAAGTGTCTTCATCCAGCTCCGGAGCTAAGCAACATACTGATTTTAGAACAGCACAACACAACTGGGATTTGAAAATTAGTGTAAAAGTTTAAATTCCTTTTGATTATTTTTTCTTAGTGATGTATTGGTCTTTAACAAAGGATATTAGCTCATAATTTACTGCAGCATTAACCAAATGACAGGATTCCAAAATCACAGCTTTTCCCTGAGTAGTCCATGCTGAATTAAGATGTTCACCCCTTAGTACATCTGGTCTCCTATTCTTAAGTGAAGGTCAATGCTGAAGCTAAGTCAAGAGAAGAAGCAAGGACTACTGTAGTTATAATTAATTTAGCATCTCTGAGGAACATCAGCACTCTGGATATTAAGGTCCACAACTGTTTTGGAAATTGTGCTCTTTCTAGGCAACATGCCACCACTAAGAGAGTTCTTTCATACCACAAGTTTCTCATCATTCATTTCACTGATGAGATGTTTTAGGATGAATCACACACTGCTGGAGTTCATTTTGAGGGTTGTCTTGTACCCATTCCAATGTGAAACATCTAGTCCTACCATGAAAAATGTGACAGTGTCTGGTGCACTGAGACATGGAGGTGACAAGCAGCCACATCACTTGATGAAGAAAGAGTGAAAACCTTGTAAGTAAGTCAGGTAGTTGGCATCATCACTTTTGAGAAGCCTTTACACCTGGAAAACACCTGTTGAAGCTGCCAAACCCCAGGTACTCCATTCTCCCCACTGGAGTCAGTAGCAATGTACCACTAGACCAATATCTTGTATTTTTCAAACCCTTTTTATTAAAAGAAAACAGGCAAAAACCATCTAACAAATATTCTATAATTTAGAAGAATTGTGCCTGTTAGTATATTAATCTCCAGGAACAGGAAAGGCAAGTTGCTGAAGCTGGCTAACGGGAATGACCCATCCCCAAGATCAACATCTAATCAGGATCCCTTACCTTGAACTAACATGCATTTAAATTGTTCTATCTGACAACAAAAAGGCAAGTCCCCTGTACTGCAGGCAGGGATGTCCAGAGAAGGGCTCACCCTGNGCTTGTGTCATCCTCTGCAAGAAAACCTTACATGAAAAACAGACTGGAGAGGTGCTAGATGCCCCATCCTTGGAAACACTCAAGGTCAGGTTGGACAGGGCTCTGAGCAACCCAATCTAGTTGAAAATGTCCCTGCTCATTGCAGGGGGATTGGACTAGATGGGCTTTAAAGGTCCCTTCCAATCCAAACCATTCTATGCTTCTACAATTAAAAACAAATCTTGAAGGAGATGTGAAATATTTGTCTTTGACAGAGGTAGCTGGGTCCCTTGGAGCAGTGACAATTCAACATCAGATGTGCTTCCAGAGACTTGAGTGTTTTTTTAATTAAGAACCTAGTAGCAGCCTAAAAAATAAGGAGGTTCTGAGTGAAACTTACAGTCTTCTCCCACCACTATTAATTGGTCAGGCAGTCCACAGACCAATGTGCAATGGAATAATTTGGGAAAAAAAGCAAATTTTCCATACTATGTAGATGTGATGTCACCACTGCCAAATGGAAATATTACAAGTATTGCAGTAAATTTTGCCACAGGCATAGGTGGATTTCATTTCTACTAGCACCCACCATGCCGTGTTACCAAATTGTGGAGATGCTTAAATAGAAAACCTGACAGCTGTTAATAGACCAGCAGTCCCTGCTCCACTCCTCCTCTTTCCCCTCTCCCACAGCAAGAACAGGCTGGGATAGGGACAGGGGACCAGGCTGTCCCTCTCGCCACCAGGTTGCACTGGCTTGGCCATAGCATGAAGCCACAGCCTCACCCTGCACCCAGATTTTCACAGAGGCACTGTCTGCTTCAGAAGTCACTGGAAATAAACAGGCTTACTGAACAGAGACTGTGTGTATGTGTGTATGGAGGCATAGACTGATGGTGTCCCTTTACATTCTAGTGATGTTTATACTCAGAATAATGAATTACCAGCTTCCCTAGTGACAGCGTGCAGGCACCAGCCTTCAGCTGTGTGCTCACTTAGCATCATCAGTAATGTAGAGATGTTTCCTGAGTGCCATGCAAGCTTTGCTGCCTTTGTTGCAAGTGGGAATATTTTTCAGGCCATCGTCCCTGTGCCTCACCCCACCCTTGCGCCATCCAAGGGCAGGGTTAGCTGGGCCCTGGCTTGAGCTGCCAACAGCCCCATCAGCACTGTGATGCCGGTGGGGATCACCTCCGCTCACGCGGGTGTTTCCCTTCCCCAAAGAGCTGTGTGCCATGGTATGGACGTTGCAGGTGGCCTCACCCAAAGCTGCCCCTGTAGGAACGACACTTCTGGCTCCTCTCACCAAACATCCTCCTTCCCCCTAGGCAGAGACAGGCTGAGATGTTTGGTTACAGCAATTTAACACTGGTGCAGCTGGGGTTGGCTAGCTGCAGCTCGTCAGCTTCAGTACTCGAGAAAGTAGGCAATAACTTGGGAATAGTTTACAGAGGTTGATAGATGTGGTCCAAGAAATAAATGCTGGAAAGTGCTGGCAAGAGGGAGCAATAAAACAGTAGGGGAAACAGAACCATTGTGGCACAGCATATATCTTGTTGTTTCTTGCATTTCTGCTGTTGCTTCTTCTAATTGTCTGTAATCATAATAGGCCATGCTCTTCCCACTCGAATTAATCAACTTTTGCACTGGCTAACTGACTGCGAGTGGAGCTTGGGATGAGCAAGCACTCTAAAATATGTCCTTATTAACCTCTGTAATCCTCTCTGTGCTTGTTAAAGGTGATGGAAATTTACTATATATTATTCCATTCCATTTAGTATTTTTCATTAAACAAAATTTTATTTTCAGTTTCTCTCTGTTCTACCAGCGGAGGGGGGAAAATATGACAATAACTCTCTGTCCTTCACTCTGCGGGGAAAAGGACAGAAGCCAGAGGTCTGTGGGAACAGAAAAAAACATTTATAAAAGATTCACTTCTATTCTCTTGATTTGTACTAAAGGTATTTATTAGAAATACAACTGAGTACTCACAAGGGCACCGGCAATTTAAAAATTACTGCATCTCTACCTGGAAATTACTTACTGTCCCTTGCTACAAATAAAACTGTAGCTCAGTATAAACGAAAACAAGGCAGAAGTAAAGGTCTCTGCTATTCTTTGCTTTTCCCTTCCCCAGTTTGTGCGCTCACACAGCCCTCTATCTCTTGGCAGCCATCTATTCCCTCTTTGTATTTACAATCACTCTCCCTCTTCAGAGGTTTGTTGTAAGGTTGCAGCAGAGGGAAAAACATTTTCTTTAAAAAAAATGATATCAGGAAGTGGGAAGAAGACAGAGACCCTTCCTGCTCTTGTAAGCCAACTAAATGAAAACTGAAAGGTAAAATGTAAATGAAAAGAGTATAATTTTTTGCCTTGCTATAATTTCTAGTAGTGAGTTCATTGCTTGCTTTTCTGTCACTGTGCATGTTAATCACCCTATTTTTATTAATTATGAATGAGTGTGTGCTTTTAGAGAGGGAGAGGGAGAGGTGGCTCTTGCGGAGGGCAGAAGCCTCCCGGGGCCAGGGGTGGCTGGGTGCCCCGGTGGTGCGAGCTCCCCATGCCCAGCTCCCAGCCCCAGCTGTCCAAACACCCCAGGTCTGCTGCCCAGCCATGGGCTGCCTTGAAATATCATAAAAGTTATGAATAACAGGCTCTTGTTCTCAGCCTTCAGGCGTTTGACCCTTTGTAGGTCACGTTTTCCAGATAACCGTTACAGCTGGAAATTTACTGTTTATAAGAAGTGAAATGAAATCCACGCTTCTCCCGGCTGCGGCTGTGCAGGAGATGGTGAGCGCGTCGCATGTCCCAGCCCAGGGCCAGCAGCAGTCTCCTCTGGGTGATCACAGCCACCCTTCGTGCTTCCAGTGTTTCTGGCCGAGGCATCTTCTGCTGTGCACTGTGCCCTTTTCTGGGGATACAGCCCTGGGGAACTTGGTTTGGGGGGAATTCCAGGAGGATTGTCTCCACCTTGGCTTCCTCTGCAGCCCCACAACACAGCTGCATATGCTGTTTATTTAACTCCACAGATAAGCATGTCCCTCAAACCCATATACAGGTCCTATCCAAGCAAAGTCTGGCTTCATACAGGGGTCTCCTGCCCACCACTACAGAATCAGATACCACCACTCCTTGTCCTCTAGCCACACACAGAGACAGCAGAAGTATCTTCAAAATCCCAGCAAGTTCATTCAAGGTGAAATCACACATTTTCTCTGGCATTAAATTTTAGGTTGGACCACACTTTTGCCCAGCTCCACTCACCATCCAACATCTAAGCTGTTGGAAACATGCCCACCCAGTGTGAGGATGTCGGGTTGCAGAGGTTGCGCTGCTCTGTTCATTGGAAAGCTCCTGCAAGGCTTTCCTGCCTTCCCCTTCTGAGCCAAAACCGGTGTGGGAGTGCCATGGCTGTGACGGCTCTGCCAGGTCTCTGCAGTGAGCTCCCCTACCCTGCTCCTCTCGCCCTCTCCCAGTGGGCACACAGACATTGTCCATCCCTCTTTTTGGTGACCAGGAGCGCTGGAGGAGGATCATTCCCTTCCGCAGCTTGCAGCAGAGGATCAATAGAGATCCTGCAGAAGTAAAGAAAACCTTAATTCGCCCTCTATCTCCCAAGCTCTGCTATTTCTATTTGTCTTCTCTGAATTTGGGGAATGGTCCCTCACAAGTAAAGCATAAAAATCAGGAAACAGTTGTTACTACAACATATTGCTTCCAGCATACAGGTTATTACAGAAATGCTGGAAGAGCCCCCCTACACCACCCTTAGGAGCAGTTTTGAAGTGCCTTATAATAAGTATGCTTTCCAAATCCTCCATAAGCTTACCATCAAGTTATACTATAAGACTTCTCTGTATTCATATCCTTTTCACATGCAGAAAGAAAGGACAAATATTTGGTGAGCACATAATAAATTAAGGATGGATGGACACTAAGAGCAGAATAGTCTGTTCTTAGAATTATGTAAATATGGTTTAAATAGAGTTTCTCATAGAGGTTGTGCAGAGAGATAATGGGACAATCACATTTCTAATGTACAAAGCTATTTTGCAGTCTGGATGAGTTCTTTCTCTGAAAATCAAAATTCTTCCAGTGCCACCAAAACAAAAGACAAAGTGGTGAACTTTATTTTAATCAAATGCTAAGTTTATTCAGGTTAGTTTTCAATCTAGAAGTTGCTTTGGAGGAGGATGTTGCACTGGGAACCGATTCCAGAAAACCAAATCCACAGCTTCCAGTTTGTGCATGGGTTTCCTGGGCTCTTGGCGAGGCAAACGTGAAGCCGCATCCTCCTCCAGCAGGTACCACGGTTGTTGCTTTTGGGACAAGCTGAGCAACTCCTCCCAGAATCACAGAATCACAGAATGGTAGGGGTTGGAAGGGACGTCTGTGGGTCATCCAGTCCAAACCCCCTGCTGAAGCAGGGTCACCTACAGCAGGCTGCACAGGACCGCGTCCAGGCACGTCTTGAATATCTCCAGAGAAGGAGACTCCACATCCCCTCTGGGCAGCCTGTTCCAGTGCTCCGTCACCCTCAGAGGGCAGAAGTTCTTCCTCATGTTCAGACGGAACTTCCTAAGCTTCATTTTGTGCCCATTGCCCCTTGTCCTGTCGCTGGGTACCACTGAAAGGAGTCTGGCCCCATCCTCCTGACACCCACCCTTAAGATATTTGTAGGCATTTATAAGGTCCCTTCTCAGCCTTCTCTTCTTCAGGCTGAACAAGCCCAGCTCCCTCAGCCCTTCCTCATAGGACAGATGCTCCAGTCCCCTCATCATCCTCGTAGCCCTCCGCTGGACTCTCTCCAGTAGCTCCTCATCTTTAAGTGGGGAGCCCAGAACTGGATGCAGTACTCCAGATGGGGCCTCCCTAGGGCAGAGTAGAGGGGAAAACTCCTCCATGTTCTGAAAACTCCTCCGTGTTCTGAAGGATGCTCTAGGGAAGGGGTAGCAAGCAGGAGCTTTCACATGCTTCCACATGTACTGGCAGGTTTGCAAGGCAATGCTTAACAGCAACACACTCCTCCGGGATTTCAAGCCAAATGACACTGCTCGTTGCATTACTGCTGTTCCTGTTACTGGCTTCCTGGCCTTCATCCCCTCCTGTGGCCCTTGTGCTGGACATGCACCTCTACCCAGTGCTCTGATTGAAAGAAGCCCCCTCCTACAGCCTCCAAAGCAAACCTGCAAGCACTGTAGAGTCATGTCCTCAAGGGTTATTCAAAATGGACTGCGTGTACACTCCTCGTACTGCTTAAAAGACTTTTATGAAGCAGTAGACCCTGGGGAGCACTGCTGGCCAGCAAACCACCTCTCATTTTTTTTGCCCCACCAGCCTGAATATTTATGAGGTGGCATGTGATTTGACGGTATCTGATTCCACATGTAATGCTGATGTCATGTGGTTTAGATTTAAAATGCCAGTTTCATTTTGTAGTGCATAATAATTTGTTTCTTTGGCAGTCCATAAAGAATTGCACTGAATCTTGGGATGTCTGGCTGCAGCAACGTGGAAGGGGAAGCAGGAGGGCTTAGCGTACACTAGAGTTGTAGCAAGAGTGGTGCAGTTTATGTTCTCTGCCTAAAACATCGACTGACATCAAGATACGGCTGTGCATGCCCAGAGCACCTTCTACTCCAGGTACTGTGCCAGCAATAATGAATGAAGTCTTGCAATATCTGGGCAACAAGTGTTTGATGTTAAGACCCACCCAGCAATGTTTGGTGTAAAGATGGCGAAACTGAGGCAAAGCATCCTGTTAAGGGTACAAAACCCATGTGCAAGAGGGAAGTAAACCCATCTTCCTCAGCTCCCACAGCTTCGCCAGAACCATCCTTCCTCTCCCACATACAGACACCATCAGAATTTGGCCCTATCTGTCTCCTCTAAACACTGTTTTGATGAGAGGCAGCCCAAGCCTTCAAGCCTCTATTTGATTTTTTTCTGAAATTAGAGTTCTGGATGTAATCTATCTATCAATCCTCCTACCCAGTTTCAAGCCAATTCCCAGTGCAGAGCGAAAGGGGTACATTTGGGAAACAGATGCTTAAAGGAATAGACAAGCTGAACAAAGAAACAGAAAACTAAACATTTTTGTGCCTGAAATGCTGATGAACAGAACTTAGATCTCTAAAGGAATAATAACACGAACCAGCAAGTCATGCAATACCCACTGCAGTAAATAAAGGTATTGCCATGAGATACACACGTGTATGAAATTTAATGTGTGTTTACAGATGAAACAGAGTCCTTCCAGTAACTTCTGCCACTCGCAGAGATGTCTGTGCCATGCTGGAGTTCCCAAACACTTTGGGCTGGATGCTGCTCCCCAGGCAATGGGTGCTAGCACGGTCCCACAGACATTTCCCCATCTCATCATCTGGGGCGTGTGAGCTCAGGGCAGTATTTCTGGAAGAACTGTAATTTTGTAGTACTGTAAGCAAATTCATTCAAAAGCAGATCACTGTCTGGCCAGGCCAGTGTAGAAAGCACCCTGCTAGTGCACTGCTAGCAGTATACATGCTGGACCTAGAGCAGGCGGATCCATGCTGTCTCCTGTCTTTGCCACCTGTTCTGCCCAGACAGAATAACCTATCCTTGTGAAAGGACCACCCTGCTTGTGCAGGCTGTATATGAATTGTCATTACTATCTCAGCTCCATCAGTCTGGGGTGAGACTCTCTTCTATGGCTGTGCTGGCAGAGACTAGCACAGGTGTCTACTTTGCACAGCCGTGTAACTACAATACACTACACTGCTGCGCTTTGTTATTACATTTAAATGAATACAGTTGTGTCAAAACGAAAGCTCCTGCTGGTGTCGTAGTAGCTCATCCTAGCAGCCATGCCTGAACGAGTAGGAAAAACTGTGCAGATAAAGTCTAAGGAACAGCTGAGACACAAAAAATAAATACCCTGAGAACTGACAAGTAGAAATGAAGAGGAATTATTAGAGGGACTACTTGCATGACCTGGTTACTGAAATAAACCCATCTGTTACTCCCGGTGCAAGCTCCCACAGATCTGAGTGCTTGGTGGCATGACTCATGGAGACACTCAGCTGTCAGTGCTGCCTGCAGAGAGGAGCCATCTCCCCTGGGGACAGGCAGGACGGGATGGCTGTGTCCTCCCATCCCCCAGGGAAGGTGCCAGGCAGCCAGCACACCCCGGAGCCCACACAGGGCTTCCCCCCACCCAGGAGTGTGCAGGTGCATGGAAGGGTTTGTGCCCAGACGCATGCGTGCTCTGGAGCCACTTCTGCAGCGTGGGCTGATGGACTCAGCAGGACCCGGCTTGGGCAGCATCAGGTGCTCTAGTAAACCTTGAATTTACCCACTGGCAAGGTTAGCCTCTGCCAGGTTGTAAAGAGCTGCCTGCTGCTATCTGCAAGGTCAAGAGCTCTGCAAGCTGAAGGAGGGGACAAAATCACAGCGTAACGCATCAAGCCACTGAATAGAACATTTCTGTATATTGTGACTTTAATTTCCCTTTCATCTCTATTCCCTGGTTTAGTCTCTGGCCTGAAGTGGCTTTCCTCACTGAGGCAAATGAAGGGAGAGCTAATACCTTGCGTGGTGGTCAACAGCCGGCTGAACATGAGCCAGCAGTGTGCCCAGGTGGCCAAGAAGGCCAAAGGCATCCTGGCTTGTGTCAGGAATAGTGTGGCCAGCAGGAGCAGGGAGGTGATCATGCCCCTGTACCCGGCACTGGTGAGGCCGCACCTCGAGTACTGTGTTCAGTTTTGGGCCCCTCACTACAAGAAGGACATTGAGGTGCTGGAGCATGTCCAGAGAAGGGCAACGAGGCTGGTGAGCG
>Ga0065711_1006434_pt1 | contig 17354 bp, 7 predicted proteins | sample Hoacrofraction12_FD_59098 | JGI IMG/M metagenome (GOLD analysis project Ga0065711, IMG submission 59098) | Hoatzin crop microbial communities from Cojedes, Venezuela - Epithelial fraction 12 v2 (version 2) | ecosystem: Host-associated > Birds > Digestive system > Esophagus > Crop | place... | reverse complement strand
TGCGGGCTAGATGAATGGACAGTGAGGTGGATTGAGAACTGGCTGAATGGCAGAACTCAGAGGGCTGTCATCAGCGGCGCTGAGTCTAGTTGGAGGCCTGTAACTAGTGGGGTTCCTCAGGGGTCAGTACTCGGCCTGGTCTTGTTCAACTTCTTCATCAACGACCTGGATGAAGGGACAGAGTGTACCCTCAGCAAGTCTGCTGATGACACAAAACTGGGAGAAGTGGCTGATGCACTGGAAGGCTGTGCTGCCATTCAGCAAGACCTGGACAGGCTGGAGAGTTGGGCAGAGAGGAACATCATGAAGTTCAACAAGGGCAGGTGCAGGGTCCTGCACCTGGGGAGGAACAACCCCATGCATCATTACAGGCTCAGGGCTGACCTGCTGGAGAGCAGCTCTGTGGAGAGGGACCTGGGTGTCCTGGTGGACGACCAGCTGACCATGAGCCAGCAGTGTGCCCTGGCTGCCAAGAAGGCCAGTAGTCTCCTCGGGTGCATTAGGAAGAGTGTGGCCAGCAGGGCAAGGGAGGTTCCCCTCCCCCTCTACTCTGCCCTAGTGAGGCCGCATCTGGAGTATTGCGTCCAGTTTGGGGCTGCCCAGTTCAAGACAGACGAGGAACTACTCGAGACAATCCAGCGGAGGGCTACAAAGATGATGAGGGGACTGGAGGATCTCTCCTACGAGGAAAGGCTGAGGGAGCTGGCCTTGTTTAGCCTGAAGATGAGAAGGCTGAGAGGGGATCTTACAAATGCCTATAAACATCTTAAGGGTGGGTGTCAAGAGGCTGGGATCAGACTCTTTTTCAGTGGTGCCCAGCGACAGGACAAGGGGCAATGGGCACAAACTGAGGCACAGGAAGTTCTGTCTGAACATGAGGAAGAACTTCTTCCCTCTGAGGGTGATGGAGTACTGGAACAGGTTGCCCAGAGACATTGTGGAGTCACCTTCTCTGGAGACATTCAAGACCCGCCTGGATGTGTTCCTGTGCAACCTGCTCTAGGCAACCCTGCTTTGGCAGGGGGTTGCACCAGATGATGCCCAGAAGTCCTTTCCAACCCCTACCATTCTGTGATTCTGCGATTCCATAAGCGGAGATGAAATCAACTCCAGTACTGTGTGCTCAGAATGGCTCATCTAATTCAAACAGAGGTGAATCAAGTAACTACTGACATTACTGAAATGTTCTTTTCACTACGAAATTTCATGTAAGTTCTTTATACTACCCCAAACTACTATCTCACTACACGGTTACTTAAAACACAGCAGTATTTGGAACATATTATAGATATGTGTTTGTTACTCTATGAGAGAGATACAAACTCAGCAGAAAAATATTGTTATATGCCTAATAACTGAAATAGTATCTTACATAATCTTCACTAAATTAAAGTCATAGTGGAATCCATTACCATAGTTCTTTTCCTCTGTATATCCTTTAGAGAGTGTGTAAGTGTAAGCAATTTTCTCCTTATTTCCAGCACTGCTTCTCACATGTTGCACTCCAAAATGGTAATTTTCCACATTAGGATATAAAGCATCTATATGGCACAGTTCCAGGAAATGTGTAGCAAACAATGTAAATGCCTAAATAAGGAAACAAGAAAAAAAATTTATTTTGGAAATGAGCCTGGAATTACAGTAACTAAGAAAAATTAAATGATCTCACATGTCCAAGCTTTCCTCCAAAACAGCTGAAAAGCTGTCTTTAAATTACTAAAGCTAATTAAAATCTGTAAGCGATGAGTTCTACCATTGGCAAAGATATCTTTTCCAACTGGGAATTCTCCCACTCCTTTGTCAACAGAAGGAAAACTATACCAGAAGTAACAGGAAATCGATGATGCTTACAAAACTTGACTAGGGTTAACTTGAATGATTGTCAAATCGTTGCCTTAATACTCTCAAGGAATGTTTTGCCAAAAGTACAAGCTACAGAAAATATCTGAGCTTTGCACACCAAACCACAAAAGTACTTTGCATAAACTCTGATGAGAAACTGAACACCTGGCACACTTACTTTAAAAAGCTGACAAAAATCCGAGGTTGATCACATAACTAGTAACAGAGGTGAAACTTCCAACCCATCTAAAACCATCTTCCACTTTTCTAAACAAGCCTCTAACCTCTGTGACCAATTTGTAAGTTGTGTGGAACTACCACTGTACTTTGGAAAGATAACACGCAGGTAAAGAGGTTCATCTTTAACATTCAAGTGTACAAAGCTGTACTAAGCAGAACTAAAGAGACTGGGTTATTCTCTTTCTAGATTGAAATGCAAGCTCACAAGCAAGCTGGAAAGAGATGGTGACCGGTGTACTGGTTTTAGCTGGGATAGAGTTAATTTTCTTCATAGTAGCTTGTACAGTGCTATGTTTTGGATTTGTGACCAAAACAGTGTTGATAACACTCCAATGTCTTAGCTATTGCTAAGCACTGCTTGCACAGCATCAAGGCCTTTTCTGCTCCTCACCCTATCCCACCAGCGAGCAGGCTGGGGGTGCACAAGAAGTTGGGAGGAGACACAGCTGGGACAGCTGACCCCAAATGACCAAAGGGATATCCCACACCATACAATTCAGCAATAAAAGCTGCAGAGAAGGAGAAAGGAGGGATGTACAGAGTTATGGCATTTGTCTTCCCAAGTAACAGTCGTGTGCTGAAGCCCTGCTTTCCTGGGAACAGCTGAACACCTGCCTGCCGATGGGAAGCAGTGAATGAACTCCTTATTTTGCTTTGCTTGCATGCGCAGCATTGCTTTACCTATTAAACTGTCTTTATCTCAGCCCACAAGTTTTTTTGCACTTTACCATTCCGATTCTCTCCCCCATCCCACTGTGGGGGAGTGAGCGAGTGGCTGGGTGGGGCATGGCTGCCTACTGGTGTTAAATCACAATAACCAGTGAACAGAAGTGCAGTTCATGTCAGCATTTTTTCTCCATCACTGTAATTCTTACGATTCACCAGTTATGAAAAATATCATATTTACGCAAGAAATCTCCACAAAACTCAAGTTAAATTATGAGAAAATACTATATTTACTTTCAGTATGACAAAACAATAATAAGGCTTAAATTTGTATCAAAACGGAATTACCTTTAAATTCAGCAGATATTCACAGGCAGCATAACAAATACCAATACCTTCTTCAGCACTGGTACCTCTGCCAAGTTCATCAATTATGACGAGTGATTTGTCATTAGCATTTTGTATGATGTATGTTATCTAGGGAAATATTTAATGTGTTACCATTACTATAAATGCATTTTTTAAAAAAACTAATAGGAATAATGTTGCTAACAGCAACACTTCATGTTATTCAGATGAAACTTCATGCAGAAATTTAAAAACATCTTGGCAGATCCACAGCTTTCAAGTACCTATCAATTCTAATCAAGCAAAGACTCATATTACAGCATGCTTTTTTTTTTTTTCATTGAACATATCACTGTCCCTCAAAATCATATCAGTTTGGGAGAGGAAACTGAAAGGGCTGAGGCTCCTACAAATAATCATTTAAGGTCTAAGAAACGCTGAAACTACCGTCCAACGCAGCACTGATTTTCACTTGTATTGGGCTATCTTCTTATTTAAGATATGCCTGGCTTTCTGTGGCTTATCATCAAAGTAATAGATGAAAGCCGAATTTTTTACTACTTTTCAGTGGAAATATACTAGAACAATTTCTGTTAGCTTAACAGTAAAAATGGGCCTTGGACTCTGGATTAGCTATGTTTAATACCTCCATCATTTCCTTCATGAATGTTGATGCATTTGTTTCTATATCATCATCCATACCTATTCTGGTAAAAATTTGCTCTGCGATTCGAAAAGAACAATACTCTGCTGGGACATAAGAACCTACAAAACAAGTAAAATACAAGTTTTCTTCTATCAGTGTGGCAAACGCCAATTTGCCTGAATATGTCAGTGAGAAGAAGAAATCAGTGTTATGCTTGGTCTTTACATACTGTAGAGAATGCATATCATTCTACAAAGTTTCACAAGATTATGTTCTACCATTACTTTATAAGAAAAATAAATAGATACCATAATTCAAGAAGCTTATCAGTAAAACCTTAAGAAATCATATGCCTGAAGCTGTGTGTTAGTCTAAAGGGATGCAAAAGTAAGAATTAACACTAGGATTAATTTACACTTCTGTAGCCATTGAGTTACTATTCCCAGGGAACCTTAGTTTCCTGAAACAAGATTATATTGCCTTTATCAGACTTTGAGGTTTATTAGTTTTATTGAATAGAAAAGAACTGAAAACCTGCCAAAAGACTTTACAGTCTCCTTTATTCATATTAAACTCATGATTTTGAGAGCAATTCATGAAGAACTTGCAGTTGTTGGGGACTGGACACACAAACACATGTTGGACAGATTTTACCCTCTACTGCTACATAGTTTCATCCCAGCAGAGTTAGGGTCAGCCTATTAAGGTCTTTCTCCTGTGCTACCAGTCTTATTCTATCTTTACCGTAAAAATCACGAGGAATTCCCGAGTATAGGGCTGAGTCTCAGTTAGACTTTAGAAGTATTTGTTTTACTTTTATAATTTTCATTACAGATCCCTGCAGTATCTATTACTGCTTTTATTTGAAGTAGTTGGTTATTTATCTATTAATTCTACTTGGCTGCAAGCATGTTTCTCTACATAACTGAGGCATGCTCAAGTTCATCTGTTCCTTTTGGATAACTAACACATACGCAGCCAGACAGGCATGCTTCAAGGACAGTCTCGATTAATCTAGCATAAGGTGCTAGACTGGGTTAAGCCGCTTCAAATAATTAAAGCATACAACTGTGCTTCTCCTAATGACAGACTGGGGAGGCTTCCAGATATACAGACAAGGTCCTGTAAGTTTCCAGTGGCAGACCCAAAATCTTGCAGTGGCCTCTGTCATCAATACAAGATGTGGTAGGAGAAAACAGACTAAAAATTACCTGTTACTATTTTGACAGAATCTTATTCTAGAAGCGAAATCATTCAACTTCATAAATATTTTTAACTAGAAAACAATAAATGTGTTGCAGAAGATTACTAATATGGTACACTCTTACTTACCAATCTGTGCCATGATTTGACAGAGAGCAATCTGTTTTAGGTATGTTGATTTTCCACTCATATTTGGCCCTGTAATAATGACAAAATTGCTACCCTCTGTCAGATATGTGTTGTTAGATACAGGTTTTTCCATAGCTATTTTTTCAAGAATGGGATGCCATCCCTGCTTGATAGCTAAAGTATCCGTAAATTCTGGACGAACTAAATGGGAAAAAAAATATAAAACACTGCAGAGTTCACACGGAAACCTTTACGTTATTAAACTAGTGCATTCTGAAGCAAAGTAATTCTTGCAGAGCAGAAGTCAAACTCTGTGATCCCGATTCCCTGATTTTTACTTTCCTGCAGTGAGCAAGACTACTAACATGCAACACTTCGGAAGAATTACCAGCCACTTTCAGGTATAGATTCTGATTGTCATGCAAGTCTTCATGATTTATCACTACAAAAAAAACCCCTTAACTAACACTTCATTTCTAAATTAACATTCTGTGTTGGTGTTCTGTAGTAAGTAGGGTGGGATTCCAGCAATAAAGAAAAATACAAAAAGTGAAACTTGAAAAGTAATTAAAACAGAAAACCTGAAAGCCAGGTTCATAGCTAACATTTTTAATAATTTATTTTTATACTGCTATGAGCATATAAACTACAGGGGATCTGTTACTACTACACATGTACCTTATTATATAAGCACGGGAAACAAGGAAGTAGCACTCCTATTTTTGTTATATTTTATCATATTGATTATTTGGGTGTATGCTATGCCTGCAAAGATCCATTTGAATCTGGGACTATCTCTGCTTCTTTCTGTCAGAATACAGTTCTTTTCTGAACCTATTCCATATGCCTCATCTTTGTCTACCTCAATGGCAGTACCCCAGGCTAACAAAGAAGTGTTGTTAAATTTGGTAGTCTGTTTAAATGGAGATGCCTTCAATAAGGAAGGGCCAAAACAGTTTTTCAGTTTAAACACTGGGGAACTCTAATTACCTCATGTAGGTTTTAATCATGTAATGATTTAGGTGAAAGTCAAGTGGCAAAGGGGACTGAAAGTTACAAATGACAGTCCATTTCTTTTGGCAGATACACATTCATGCCCGGCTGTGCAAACTGCAGGTGTAGGTTTATGGCAGAAACTAAGTGGCTTTGGTTTATTATTACTGCTGAAGAAAACTTGTGCTCTGATTCATTTGGTGCTAAAAGGTTGTGATGCCTCAAGAGTATCAGTTACTGTTCAGTTACATATCAATTCTTGTGCTATGACTGAAATCATCAGCACATGAAGAGTCATACTGCAAAGTAAACTGATCCTGCTCATGAACTGGAAATTACATAGCAGCATCAGCAATGAAGAGCTAATACACCTCCTGAGATGGCTTCTAGACCTGATTTAGTATCTACACATTGCACAACTGGGCTAGGGAAGCAGGATGAACAATATGCAGGGAAGCACATTATCCTGGACTCCTTAGAAGACCCTCCAAAGTGTCTAGAAGTGCTACAGAAATTGAAGCAGATAAACAAAGGTAGCCACATATTTTGTTCTACAGTATACATGTAATGTTGATCTGCTCATGTTATCTTGTGCCCTTTCAGAACAGAAGTGTAAACTCAAACTGTTCGCAGACTTCGTGCTTTTGAATAGAACATGCTTAAACTGGCTATTTTGAAAAGACTGGCTGTGAAGGATTACAGCAGCTAAATGGCTGGATGTAATTCCAGTGAATGGAAACAGAAAGAACATCAGCACAAAACTGGCAAGGATAGACCAGAGACACTCACCTAAAGCCTACTGAGACCCAGAAAAATAAAAGCCATAAGCTTAGCAATTGGAGAGCCAGACAAAACAGCCTAAATATTCCCCAACAGGCAGGTCTTTATCGGGCCCATGACAGAATCAAAGAACAAACTTACCATAATCAGAAAGGGTGCAGGCATGGGCAAATGAAAGCAGCATGTCCAGCATTGACACAATGTCAGACAGCTTGTATAGGCAATGAATGTGTTCATAGACCTCATTCAGTAGTTTACACACTATTCTGAAAGAAGACACTGATTTAGTTGTTGCGCAGTACATACCATCACTTTATACAACTTACAGAAAGCAAGCAAGTTAATAAGGTTCACGCTACATACACTAGGATGGGAGGTTCCTCATAAAATGCAATCATCTCTGAAGATGCAAGCAAATTCATGAATTTCTTTGAAACAATTAAGATCTTACACCATCATCTCAGATCAAAGTCTGCTATCAGACACAAGACACATAGCTTAAATACCAACAGCTTATAAGAAAGCTTCACAAAGAGAATCAACTAAAAATATAACTACGGAATCAAGTGTGTTTTATTAACACGTCAAACATGACTAATTCCCTTAGGCCTTCATGGTAATAAAAACCTCACATAGTTTCTAGAAAGAATTTCCATAAAATTGACATGCAACATTATGCCTAGTAAGTCTTCTGAAATAGACAGCAGAGCAACATGACATGCAGCAAAGATAAAATACAGAAATCAACAGTTCTACCGTAAAGGAACTGATTAAAAGTAACAATTCTGCAGTACAAAACTAATACATTCATTGTGTCATTTTGTGTAGATAATTCACCCATAAAAAATTAACAAATATTATGTCCACCCTTATTAATAAATGCCTATATATTTGTAATCACATTTAATACAATACACACTTTGTGGGGGTTTTTTTGTCTCAGGTAGTACATTTCATCAGTGTTGCTTTGGATTATTTCTGTAAGTCACCATAACTTAACAGAAAGACAGCTTTAAGAAAAATGTAATTAGCTGTTAATTGGACAAAATAAAGATAGTTAGCAAATATTAAATAATTTTAAATGGTCTCACAAGTAGGTCATGTGATATATTTCTCTCAGGGACTCCTGACATCTTTCATTCATTTTTATTAAATCTGCTGAAGTGAAGCTGTATGCATTTTTCATTTTAGTGACCTACAGGGAATTCAAACCAACAATAAGAACTTGTTATATTATCAGAAACAAAAGTAGTTTCTAAAAAACAAACTTGGAACAATACAGGGGGGAAAGGCAAAAAAAACCAATGCCTGGTTTCATTTTTCCCATATAAATTTGTATGAAAAATCCAGATAAGAGAATGCAGTTATCAGCAAGATAATACAATGTTGTATTTACATATAATTGCATGTAATTGCACATTTCTGACTATATCAACTAGAAATAGGGCAGTTATAAAAACATGCCAATTATACCTTCATTTACTTCTAGATACCTTCATTGAAATTATTTTGTTGCTTAAACTACTGTTTAGTGTGGTTTATATTAATATATTGCGGATTTTGTACACATTAAGTATACAAGCATATTATAAAAAAACATATCTAGTACAGATACCTTTGTAAATTCCGAAGGAAGTTGACCATTGGGTAATGTTGAACTATCAACATTCATCTGGATAAAAAATCCACGAGCATAGCTGAAACTTGTCTTCATTGGTAGGTTATACTTTTCTGCAAGTTGTGTTATCATATCTACATACCAAAAAAAGATTTGACCCAAATTACATGTATTCATGTGCATACGCACACGTACATGTTTGTGTTGATACAAATCTGCCTACTATTATGTGATTTATAGACACTGCATGTGTCAGGTAACTAATATGACAAAAGGCCTTAGAAGTGGGTCTCCAGGGATTTAAGTAACGTTATTTAATGTAACAAATCTGGCTGCATAAAGCTATTGGGAAAAAATTCCAGTGGAGAATCAGACAAATTCATGTGTTCTTTAAAGACAGTTCATGCATTTGACCAACTCCCAGGTGGCCCTAACTATGAAAAGAAAAGTTTGCTCAAGCACTTAGCATCAGTGTCCAATCAGGAGACAGAATATGAGCTGTAGACTATGGACTCTCAGATTTTAACTAGTTCATGATTCTAAGCAATCTTCTTCCCTCAGACTGAGGGTAATGCTTTATATTTGTAATCCCCCCCTTAAATCCATCTTGTTCCTAGCTGACAAGATACCATACGTGGGAAATGGTTAGATGTCAGAACAATATGTACTGTTAAATCATGGGAATTTTGAATACTGTAAAGACGGCAACAGTGTGATACTCCTGTGAGAAGAAAGGATGGAGTTACTTAGTGGTTTTACCCTGCTGCTCATTACTCTAAGGTCATGTTCCATTCTCATGTTCCAACCACTCACAATGTAGACTAGGAACTCGGGACATTTTGGATACAGAAGCATAGAATGGTTTGGTTAAGGACCACCTAGTCCAACCCACCCTGCCACGTGCAGAGACATCTTTCACTAGATCAGACTGCTCAAAGCCACATACAACCTGACCTTGAATACTTCCAATGACAGGGCATCCACAACTTCTCTGGGAAACTGGTTCCAGCGTCTCATCACTCTCATCACAAAAAATGTCTTCCTTTTATCCAACCTGTATCTACTACCTTCTTTCAGTTTAAAACCATTGCCCCTTCTCCTGTCAATACAGGCCCTGGTAAAAAAAGTCTTTCTCCCTCCTTCTTACAAGCCCCCCTTTACATAGTGAAAGGCTCCCCAGAGCCTTCTCTTCTCCAGGCTGAACAACCCCAACACTCACAGTCTTTTTTCACGTGAGAGGTGTTTCAGCGCTCTGACCAATTTCATGGCCCTCCTTTGGACCTGCTCTAACAGGTCCACATATTTCTTTTGCTGGAGACCCCACAGCCGGATGCAGTACTCCAGGTGGGGTCTCACCAGAGCAGAATAGAGGAGGAGAATCACCTTCCTCTATGCTTCTTTTTTATATAGGCCAGGATACAATTGGCTTTCTGGGCTGTGAGCACACGCTGCTGGTTCACGTCCCTTTTTTCATCCACCAGCATCCCCAAGACCTTCTCTGGAATCCATTCATCCGAAGCCTATATTGTTACTAGGGATTAATCTGACCTAGGTGCAGGGCCTTGCACTTGGCTTTGTTGGACTTCAAGAGGTTCGCACAGGCCCATTCAAGCCTGTCCCTCTGGATGGCAGCCCTTACCCCTAGAGAATCAACTGCACTACTCCACTTCATGTTGTTTGCAAACTTGCTGAGGGTGCACTCAATCCCACTGCCTACGTCATTGATGAAGATATTAAATAGTATTGGGCCTAGTATGGACCCCTGATGAACACTATTCATTACTGGTTTCCACTTCGACATTGAGCCACTGATTGCAACTCTTTGGATGATGCCATCCAGCCAGTTCCTTTTCCATCTCATATCCATCTCTCATTCCTTGGTCTATCTGTCTATCTCGGTTTCAGCTGGGACAGAGTTAATTTTCTTCCCAGTAGCTGCTGTGGTTTGGATTTAATATGAGAAGAATGTTGATAACACACTGATGTTTTTAGTTGTTGCTAAGAAATCAATGACTTATTTTATCAGTTTCCCAGGTTTGGCTACTGACCAGGTGTATAAGAGCTGGGAGGAAGCATAGCCAGGCAGCTAACTCAAGACAGCCAATGGAAATATTCCATACCATAGATGTCATGCTCAGTATATAAATGGAGGTTGGACAGGGGGCAGGAACTTTTCCATGAGTTGCACTTTTCTGTGAGTTCGGTGAGCTCCACTATCGCTGCTCATGGACTGGCTGTGCAGTCACTGGGCAGTGATAAAAACTGTATCATGCAGTGCTTGTTTTGCATATTCATTATTATTATTATTCCTTCCTTTGTCGTCTTATTAAACTGTCTTTATCTCAACGCACGAGTTTTATTTTTTCGACGTCTCCTTCCCATACCACTGGTGGACTAGAGGAGTGAGCGACTGTCTGGTCCTAGTTGCCAGATGCTGGGTTAAACCACGACACCATCAAAACCATCTCTCTCCAATTTAGCAACCACGATGTTGTAGAGGACTGCATCAAAGGCCTTACAGAAGTCCAGGTAGACAACATCAGTATTTCAGTCTTGGAGTCACTTGGAGTTTAATCCAGTAAACAGAAAAATAGAGAAGAATCCCTTCTGCAAGCATGTAGGTGACAGTGAAAACAGGCAAGGGGAACACATCTCTTCAGACATTCTGGAATCCTAGCAGCTACCAAATTTTGGAAGGTTTAGGAAACAAAATACAACAGCATCTGTACTTTTCAGCGTGCACTGCGTAGAGTGTAATACTAGAAGGAAACAAGAAGCTCGCAACACATAACAGATGCTAATGTTTCTGATGCTCTTTTAAGTTTCCAATTATACACTAAACTAAGAAGATGGTCCAAGAGTCTTGGCCAGACTCTTTTCAGTGGTGCCCAGCAACAGCATAAGGGGCAACGGGCACAAACTGAAGCACAGGAAGTTCCATCTGAACATGAGGAAGAACTTCTTCACTCTGAGGGTGACGGAGCCCTGGAACCGGTTGCCCAGGAAGGTTGTGGATTCTCCTTCTCTGGAGATATTCAAGACCCGCCTGGACAAGGTCCTGTGCAGCCTGCTCTAGGTGACCCTGCTTTGGCTGGGGGGTTAGACTAGATGACCCATAGAGGTCCCTTCCAACCCCTACCATTCTGTGATTCTGTCCTTTAGCTAGATATCAACATTTTATACTAGGGAAAAAAAAGAAAGTAGGCCAATTCCAGAAGATACTTTTTTCTCTTCTATCTTGACTTCATGATAAACAGAAAAGTTACTATAGCACAGGAACAGACATTCCTATGCTGTTGCATATTCATTGCTAAAATTCCTTTCGTTCGTATTTTCCAACTCTTAATAGCTTGGCCAAGAAGCAGTCCACAGATAGATCAAGACTGCTGAAAATATAATGAACAAAGAACTCAGATATTTTAATTCAAGAAGCTAAACCAAAGATTTACATGTTTTATGCAGAATGTTTCAGTTGGAGTAATTCTGTTGTTACTTTAACCTTTTTGTACTTTTAGAGCATAAGGAGCAACAGAGTTTTAAATATAGGCATCACAATGTAATTGTTCAACTTAATGCAAATAAAACTGAGTTTTGATATACAAAATGAGAATCTCAATATGTATCTCCACTATTTCAGTTACTTATCAATGACAATCAGTTTATACTAATGCTAAATATTTTTTACTTATGAGAAGGTTATAATACATATGACTACATGGTTTCTATATGCCAGGTGCCATTTACTTTGAACTTCAAATAAACAAAAATCTTGATTTAGAAATACCTGCTATGTCATCAACAATTTCTGTATATGTTCTACGAGCTATGTCAAGGAATTCATTGATGTTAGGCTTAACAGCGTAGCATTTCTGGGTCCTCATACTCAGACATCCTTTTGTGTACCTTGTATCATCGTTAATTACAGTTGTAATCTTTTCAAGTATAATTCTGAATCTGCAATATCAGTTATATCACCTATTAGCTACATAATAGTTCATTATTATTTGCAGTATCATCCCAAAATTACAAATAAAAGTATTAAAAATAACTGAAGCAAATTATCTACTGTTAAACCAAACACTAAATTCCATGCCTATTTTCATTTCAGAATGAAGTATGACTACACCCACATGTGACCAAAGATACCATTCAACTCTTCGGAAGATGTAAATTATTTCTCAAATATACAGGCAACAGCCGATTTTTGCATTATTATGGGGAATCTAGCAAACCACTACTTCTGTCTTTTCAGAATTATTTCTAACTGAGTGCAGTTCATCAGCAATTGTAGTATCATAGCTAACTTTCTGTTTTGCTTTTTTCCCTGTATGTGTTTGTTACTTAAAAATTAGAATTTTTAAAAATTAAAATCAGTTTTTAGGCAAAATAATTGAGCAATAACTACAAATAAGCAAAGGTGCAACATCTTTAATCTTACATTCTGAAGAAAGACAAGAGTGTCTAACATACTAGCAAAAGCACTCTGATAAATACCTGGTATCTTCAAGAGAATCATAATAAGCCTTTAGCAGTGGTGTGTTACAGCTTCTTAAAGCAGCCTGTTCAAGATTAAAATATGGACATGAACAGTTACTTCTTATGGTAGCCTTTTTAAAGGACAAAAAGTTCTTAGATTCACTAAGGCTTATCAGGGGTTGCATAAGCAGCTCATGGAATCTGAGCAGGGGTTTCAGATAAACATTTGTTACAGAATCAGTTATTCAGGTAATGGAAGGAATCCAGTTCTTAAGAGTATTAGACTCAAATGCACATTTCCAATTGGCTTAAGAGTTAACAGACTATGTTGGCAGTATTGTGTTCTGCAAGATGTAATTTTTTTTTTTTTGACTCAATGATCCTTATCGGTGCCTTCCAACTTGAGATACGCTATTCTATGAAATTTGACACACTGCACTGTATAAAAACAAGGATAAATGGTCTGTACTTCATTAAAAAAAAAACAAAAATAGAGACAGCTCACTTTTAGAGGCTCCACAAGTTCTAGAGTATGCTTCAGGTAGATTAAATTAGTTATTTTTGATTCAGCAGTTTTATCCTGTTGAAAAATTTTACAAATATTGGAGCTGTTTGTATGTGTGCCTGTTTAAAAAAGCACTTAAGAACTAGCAGAACTCATATGGTTAACTGTAACTGGTTTATACTTTTAATGAAAATTGCTAAAATACTTTATAAGCTTACTTTGACAACTCAATGTATAACTGCATAAAAATATTTATCATGTTTACCTAAATTTTACATTGCCTACTGTGATAGTTTGCCCATCAGTAGCTAATATTTTCATATGTCTGCACTGATAACAATTGACTCTGAGAACACTCTGCTAACCCAAGCTGTGAAAGCTTCTTTTAATCTTCTACATATACATAGCTCTAGACAAGCTCTATACAGCTTGTAGATTCTGTCAGATCGAATATATTATGCATCATATTTAAGAAGCACAGCCCTTTTCATAAATGCTATTAAACACAACATAACCCAATTTGGTTGACTTATCTTCGGTTGATTTATTTCCATCCTTAAACATCCCATGCAACTAAAAAAAAAACCCAATAAATATCTAAAAATCTTGCTTACAACAATGACTGCTCTTCAAAATGTTTTTGTCCACATACACACTCTACATTGTTTACTATGCCTCACCAACATTTAACACCTAACCAAACACTTAACTCCTTCATGAAAAAGTTGTGCTTAGCTCATACAATGCCTGTGTCTTAGCAACTAACAGGTAAGTAATTCCCATTTCTGGCTTTGTATGTTTACATGATTGATTTAGTAACTGTATACAGATTTAAGTTTACCCAAATTATAAGCACAGCTGAGCAAAGTGAGCATGCTTCTCAAGAACCTTTTTAAAAATAATTTTTCAGGCAATAAAGACTAATATCTATTACATTAAAACTAAGAAATTATTTAATTTCTAGTAAGAAGGATGCTTAATTTTCTTTAGGCTATCAAAAATTGTATTAAACTCCAAAACCTAGAGAGTAACTTTCTGTTATAACTCTCTGTCGTCCTAGTACTGTCAAACAAGATGCACAATTACGAAGAATAAAGATCGGGAGTGATGAAAAAAGTAAACATTTTTGGAAGTCAATTTGCGTAAATTAAGATGAATGTGATATTGAAGCAAACCCAAATTTTTCTAACATTCTCCTAACAAGAATCTTCTACTGCTGTAAAATAACACATATTCTCAATCTACGATAACACTACTCCATGTCTTTTTAAGGTGCAGTCTTTTTCTTATCACGTCATGCATGTTTATAGATAACACATTTATATATTGCATGTTATACCCAGATAACTGATCAGCTAAAGTGTATTTCGAAACATACTGTATCCTGCTTTGGAATTTGTACCAAAACTGAAAGTAGTTGTTCTGTATCCAGGAATTTTGAGATAACTGTAAAACAAAAGTAAACAGATCAGAAATGGAACTGAAATTGTAAAAAAATCTGGGGTTTTTTTAGATGCACACAATTACTTAGTAATACTTATGCAAATCTTTTTCTTTCATTCTATCTTCACAAATTATTTACCAGGGAAAAAAATGGGTTAAAACCAGCTGCTACCTAAATTACTTTCTCATAACTACACATAAGCATGTAGTGATTATTGTACGGGTGGACACGTATCAATTCAACATTCTTTTTGTTAGATTGAATCATATTTCTCATGTGATAAAGGTAACATGATCCAACTTCAGGTGGACTAACACTCTGGTATTGTGGGGTTTTTTACATTTTTTACATTTTTAGACGATGTTTTATGAAGCAACGGTGAAAAATGCATAATAAGTATTACATCAGCAACGCATTTATTTGTTTTTAATGTATCTATTTTGTGTACTTGTACACTCCAACGTAGTGCATATGTAGCCATAAAGGTAAAGAGACAAATTCCTATTCTTTGAAAAAGCTACTGGCTCACTGACTTCTATCCCCTTTATCAGAGAAATTCACTTTTCTTAGCAAAATACTTGAGAAAAATATCACCATCATAATAAACATTACTTCAAAAATTTCAACGTCCACTATATGCCACCTGACAAATCATAGAAAAAATACTTTTCAAAAATACTGAGTCACACTGCATACTTTCATAGATTACAAAAAAATGTTTAAAAATAAATCTAATACTATGTATTAAAAAATAAACTACAACCTGCCTGAAGACCAAAAAAGAGCTCCTCATCCTGGAGTAATTCTTGAACACTGTCCAGTCTCATGTTAATTGATTTGGCATCAACTAGTGGCTCCAGGATATTGGATCTAAGTCTTCGACTTCCACCTGGAGTTTTAGTGTAATTTAGGACACCAAAAAGCGTGTGACCACTCCTTTGAAAACAAAATACATGTGAAGAATACCCTCACAAAAATAAAGATGGTAAATGTCAAGTGATATTTTCAGGTAAGAGTATCCTACGAATTTGAGGCATGCTTTTGGGATGCTTAGCACCTCCCTATTTGACATGTATATTACATGAACTACAGCAGTTTAGGAAGACAGATAATTTAATGTAATTTAATATAATATCAGCCCTCATTATATCATTTTCCAAAGTACAGAAATACATTTGTGCTCAGTATTTTCCTTGTTTTTTGTAGTAGTATTCCATTCCTACTACAGTGGTGCAGTTCACATTTTTCCTCTCAATTGAACTAATTAAAACCAAACAAACCTACAAAGGGAGACAAATTACAATCTGAGATCAAATACTAATCAGAACATTTTCATTAAAATACATTTCTGAAAACGATTTGAAATACTTAGAAGTCCAAGAGAGAAATAAGCTTTTATTTTTATTTTTGAAAGAACTGACTTAGTCAATACAGGAGCCAAATAACATGCTTATGATTTATAAATATTATTTTCACTTTCATTGCTTTTACATGTTACACATTCTAGTGTCTCACACTTTAGGGTTCATTGTACCTGTTTAAAATAAATAGCCTATAATATGTACATCTAATACATACCCAAACGTTTTTAGAAACCTGAAACCTTCAACGCTATTGGCTTGAAAAAAGGCCAATGAAAAGACTGGGGCCATATAAACATATTGATTGAAAACAGAACTTAAATAGGAAGAAATCCGATACAAGTATACAAAGCAAACAGCATAAAGACAGATAGACAGATAGTACAGAAACTCCTGAAATACCATGGCATAAAAAACCAAAGCAACAGTCAAGAGAATTAAAGCAGGGGGAAATTCAAAACCAGTTTTATTGAGGACATATCTACCATAAGATGCAACTCACGACTACACTTCAGGGGAACTCTACATCTGGGACAGTAACCACACTGCCTATCTTTAAGCAACTAAGGTCTCATTTCCCTATACAGTAAATGAAGACAGACCAGCCCCTTCAGAATTCATACTGTCACAAGAATTCGATTTAGGTATTTCTGACATGTGCCCGTACTATTAACTTTTACCTGTTAATAGCTGTTACAAAGATATCTGACCAGGCTTTAGGGGTAACATCTATGTAATGGAAATAGTCGTGTGTGGCCTGATTCAAACTTGCTGCTTTGTTAGCAAAAAATCTGCAGAAATAACGCTACAAAAAGCGAGAATCTTAAAGCCGTTTGCTGTTGCTCAGCTCCTCCTGTGACCTCCTTCCTCTCAAAACCACCTGTGTAATCAGGAGCAGCTTTCAGAGAAATACTGCTCTGAGGGTACCAATCTTAGAGTGGCTGACTCCTGCAGTTACACATGAAGCAAAGGAGCAAGCAACGAACCAGTGGCAGAGCATGACAGATGAACAGAAAAAAACCATAGTTACCTCCCACTTCTGAAGAACAGATCTAGCTGTGTACTCTGCAATTCCCACAAATATTTAAAAAAAAAAAAAAAAA
>Ga0065711_1039959_pt1 | contig 17355 bp, 15 predicted proteins | sample Hoacrofraction12_FD_59098 | JGI IMG/M metagenome (GOLD analysis project Ga0065711, IMG submission 59098) | Hoatzin crop microbial communities from Cojedes, Venezuela - Epithelial fraction 12 v2 (version 2) | ecosystem: Host-associated > Birds > Digestive system > Esophagus > Crop | place... | reverse complement strand
ACTGGAACGGGTTGCCCAGAGAGGCAGTGGAGGCCCCATCCCTGGAAACATTCAAGACCAGGTTGGACAGGACTCTGAGCAACCTGATCTAGTTAGTGGTGTCCCTGCTCGCTGCGGGGGGTTGGACTAGATGACCTCTAGGGGTCCCTTCTGACCCAAAACTTTCTATGATTCTATGATTCTATAATTCTGTCTTTGGCAAAATAATGGACTTCTCTTTTTCATCACTACTACATGGCCATTTTTGTTGTATATCATCAGAGGAAAATACACATTGTCTGATCCAAGAGCAGGAGAAGGGAGACTGCTGCAGCTGCATGCCCCCAGGACCACAGTGGTGAGACTGGACATATATTTCCAGTAACAACACACAGAGGAACACACATTTGGGCTCCCCCACCTGGCATTGTCTCTCTGTGCTACTTTGTGGGTATGTGGTTGAGCATTTATCACATAACAGATCTGTTGCACATCTGAATTTTATTCAAGGAAGTCTAAAACCTGGATGCATCCAATGCAAGGCAATTAGCATGTGACCTGGATGCAAGCTTATATTCTATGCATTGTATTTTGCACAGTTCTAGGTAACTCAGTGACTCAGGACCCAATCCAAAATTCAAACAGATGTGTGAGTCAGTCTTCTTTACTTTCTCATCTGTATTTGCATGTATAGGATAAACAAGTGGATCCTTCTATGTGTGAATGTGATCCATGAAGCAAAAGGGTTCAGTCCTTTAGCAACAGCTAACTTCTTTTTGACAAAAACTTTTAGGAAAATTGTGTTTTCCTTTCTTGTTTATTCCAATACAGGTTTAACATGTATTGTGGTAATCAGTTTAACTGCTATATATTTGAATACATATGTTAAGTATGAAAGAAGAAAGTTCTTGGAGATCAGATCTGTACTTAAACAGCTGGTGTCTTCAAAACAAACTGTTTTAGAGCAAGAGTTCTTGACATTTTGTCTGTCATTTATAATAAAAGTGCTTGGTAATTGACTCAGAGGAACACAATTTCATGTGCTGATTCAGGTAAAAGAAGTGGTAAATGCCAAATCCACCCTTTTTAATAATGGAAAGCCAACATTCGATTAGGGTTAGGTGGTTACTGTTCTGCAAGTTCAGCTGCCATTGCAATTATTGTTGTCTCGTTATGTTTCAAGTGAAAGAACATGGTGTCTAGCTGTATTTTAAAATGAATTCTTTCTGTCAATTTTGCTTTTCCTGCATGATAGGTTCCTAAAGAGGAGTTGTACTGAAGTGTAGAGAAAGGTATATACTGTGTTTGGGAAGCAATGCTTTTTCATACACCAGGATTCAATATTCGATATTCGATATTGATTCAATATTCAATATCAAAGTTGGTGTAACTAGAATTGCTTCATGCAACAAAAAGACACCCAAACCATCTTTTCAAGGAGATGTCCATTGCTGGCTCCATTTTGCCCTCCTTAAAATGAATCATAAAGCCCGTAGCATATGTTTCAAAGCCTGGGATATACAGAAAAGCAATCTCTTCCATGTAGTTTACTTAGCACAGTCAGGTCACTTATATTCAACATATGAGTTGGGACAACTTCAGATTTTCTTTTTTTGAAAAACTCCTCAATGTACAGAAGAAAAAATTATTTTAGAGGCTGTAAAGAGACTGAGCATTTGCCAGTTACCAGAATGTGCCTCAAGCAAGAAGTACACTGCTGTACATACCAACGATTCTCTAAGCTGACCTCTTTGTTTTCCATATAGTTCTGTCCATGCAGCACCTTTATTTTATTTTTCCCCCTTCTTATACATGGGCCAACACTGTGCCCCTACCCTTGGCCAACTATGTAGCAATGCTTTGTGGAGAAGACGTGTCACTAACACGTTGCAAATCTGGTTAAGTGCAGACAGATCCTTAGGCTAGGAAGAAAAGTGTATTTGGTGACTATCAGATTACAGTTTATTTGGGTCTGCTGCTTTTTATATATTACATACCCTTTAGACCAGCAGCTCTTTAGCTACCTACATCAGGTTGATTCAGCAATTCTTTTTAATTATATGCACCGATAAAAAGAGCACCTTTTTGTAGGGTTTTTTTTCATCATGACAGAAGTTTTTATTTATATTTATAAAATGACAGGCCTGATTCTTTTAACAAGGTTTTGATACTTTAAACCAGGATGTTACTTGTCGTCTCTTACCCCTTTATTTCACTGTTGGTAATATAACAAAACCAAAACTTAGTTGTAAGTACTTACCACACACAAAACAGATCAATCTGCTCCGTTTAAAGTGTCACATGAGAAAAGCAGTCAAGTCTAATTGATTTCAAAGTTATGTGGTACAACTACCATTATAGTATTTTCCCTAAGATGGACTCAGTCAAATTTTTTACTACTGTTTTAAAAAAAGGAAACCCTGGGATCATTACATTTTTTTTTTCACTTGTTGACTCATATGTATTAGAAATAACCTGGAAATATGCAGTTTGGGTCCATCAAAAAGTATAAAAATCTAAGTACATATTCTTCCTGGACTTAAGACTTCTGCTTATGCCTTGAATCTTCCTAAGCTGTGCTCACACTCAGCTCATCAGTCTTACTACCAGCCCTAACACTTCCTGAAATGTGATGCAGACTTTCATGAGTAGATGATTATATAAAAGTTAAAATAAGATAGATTTAGAAGGATTAAGTGATTCCCTATGTTATCTCAAAGACCTGTACTTCAAGACAGAACAGTTCAAATAATTCATTGCTTTTTTCTTCGATAAAAATGTAGGCTTTAACCTTTTGGGAAGTCTTTCCACAGTGTCAGCAGCAACTCCAACCTATCAGTTCAGCAGTAGTTTAAAACTACTGCAGTTCTCTTTGTGTGTGACAGGGAAAAGAGCAGCAAAAATGATACCCAGGCTCTTCCAGGACTGTAAAAAATGCACGATGTGAGTGACCAGTTATAAGAATAGTTTCAAAATATGGTTGAATGAGGACAGCTTCAAGGCAGAGTAGGCAATAAATAGAAAAATTATTACAAAATGAAAAAGTTCTTCTGTGATGTGAGAACTGGTTCAGAGGACATGGGCTTAATGACTTACTCTATCATAGACTGCCTCAGAGACTTTAGGAAAATCACTTAATCTCTTCTGAGCCCTGATACAGAGATAGTAAATTCTTTACCTTTTTTTTTTGGCCTTTGTTCTCAATTTAGATTCAAAAAGAAGGTTTTTTTCTTATTATGCACCTGCATAAGTCTTTTGGCATTGTCTCCCATAACTTCCTTATTGACAAAATGAAGTACAGACTAGACAAATGGACAGCAGAGCAGACTGGCTAAACGGCTAGGCTCAAAAAGTTGAGATTAGTGGCATAAAGTCAAACTGCTGGTCAGTCACTAGTAGTGTCCCAACTTGGAGGGGAGGCAATACTGAGGCCAATAGTGTGTAACGTCTTCATTAATGACCTGGGTGATAAGATAGAGCTCACCCTCAGCAAGTTTGGAGATGATATGAAACTGGGAGGAGGAGTGGCTGGTGGTGTAAAGTGTAGGTTGCAAGGGTTTGGTAGTGGGAGGGTTACTGCGGTGTTCTCTGTGAGAATAAGCCAGGGGCTGCCCTGTGCTGGACACACACAGTTCCAGTCAGTCTCAGCCAGATGCACAATGGACCCACTACCAGACACAGTTCAGTCCACCAGCAAAGTTGGTGCTGCCTTTGTGGAAATGTATTTAAGCAAGAGCAGGAAACACTGGAGAGAGAGAGAAAGAGACAGAAAAAGAGAGAGGAGGATGGAATTAAAGGGAAACAATAGGGGAACACCAAGCTCAGAGAAGCAACAGGTGCTCTGTGGTGGAGCACGCACACACCAGCAGGGACAACAGCTTGTGGAGGACCCATGCAGAAGCAAATTTTCCCTAAAGGGAAAATGGCACATGGATGATGCCATGCCAGAGCAGCTGTAGCTTCAGAGGGACTGCAGGCTCTAAAGGACCCACACCAGAGTGTAGGAAAGGAGTGAGAGGGAAGGAGCAACAGAGAGAAACCACTCCCACCCCTTACAATGCCAGTTGTCTCACTGAAGGGACTAAGTATAAACTGCATCAATAATAAGGTGGGAGGAGAAGAGTCTGGAGTAAAGTTGAGCTTGGGAAAGGCAAAGGAGAGGTGTTTTCCCTAAGTGTATTCTTGCTTCTTTTATGTTTTTGTTTCTCAATGACTTAATCAGTACTCAAATATCTATATTAAATGGAAATAAACTAAATTAAATTTCCTGTATTCACCAAGTCAATATCTGCTGCCCACATCAGCAGCTGGTAAGTGATCTCCCTGTCCCATGAGCTTTCTCACTCTTATTCTTCCTATTTGCCTATCAGAGTTCAAGGACCATCTGGATGACACTCTTAGTCACACGGCTGAATTATAGGCAGTCCTGCAAGGACCAGGGAGTTTTACTCAATGGTCCTTCTGGGTCCCTTCCAACTCAAGATACTCTGTAATTCCATGATTCTCTTTTCTCCCTCATCCTGCTGGCAGGGTGAGAGGGGGCAGTGAACGAGTGGCTGTGTGGCTGCTTGGATGTGAGGCAGGCCAGTCTACCATGCTAATGCACCAGGTTGTTGTGCTTAATTCAGAGGGACCTTGACAGGTCAGAGGAGTGGGCAGAGGTGAACCTCTTGGAGTTCAGCAATGGGAAATGCCAAGTCCTGCGCTTGGAGAGGACTAAACACACACACCAGCACAGGCTGGGGGGCTGACTGGCTGGAAAGCATCTTTGCAGAAAAGGCCCTGGTGGTCCTGGTGGATAATAAGTTGAACATTAGGCAATATTTCTATAATATCAAAAAGGATTACAAACTTTTATACATTAAACCAAAGGCGTGCCAATAAGCACCTAAATCAAAAAATCTGGATTACACTTTGGAGAAAAGGAACCTTTGTTCTCTTACTGAACAGGAGGGTACAAACCTTATTTGTGTAGTGACAGTCTTCAGGTGTGCAGATGTCAAAATTAAGGTGTACTGGCCAGATATCTTCTAGAATATAAATCATACAGACAAGGTGTAAGTTAGGCTTCCACAAGGTGAAATACTACGTTTTTCTGACTTCTTTTATTCACTTGAATATTGTCACAGGCATTTTCTATAGTCATTCTTCTCAATGGATCAAACCAGCTTCTTAGACCTGATTCATTTTTCCCTATTGTCTGTAGTTATGTTTCATGTAAAAATAGAAGTATTATCAGATTAATGCTGTAGACTCTGTTCAAATGTCAGAACTTGTACCATTTAATAATACTGATATACTGCAAGGATTTATAACAATAGCTATGTCATTGGAAACTTCATTGATCTGCAGCCTCTCGTATTCTTAGCAAAGACCTGAAATTTAGCTTCCTTGTTAGTTACAAAAACCCAGTAATCTGACAGTATTCAAGCAGAAGATGATGCAGTTCTCTAGATTAAGTAACGCTGCAAAAACCTATCATAAACATGCAAAATATTAGAAATAAATACACTGCTAACCTACAGTAATAAGGAATCTATCTTGCCTTTTTTTCTTTAAGCTTAAGTAGAAGTTAAAAATGTTCCCCAGCTACATGAGAAAACCACTGGGAATTATTTTAGGTCTGTTACTCTAAAGCACTTCCTGGTCCTGCATTTTAACTTAAGCAAGCTTCTATCTAACAACAACAAAAAATATTGTATGTAATTCTCCTCTCATTTTTACCTATCTCAACTAGAAGCAATCAGCCAAAACCAGTAGTTATTCCTCTTGCTATTTATATCTGAATAAATCCAAATCCACTGCCTACAGATTTGAATAGAAATAATTTGCAAAACTATGTCACAAGTGAGAGCTGAATTTGTCAAGTTGTACTTTACAGGAGAACTGTTCTGGCTGGGAAGGAGTTAAATTTCTTCATAGTAGCTCATATTGTGTTGTATTTTGGATATGTGACTAAACTAGTGATGACAACACATCAGTGTTCTGCCTATTGCTAAACAGTGCAGCATCAAGGCTTTCTCTGTTTCTCATGCTGCTGACCCAACAAGTAGCCTGGGAGTAGACGAGAGGCTGGGAGGGGACACAGCCAGAACAGCTGACCCAGACTGGTCAAAATTGACCATATTCTATGAAGTCGTGAGCAATAAAAGTTAAGACACGAGAGGAGGAAGGGAGAGACATTTGGAGATATGACATTTGTCTTCCCAATTCACTGTTAATGCACCCTGCTTTCCAGGAAGTGTCAAAATATCTGCCTGCTGATGGAAAGTAGTGAAAGTATTCCTTATTTCACTTTCCTTGTGCACACCGCTTTGCTTCACTTATTAAACTCTCTTTATTTCAGCCCACAAGTTTTCAGCTTTTGTTCTTCTGATTCTCTCTCCCATTCTGCTGTAGGGCGAGGGGAGTAAGCATGTGAGTCGGTGGGTGCTTAGCTGCTGGCCAGGGTTAACCCAGCACAGGAACTCATATCCTCAGAACCATTGTTCCTTGGGAAAAAGAAAATATATATTCCCTGGGATGATCCAGTGAAAAGCAGGGCTTTTCAGATACATCATCCTAAAGTTGACGTGAAGATGTCATGTTACCACCATAATCTGATGGCAGATATTCAGTGGCAGTCCAGAGTATAAGAGTTTTTTTTTCTGAGAGGAAAGAAGTAAATGAGGGATATCCTAGGGGCATGTTTCACTGAACCACCATACTAGAAACTGGACCACTTTTGAACAAACTACAGACTGAAGTACAATAAAAATGTAGAATTAGTGCAGCACATGCATCAGCAAAGCAACCTCTTCCAGCTGTCCCCAGGCTGGCAAGGAGTGGCTGATAAACATGGGATGTACTCTCATGGAAGGCAAATTCTTCATATGGTTCCTGATCTATGTGCTATTCATGACTTTAATATGGACAATTTCCTATTAGAAACTCAACTGAAAAAATGTACATTGCGCACAAAGTATTGCAGTTTTTCCAACAATTTAGTCTTCCATTATCTGCTTCCAATCCAATAGCTCTTTTCCTTTTTATAGCTCTCATACTTCCTACCTCTATCAGAAATACCAGGAGTGAGGAAAAAAAAAAAGAGCATTCCCTGGAGCAGCCTTACTACTCTACTTCATACGTCAATCCCAGTCAAAAAAGTAAAATTCATGCTTCTTCTGAAAACATAAAAAACCTGACCTGCTCTCAAAGGTATGGCATAAATTGGGCTGAAGAATTGATTCAGTTTCTGTTTCATCCATATCATATCATAGCTGTGCCTTCATAATAAGAATAAAGTGTGCAGCCTCTATATTTTCCCTCTTCATTAATTATTTTCTAATTTCTTTACTTCTCTGTATCTTTTCATCCTCTGACTCCTTTCTATGTCTCATCAGCAGCTTTTTTTTCACCCTCTGTTCCAATCTTGTCTCACTATATCTTCTCCATCCCATTTGTTCCTCTGTATTTTTAAACAACTCACTGATAGATGTCCATAGATTTATTTTCCTTGCTCTCCTTCTCTTTTCACTGTTTTCCATTAGTCAGACGTACTTTGAAATATTCCTATGTTTGTTTAAACTCAAGGGCCAATATTATACCAGTAAATTTAAAACTCTACCTGCCACCTTCAAGTTACAAAACTGCCTTTGGCTTTTGTAACTATTTTATATTTTGTGTTTAGCTGCAATTTAGAATCTGTGAATGTTTCAAAATGTTTAAGATCATTGTGAATTTAGGAAAGAGTATAAATATAAAACGTCTAAAGAAAGAAAAAAATTAGCCTTGAATTCTGCATTATGCAGAGAAAGTTTAAGAAAAATAGGCACTGAACTCTTACATTTCCAGAGAATTCTGTGTGATTTTAGACGAGCATCTCATACTTCCTATTACTTTGTTCTGTGGCAAAATTTCTGTGTTGTGAAATATATATCCCATTAAAGCAAACAAAAAAATAGCAGGGTATTTGAAATGGGACTCCTACGTCACACTGAGGGCATTGGGTTTGCCAGCTGGTGACCAACCAACAAGATTTAGCTGTTTATCCAAGACGAGGTCCTCAATCAGTATGAGATATAAGGGCTCAGCTGAAGGCAAGAGCTATGATATTTTACACCAGCTGAGTAGCTCTTCTCGAGGCAGTTTACTTTCTCCACAGGTGACCAATATGTTCTACCAGCTACACCAGGTGGGCCAAAATCTTCCCTTCTGTGTCCAGTCTAAATAAAAATTCTTTATAACTCTTATCTAGGTCTATATATATGTAGAGTGAATATGTATAAACCTATTATGTAGTATAGGAAGAAGGCACATTGAAATATTTGTATTTTTATAACAGATCAGAGTATTCATATTTTTTAGTTAAGATATGTGTTCCAACCATACACTAAAGTTAACTTCATACGACACCTTTTCCTCTTGTAGTCATGACTTCAGAATTTGGAGACATGCAAGCAGGAATAAGATAATGTATTTGTTCAAGACTGTGCTTGCTTTGGCTGGGATAGAGTTATTATTCTTCATAGCATGTGGTGTGGGGCTACATTTTGGATTTTTGTTGAAAACAGTGTTGCTAATACAAGGATGTTCTGGTTATTGCTGAGCAGTGCTTACACAGCATCAAGGCCTTTTCTGCTTCTCACAGCACCCCTAGGCTGGGGATGCGCAATGGCATATCCTTTTCATCAGTTGGAGTCATCAGTCCCAGCTGCATTCGCTCCCAACATCTTGTGCACCCCCAGCCTACTTGCTGGTGAGGTGGTGTCAGCACAAAGAAAACTAACTCTATCCCAGCCAAAACCAGCACAAAGGCATAAACTGGGAGTTGTGATAATTATACTCAACTTTTACATTGTGATGTTATGTGTTGAAATGTAACAGCTGATATTTTAGGTGTGAAAGCAAAAAATAGTCAGTCCTATTTTCATAGGTACTTTTTTCTTACTGGCTTCAGTGCTTATTCCACTGACCTTAGACATTAAGGTTGAGAGTCAGCCTCACACCATATACACCTTGGACAGGATTCAGCTACTGATGGCTGATACTTAAATATGGGTTTATAAGTTTGAGCTACAAAGTCCAAGCACCCAATAAAGGGTGAAGATTTAGTCAATATAGGTGAACAGGGCAGACAGCTCTGATATATGTGGGTATTGTCAGGAAAATTTAGCTGTTGGTGAACTCCAGTGAGTGTATTGACTAAAGGCAGGTTTCCGAAGTGAGTCATATTGCATGGGAGTTGTGGCAAGATGGTGGACAGAAGTGTGATTTAGTCGTGTGTTGTGTGTGTATCTTTTTCATGAGAGGTTGAGGAGATTTAGATAAAATGTATATGTCTGTTAAAAAGTCATTGGCTAAAAACTAAATGCAGCATTGGGATGGAAAGTGAACCTCTACAGGGAAACGACACCAGTTAAAATACATTATTTATGTATATCGGCATTATCCACATGCAGTGATTATTGACGGAAAAAAAGGAGAAAGCAGGAAGGCAAGAAGGGCATGGAGAAGGGCATTACAGAACCAAAAGCATACAGAAACTTAGCTTCATTCTCTGCAACACTTTTGTTCCATCTGCTATCAATAAATGCAGCTTTCAGTGTGTGCTGCAGGTCTGTCTGGATTATGCTTTTTTTTGTTCATTCTTTTTGCACCACTGAAACGTAGAAACCTAACTGGAAAGCTAAAACTATCTCAGTAACAATTATCTCTGATATTCAGCATTTTTAAAACATCATCTATTTTTATAAAGTGCCCGAAGGATAATCCTAAACAATAAAAGAAACAAAACCAAGGCCCTTGCAGCAGCAAAATTATTTTTTGAAGAAGTGCAAACTACTAAAATCTAGGATGCCTCAGTTTGAAGAGAGAGACAAATTCAGTTTTAGCCTTTGAGTAGAGACATGCTTAGTTTGACTAGTATGGTTTCAATTTCTTTGTCTGGGTCCAATTCTCTCCTCATCTGCACGGTTCTGTAGGAATTTCCATCCCACCTGTGCTCCTCTAAAAGGATACAGGTCTTACAAAGCTCCAGTGAACACCTTGGACCTTAGAGTGTCTCAAATGGTATTAGATGCCTCTGTGCAGGCAACAGAATCAATCCTTCTTACTTGGGTTCTGCTCCTTTCGTCTCCCTTTTTTCCTTAAAATAGCCAAGTAAAGATTTGTTTAAAAGTTCTACACACAGCGCACGGCAAACCATTCAATCATATCAATTCTGTGTAAACCAGCAATTTAAGCCCTCCATAGGGAGTGAAAATGTTTATTTGAATGCTGATAGACACTTTGTATTCTTGAGGCAGGGGTTAAAAATGTTAGGGTTTTGTGTTTTGCTTTGTTTTGTTTCTATCCTCAAACCTATTCTTAAACAAATCAGGCAAACAACTCACCTTACCAAGCACCATGGGGAAATGAATATATGGATTCATAAGTACTCTTCTAGTTTGTATGCATGACTTAATGTCTGGTGGCAAAAATCAATTTGCCTCTTTAAAAAGGCCCCCTTGGGGATAGGAGAATGCAGAGCTGTAATGGTTTACTGCCTTGAGTGTCTTTGATGACAAACAGAACTGGAATTGACAACAGAGAGTTATATACAAGAGCTAAAATGATTCATGTGTTGTGACTTTTTCCCTCACCTGGCTTTGCAAAACTGCACCTGCAAACCAGTGCATACATGTCATTCGTTCAGTCACCTCGATTGCACATGTCGCTGGTATTTACAGGCACTGGCAGTACCTTCTGTCTGACTAGCTATTTATGTGCTCTGATACCCCATTGCAAATTTAGCACTCTGCTGTCTCTACGAATGTGCAGGCATTCCCAAATATTAGACCACACACAACTGAGAACTCCACTGAGAATGTTTTAACCTTCATGTCACACAGTGAAGTATATGAAAGAAAAGATGGGGGGGGGCAGATCTACACACATTTCATTACCTTTTAGGCTGCATCAGAGAGTGGAGACAGTATTAGACAGAAACTCACGAAACACAAATTTTATTCGCAGTCAAGGCCTTGATTTTCTGTATGACTTTGGACACACGCTTTTATCTGTCTGTGACCGCTCCCCTTCTACCCAGTCTTTGCTAGTTGATACAAGATGGAGGTCCGGCCCAGTATATTATCTCTGGATTTTTTTAAGCATCTAGCTTATATACATATAATGTTAATTACTTGTTAAATTTCACTGTGAAATTAACTAAGGCTTTGATGTGATCAATAGGACATAGGAGATCACAGTCTGCAGCAATGAAATGCTGGACTGGTCAGAAAACCTTTTGAATTCAGATTTGTTCCGATTGTAAATTTTGCATTCACTTCTAGGTTTTCTAATATAATGAAAATAAAAATTATTATTTTGAAAAGAAAAGGAGAAAAGGAAGAAGAAGTAAGGTTTGAGAAAACCTTTTTTACCCCCAAATATGAATTTGGTTTTGTAGTCAAACTGGAAACATATCAATTCCATAAAAATGGAAACTCTGACTTTCAAATCTTGTTTCAGTTGAAAACCAGAGAAAGATGTTTAAAAACAAATAAACAGACTTCTGTCCTCCATGAAGATACCCAGGGAGACAAAAATATGTCCTAAGTTCACATTATATGCAGTGATAGGCTGTCAGTGTACAGATGATAAGTTCTGCTGGCATAGGATGCAGAAAAATAATTAAATCCAGAGCAAGTTAGTATTACTCATAAAGATATCCTGGACTGATTGTGCAAGCAGATGTTCTCAGAATTCAATCAAGAAATGTTTTTTGTCACCTCTGTTCAAACAAGCAAGCCAGCTTCATTCCCAGATGAGATGAGAACAAGAATCCATTGCTTATCCTATTAGTAATAGAAAATTTTTCTAATAATGACTAGATTTTTTTCCAGTCCTGTGATGAGATAGTTGAGTGCCAGATGTAGCTGTGAGAATTTTCTCTTTTCTTCTCTAGAGAAGGAGCAACAGTTTAATTTTGGTCTGAAAAGCTTATTTTAAATGCATCTGAAACAAGTAAACTGCTCACTAAGCAGCATCTGCCAATACGTAATGCTACATCTCTCTCTGACAGTGCAAGGCATATATCCTGGATATAGGCTAAGAAAGAAGAAGGATGATAAGAGGAAGAAGTCAGCTCAATACAAGCACACATTTATTCAGTGCAAAGTCACTTGAGTTCAGGTCAGCTAGCAGATATCATTGGTGAGGTACAGTGATAGCAAAAAGTTTGTATACTCATATGTGTTTTCTCTGTGTACTAAAAAAGTATGCACTGAAAGCAAATTAAAAAAAAAGTTAGATTTATAGACCCAGACATACTTTTCCTAAACTGTGTAATATTTTTTTCTCAAAACTTTAACTTTCATTTATGACCTCAGACCCACTGTGGGTTTTGAATCACTCTCTTCTCTAAAGAAGAGACTACTTTCTTTCTTTCTTACTTCTTAAACAAAGCGAGTAAATCAAAAGTATTTTACTATTACATACAACCAGAACCAAAAGAGACAGTGTCAGATATTCCAGGCAGCCTGCTCCTAAAAGTGTATCTTTGCCTTTTTTGAATACAACTTTAATGAACTGGCTTTGCATTATTTTACACGCATTTGTTTCAAAGAGGTTTCCACATGTGCTAAAGTAGCAAGATGTAATGGGTTTGTGTGGCAAGGTTTTGGTGTCAGGGGGGCTACAGGGGTCGCTTCTGTGAGAAGCTACTGGAAGCTTCCCACTTGTCCAATGGAGCCAATGCTGGCTGGCATCAAAACGGACCTGCTGCTGGCCAGGCCGAGCTCATCAGTGATGGTGGTAGCACCTCTGGGATAACATAGTTAAGGGGGAGAGGGGAAACTGCAGCATGGCAGTTGCAGTTAGAGACAGGAGTGAGAATATGTGAGATAAACGACTCTGCAGACAACAAGGTCATTGAAGAAGGAGGGGGAGGTGCCAGAGCAAAGATTCCTCTGCAGCCTGTGCAGAAGACCATGATGAGGCAGGCTGTGCCCCTGCAGCCCATGGAGGTCCACAGTGGAGCAGATATCCACCTGCAGCAGCCCATGGAGGACCCCACACTGGAGCAGGTGGATGCACCTGAAGGAGGCTGTGACCCTGTGGGGAGCCCACGCTGGAGCAGGCTCCTGGCAGGACCTGTGGACCTTTTGGGGGACCCACGCTGGAGTAGTCTGTTCCTGACAGACAGTGCCCTGTGGAAGGGACCCACACTGGAGCAGTTTGTGAAGAACTGCAACCCATGGGAAGGATTCACATTGGAGCAGTTCATGGAGGACTGTCTCCCATTGGTGGGACCCTACGCTGGAGCAGGCGCAGAGTGTGAGGAGTCCTACCCCTGAGGAGGAAGGAGCGGCACAGACAACGTGTGATGAACTGACCACAGCCCCCATTCCCCATCCCCCTATGCTGCTCGGGGAGAGGAGGTAGAGAATTCGGGAGTAAAGTTGAGCCTGGGAAGAAGGGAGGGGCGGGGGGAAGGTATTATAGGATTTGTTTTTATTTCTCATTACCGTACTCTGATTTGATTGGCAATAAATTAAACTAATTTCCCCAAGTCGAGTCTGGTTTGCCTGTGATGGTAACCAGTGAGTGATCTCTTTCTCTCCTTGTCTAGATCCACAAGCCTTTTGTTACATTTTCCCTCCTCTGTCCAGTTGAGAAGAGGAATGAGTGATAGAACAGGTAAGTGAGCACCTGGTGGCCAGCCAGGATCAACTCACCACACAAGGTCAGTCAACAAGCTTGTGGCAGAGCTGGAGAATTGAAGTTTTGTTGTGCAATCCCCCACCACCTCCAAAAACAGTTATGCTCTTTTTTAAAAATAAGAAAAAACAACCTCTCTGAGCATAACCCATTGTCATCTTGCTGAACAGGTCCTTTCCGTGTCCTGCTGGGCCAGCATAACTTCGTAGCAAAGAGAGCTACTGCTGGGAAAATACATACAAGAGAGATGAGTTGTAAAACTGTAATTGGCACACACACACACTCTGCAAAATATCCTAGAAGACTCTGAAGATTTCTCGGTCTTGAAAACATTTACAAATAAGTGCAGTTATTTACACCATGATTCCAGTGGAATTACTCATGAGAGTAAGTAATATGCTCAGTAGTAATTTACAAGCCTGAATTTTCTGTGTTATTTCCACTGACTCTCACAACTCTTCACACTGTCAAAGAGGTGTGAAAGAAGAAGGCCTGAAAACAGAGTCTTATTTCACATTTTTTCCTTAAAGACATTTTTGTGCTATCAATCCAGCTTTGGAGAACAAATGTCTCCAACCAAGTAGAATCAGCAAATGTGTAAACCCACAAGTCCCCATCTCATTCATCTCATCATGTGTGCTCTGTAAGTTCCCCAAAACAATATTCACCTAAATAAGTTGTGAACTTCAAAGTCTTATCAGCAAAATTAAAATACTAAAGTGGACAATTTATCATTTTGTCTATTTAGTTCTTTCAGTTTTCTTTTGCTTTGAATTTTTCCTCCAAAACGTGTGTAGACAAACTGATAAACATGAAGCTACCTGCAGTCTGCTGCATGAACTCAGGTACTGAGATGGGAGCAAACCAATATTCATAACTATTAAACACTGGTTTTAGCAAATGATAAATATCCCTCCTCTTCTATGTTTTAAACCAACAATTTAAGCTTCCCTATTCAAAACAGCACTCAAATTCTTGTTGAGCTTTCAAGATTGTGCTGAAGTTTCAGTAAAGTCAATGGAACAAATGTGTACTTAAGCAATGTCTTATTTGATTTCTCAAAACCAAGCTCTGTTTTAGCTACTTAAATGTGAATTTAGGGCTAAAGCTGCTATATAAAATGAAATATGATAAAATTACTTTTCACCTTGTAATCCAAAGGGAGTGTGCATGACAGAATGTGTTTAATACTGCAGTGTGCTTGCATTACTAGGCAACAAAAGTGAGCAAGCTTTGGCTGAATTCAGACAATATTTTATGTGCTTTTGTAACATAGTTGTCAGGAAAGTTTTCTTCTCTGTAGGTATTTGAGTTAGAATAATATCACTTTAAAAATATATTTTTCTACATACTTGGAAACTTTTTTTGTATATTTTATTTTATTCCCAGTCTTTTCTCAAAAGTTAACCCAACTTCACAGCATCTTTTTATTTACTTATTTATTTGTTTGTTTGTTTGTTTGTTTTTGTGTAAGTTATAAAGCTTTTTGCTGTGATCATACACACGGTTGTGCATGACAGATAGACATGATTAATGCTCAGGTATACTGTATCCATTCCAAGAGGAATCTATGCAGTATAGTTTTTATCTTCAAGATTCTTTGGGTTTTACAAGACATTAACTAGACTTAAATAACCCTCTGTTCTTTCCAAGCTAAGTTAGTAACAGATTTCTCTGATATTTCTCAGAGATGTTAAATATTGTTAAACATCTTTCCTTTAAAATTTTTGTCACTTAATTTTCCCTAGTAGAAATAGTTTCATTAAATCTTTAATTTCATACATCCCAATATTCAAAATCAGTACTGTAGGTGGAGCAGGATTAAAGCTAAGTATTTTTCAGTAACCAGGCATAAAATCTTTATTATTCAGTTCCATAGCACAATGACCTCTGATTTCACTGCAGTCAGGAACCAAAAACATAAGTGGTATTTAAACTATTCCAGCCAAGATTCGATGACATTATTTAATAAATAATGAATCTTGGATGTTGTCCTGAGGAGAAATCTAACATGGCTGGCTAGATGTTTTTGGCAGATAGCTTTTTCCTCCTCACAATGGATAACCTTGAAGAGGACTGGCTGAAGCGGAGGTCTCATTACACCACCTGGATATATCAGAACAGTTCTGAGCGAGGAGAAAAATTAGGATACTAGCTTCCAATATTTTCTGAAGTTTTCTTTTTCCTCTTCTTACTCCTACTGTGCCTTTCACTATTGTCTCCCACAGTCAGCCTCCCAGACCCTTCACAGCACTATTGTAACCCCAGTGCAGAATGGTGTAACTAGAGCACTCAGGCAGAGGTGCAAGCAGGCAATGGGGCAAGGTAGAGCCTTGTGCAAGGCTACTGAGGGGAATTCGTGGCTCTTGGCTACTCCAGTGCTTTCCCCTCCTCAGCTGCTGCTGTGAAGCCTTTGCCTGAGGAGAGACACCTTCGTATGGAGACCTTTGATCCAGAGAATCAAGTGAGAAATGTTCAGGTAGGACCTTTCATATCAAATAAACTCAAGCGGTATCAGGACAGGACTTCCAGCTGTTCTCTTAGACTGTGTTTGTTCAGTTTCACAAAGGCCCACATCATGACAAAGATTTTAGAAAGTCCCATTTAGGACAAACTTGAGGTTACCATACAGATCTTAGTGTAGATAACACTTCAGGGAGAAAGCCTGCAGGGAAATATGATGTTGTTTTCATTCTGAATGAAAACTCTTCCAGAAAGGACTCCTAGCTAACACATCAACTTTATTCTACCACAAGGTTAGAAAAACTCTTTGCCACTGCTGTAACTCATTCCTGAACTTAGACACATTGATTTCCCTTCCTGACTTAAGGGGAAGTTTTGTTGTAGCACCATGGAACACCTTCTCCTGAATTCTGCCCTTATAAGCTGTGTAGGTACTTCTAAGGCCAGAATTTGTCAAAAGTGTTTCAATTTTCCCTTTTCAATGACTTCATATTATTTCACTTGAAATATTCGAAGTACACTTGGTAGCACTAGATTTTGATAAAAAATGCTCTTTGAAAAAAATATATTTTATGCCTAAGTCACACTGTCACTTTGTATTAACTTTCTTATCCATTTCACCTTTATACTGTCCTCTGTACTCATTCATTTTTAACTAGGTTATCTTCTTCCAGTCCTGAAATAGATTTTAAAAATACAGGAGTGCCCATCTCAGTCTGAAAGAAAGCTATTGCCCTGACAATTAAAAGCAGCTTGAACTCTTAATAAGCAGAAGAAAATTTTTTAGAACCATGTTCACACTGTAAACTAATGAAGATAACATATAACTCTTTCACATAGCTTTCCATCCTTGAATATTTGAATGCTTTACAAAAAGTAAGTCACTTCAGTACTGCAGTGTAATCCTGTTCAGTGATTAGTCACCATGAGCCGTTTTCTAGTACCAATAATTCCTCAGACAGAAATGTTACTTTATATCAAAACGTACATGATCAACCAAATATGCTTTAAGTATCACATTTTGTAAGCTAAATTTTGCTAGTTCCTTGCACTGGGTTTTGATTCTGAAGCATTAAATGTGACAGTTCCGTAAATAGAGAAACTGCTTCTGCCCTACTGAGGCCCCATCTGGAGTACTGTGTCCAGTTCTGGGCTCCCCACTTCAAGAAAGATGAGGAGCTACTGGAGAGAGTCCAGCGGAGGGCTACGAGGATGATGAGGGGACTGGAGCAT
>Ga0065711_1039958_pt1 | contig 17356 bp, 3 predicted proteins | sample Hoacrofraction12_FD_59098 | JGI IMG/M metagenome (GOLD analysis project Ga0065711, IMG submission 59098) | Hoatzin crop microbial communities from Cojedes, Venezuela - Epithelial fraction 12 v2 (version 2) | ecosystem: Host-associated > Birds > Digestive system > Esophagus > Crop | place... | reverse complement strand
AGACTCAGTGCCGCTGATGACAACCCTCTGAGTTCTGCCATTCAGCCAGTTCTCAATCCACCTCACTGACCACTCATCCAGCCCACACTTCCTGAGCTTCCCTAGGAGGATGTTATGGAAGACTGTGTCGAAAGTCTTGCTGAAGTCAAGGTAGACAACATCCACGGCTCTCCCCTCATCTACCCAGCCAGTCATGCCAACATAGAAAGCTATCAGATTGGTCAGGCATGATTTCCCCTCGGTGAATCCATGCTGACTACTCCTGATCACCTTCTTTTCCTCCACTTGCTTAATGTTGACATCCAGAATGAGCTGCTCCATCACCTTTCCCGGGATGGAGGTGAGGCTGACTGGCCTGTAGTTCAATGGCTCTTCCTTCTTGCCCTTTTTGAAGACTGGAGTGACATTGGCTTTCCTCCAGTCTTCAGGCACCTCTTCTGTTCTCCATTGGGGCCCATGGATTTGTGGGTGTCCAGTTTGCTTAAATGATCTCTCACCCGGTACTCCTCGACCAAGGGAAGGTCTTTCTTTCTCCAGGCTTTCTCTCTTACCTCCAGGGACTGAGGTAAGGCTTGCTGAGGGCAAGCCTTGGCAGTAAAGACTGAAGCAAAGAAGGCTTTATGTGAAAAAGCTTTTATGTGAAAAGCTTTATGTGAAAGCTTTAAATGAACAAATAATGTCTCTCTGGATACCCTGCATTCCATCCAGATCTCAATCTGTACATTGGGAACTACAGACCTTCTGCCAACAAGAGATGAGGTAATGGCAGTATCTCTGCAAGGGGCGGCACACATGCCTTGAACACTAGGACATCCATGACTGATTTTGCTCTTTCATGCTTTTAAGAGTGAGGATAACATGGAAGAGTAGGAACAGCTATATTGGGTAAGACCAAAGGTCTGTATGGCCCAGTATTCTCCATCCAAGAGTGACCAAGCAGGGACAGCATATCACAATGCTCCCCAGGATACCATTACAATGTCTAGCTCTTTTCGGTCACAGACTGCCTGAGCCAGCATCCTTACATTTCCCAGTCCTTGATATTTTTTCTTCTGTTATTTTGTCCAGCTGTTTGCTGCAGTGATGTTAACTTCTAACATCCACACTATGTTGAGGAGCTCCCACGCTATGGGAATAAGCAGCTTAGTTTGGTTCCTTTCTTTAATCTGCTAGTTTCATTTGATGCCTCCTACAGCACACACTGGAAGAAACAGTGAACAGCCATTCCCTATTCATCTTCTCCTGTCACTCACGATTTTATAGACCTTTATCATGCTTTCTTTAACTCACTTGCCTTCCAGCCTGGAGAGCTGCCACCAAGATCCGTCCTATAAGCTACATAAGTGTTATCACTACACGAGCACAGGCCTTGCAGAGAAACGCTGTGCTGTGCTAAATGGCAAGACATGCTTTGCACTGGGTTGTTCGTGTGCGCAGCCCATCAGAATGCAGGCTGAGGCTGTGGCAGCAGGTAATGGAGCCTAACAGTGTCAGATCCAGGCTAGGAATTTTACTTTTTTTCCTTTTTTGTAGTGTACATTCAGGATAGATGCAAGGTGGACTCACTGTGCGCTTTCGGGGTTGAAGGTATCTTTAGACAAACTCTGTCGTAACCCAACGAAAGCTGGTCCCAGCCGGCTCCAGCGACCCCACCGCGGGGCATGGCTGAGGGCAGCTCAGCCCTTAACAAAGGTTAATCATCACAAGGGGTCAGGATCAGGCCTGGTGAGGGGAAATCGGGTCAGAAACACCCCATGATGGGGATTGTGGGGCACAGACCGACAGCCTCGGGCTGGACTGAAATGATGCCTCTGCGCCGGTCAGCAGGGATGTCAGAGGCACTGGGTGAGGCAGGTCAGGGCCAGAATGTCCTATGAGCGCCCTCAGACCCAGTTTAGTTTCAGCTGGAGGGAACCCAGCTCATGCCCTCTGAGACCTCTGCACAGTGCAAACCAAAGGGCAGTAAGTGGAAAGAATGAAGAGCTTTGCTTTAAGAGCAAGGTCTCAGTGTAAACATGCTAATGCTTGCACTCCGAGCTGTTTGACTGTAGCCTTATCCATCCATCCATGGGTGGCCACAGCATCTCCCAGCTGGTTTGATCAGAGGTGTGTGGTTTCACACTGCCTCTTTAGTCAAGACTAGGTCTATCGAGCATCACCATGCTCCAGATCTGTTCAAATCCATTTAAAACACCGAGCATGTTCACTTAATCTTACCTTCCATAACAAAAGTGCAACAGAATATTTCTTTAAAACAAATTAAAAAAGCCAACAATAGGAACAACAAAATCATCAAATATGAAAACTAAATGAAAACAAAATAAAACCAAACAAGAATATACCATAAAACAAAACATTCCACGAAACACCATCCTGAGAAGGAGGATAAGCAAATAAAGAGCATATAAAAGATATTACTTATGTTTCTTAGTGCACTTCTGAGAGACACTTGTGCAACAGGGGGAATGGTCTGGATACTGTGGGTAAGAAGCCTGCTCTCAGCAGAGGAAAAGTGAAATGATAATAACCCCTACTGATGTATAGTCAAGGGACGTGAGCTGACAAACAGCAGTACGATTCACGATCCTTGTGTTAGAGAGGAATGACAAATGATTGATAATATATTTCCACATTGCTTCTGACATGTGGCTTGTGAAAGGAGAGATCAATCCCAGCTTGTGAAATGGGAAAGATCTCAGCACAAGGTAGGAAGGCAGCAGCTTATATGTGAATTATACTCTACAGTGCTTGAGATCTCAGCAGCACCTATGCTTCCTTTTGGGCATTTTATACAGTAAACACTCTGTTTTCCAAGGCATTCAGCGTCTTCTGCTTTTCCCTCATGGTCCTGTGTGTTCAGGGTATTGAATATCATACCAGAATGGGCCTTCAGTAGGCCATGCATTTTTTAGCAGGTATTTTCAATAATTCACAGGATCAGGCCCTAGATATGCACGATATTAGATGAGAAATTTTCCAGTCTCTCTGCTGTGTAATTTCAAATGCAAAGAGTCTCTGGTTTCCGTGTAGCAGGAATGTTTCAATCTCGTAACCATATAAAAAGCGTGGCTAATTGGACTGGTAGAGGAAAGGGGGATTTTTGTGTTTGATAAATTAATCAGTGAGCACTGCTGTACATTTCCCACTAAAATCCTTAATTAGACATAAAATGCCAAAGAATGGGATTCTCTCTCTTTATTTTTAGCCAGGAGTTTAGTTTTTAATTGAAGGGATGACTTTTGATCCTCCATTAGCGAGGAGAGAAGAAAGCCTTTCAAACGAAAGCGGCACCCCAGCTGTTGCTTAGCGTCTGAGAGGTTCAGCTTCACTTCCACGAATCCTGGGAGCCTATTGATACTTAGCGCAAACACACTGAAAGGATCAAATTGACATTCACACAAATCAGAGTCCACGAAATCACAAAAGCTTTTAATCCAAGCCTCCGTGTAAAAGGATAGCTTCTAATTAGCAGTCTAGACTAATGATAAATGTTCAGCTTATAAAAATGATGCTATCGATAAAGAAAGCAAAATCTGAAATGTTGGTAGAGGCTAGGCATAAGATGGAAGTTCATTTAGTCATTCACTGTCCATTTCTTTCTTGCTCAGTTTTTCAGTATTTCCAGACCATTTGTTACCAATGCAGACGGCAAAATCTCTGAGACTTCATTGGTTACAGGTTTCATGCAGAAAAAAAAGGCAACCAGGGCAACAACCAGGGCAAACGAGGATATCCTGAAAGAATTCTCTATAGGTCTTTACTCCTGCCTTGTACTTCTCAGATGGAGCTAACACTTCGCTGGACCCTTAGGCAATGTTATAGGGCAGCTGCAAGTCAAGGTGAAGTGCCACTTATATTCTTTCATTAACCCTCCCGGGCCTGTCATTAAATATGGCAGGCTTAGCATTTTTCATTTCAGATGAAAAAGCACCACTAATCCCAGGAGGCAGAATTTTTTCGATGCCTAAATTGATGAACAAGACAAGGTCAGCAATTTTCAGTTTATTGACAGAACTCTATTTACCTTTAGAAGTATTGAAATGGTATTTCAGATGCCCTGGAGCAGAACTGTGACCAAACGAAAAGGGAGACATTTATGAGAACTGTTGCCATTATAATACCTGAAGTATTGTGAGTGGCTTTGTTTAACTTGCTAAAGCAGAAGGAGATATTTTGTGATTAGAAAATATTTTCATAAGAAAAGAACTTTAATAAATGTGACAGCACACAATAGATGGAGACAAACACAGAGAAACAGAACAATGAAGAGCAGAAACTGCAGCCAACCACCCATTTAGAGCTAAACATAGATACTGATGTAAAAAATGTGTGTGGGCTTTCTGCTTTGTTTGAGGTTTGTTTGTTTGCTTAGGAATGATTATCACTAACAAGCTGACTAACTGATCTAGATTTCCGTGAGAGAAGCAGAGCTAACCATTTGAAATCTGTCCATCATCATAGCAATTCACTAATGACAGTTACTGAAAGTCACAGCTGAGCTCCACTTTTGTTTATAAAGCTAAATAACGTCAGTTTATTCATAATAGTAATAAATAACCACATATTGCTGTGGGAGCCAGGACACAGTTCGTAAGAACTGGATTTTCTCCTTTCACCATTGCTGGAATGGGTTTGCCCTGGAAGGCCCTGCCTTCAGCCAGAAAAATAATGTGTTGTTTGGTTTTTTTTTTAACAAATGCAGATTATCTAAAAGTAGGCCAAAAAAGAAATGAAGAGAAGGCAGTAAATGTTGCCAATAAAGACTAGGAAGCCTAATTAAGATCTGGAGCCTACTGAATTTAGTTCAACCCACTAAATCACTGGCAGACAGCTCTGACCTGAGCAGGGGACTTGCAGCCATACAGCTGTGACTGTATCTCTGCCACTTAAGCTTCTTGGTATACTGACACTCAACCTTTGTAAAAACTGCAAAAATCCTGTTACCTGCCTAGGTTTTACTGCAAGTGAACTCATTTCTGCTAGTTAATAGGAGTGAGGAACATACCTTTGTCCCCAACAAAGATGGAGTTTAAGGACATAAACCACATTTTCCTTGATACAAAGTATATAGTTTGTTTTGGGGAAAGGTGAGCTGGGACTGAGGATGTGAAGGCTGGGGGCAGCCTCAGCTGCAGTGACCATGAAATGGTGGTGTTCAGGATCCTGCGTGGAGGAAGCAGGGCAGTAAGTAGGACCAAAACATTGGACCTCAGGAGAGCTAACTTTGGCCTCTTCAAGGACCTACTTGGAGGAATCCCATGGGTCAGGGCTCTAGAAGGTAGGGGGGTCCAAGAGAGCTGGTCACTGTTTAAGCATCACTTCCTCCATGCTCAGAATCAGTGCATCCCCCTGAGCAAGAAATCTAGCAAAGGAAGCAGGAGACCCACATGGATGAATGAGGAGCTTCTAGCGGAGTGGCAAAGAAAGGTCTATGGAATGTGGAAAGAGGGACAGGCCACTCGGGAGGAATACAGGAAAGTTGTCAGAGCATGTTGGGATGCAACCAGGAAGGCTAAGGTCCACCTGGAATTAAATCTGGCGAGGGACGTCAAAGACATCAAGAAGGCCTTCTTCGAGTATATCAGCAGCAAAGGGAAGACTAGGGAAAATGTGGGGCTGCTGCTGAGCGAGGTGGGTGTCCTGGTGACGGAGGATGCAGAGAAGGCAGACTTACTGAATGCCTTCTTTATTTCAGTCTTTAGTGCTAAGGCCAGCCCTCAGGAATCTCAGGCCCTGGAGGTAAGAGAGGAAGCCTGGAGAAAGAAAGACCTTCCCTTGGTCGAGAAGGATTGTGTGAGGGATCACTTAAGCAATCTGGATGCCCAAAAATCCATGGGCCCTGATGGAATGCACCCATGAGTACTGAGGGAGCTGGCGGATGTCATTGCTGAGCCACTTTCCATCATCTTTGAAAAGCCGTGGCGGACAGCAGAGGTGCCTGAGGACTGGAGGAAAGCCGATGTCACTCCAGTCTTCAAAAAGGGCAAGAAGAAGGAGCCAGGGAACTACAGGCCAATCAGCCTCAATTCCATCCCTGGAAAGATGATCGAGCAACTCATTCTGGATGTCATCATTAAGCAAGTGGAGGAAAAGAAGGTGATCAGGAGTAGTCAACATGGATTCACCGAGGGGAAATCATGCTTGAGACCCTGCTTTGGCAGGGGGGTTGGACTAGATGACTCACAGAGGTCCCTTCCAACCCCCAACATTCTGTGATTCTGTAATTCTGTGATAGCTTTCTATGACGGCATGACTGGTTGGGTAGATGAGGGGAGAGCAGTGGATGCTGTTTACCTGGACTTCAGCAAGGACATCTCCCATAACATCCTTCTAGGGAAGCTCAGGAAGTGTGGACTAGATGAGTGGTCAGTGGGGTGGACTGAGAACTGGCTGAATGGCAGAATTCAGAGGGTTGTCATCAGCAGCACAGAGTCTAGTTGGAGGCCTGTAACTAGTGGTGTTCCCCAAGAGTCAGTACTGGGCCCAGTCTTGTTCAACTGCTTCATCAGTGACCTGGATGAAGAATTAGAGTGTACCCTCAGCAAGTTTGTTGATGACGCAAAACTGGGAGGTGTGGTAGATACACCAGAAGGCTGTGCTGCCATTCAGTGTGACCTGGACAGGCTGGAGAGTTGGGCGCAGAGGAACATGATGAAGTTCAACAAAGGCAAATGCAGGGTCCTGCACCTGGGGAGGAACAACCCCATGCATCAGTACAGGCTTGGGGAGGACCTGCTGGAGAGCAGGTCTGTGGAGAGGGACCTGAGTGTCCTGGTGGACGAAAGGTTAACCATGAGCCAGCAGTGTGCCCTGGCTGCCAAGAAAGCTAATGGGATCCTAGGGTGCATCAAGAGGAGTGTGGCCAGCAGGTCGAGGGAGGTTCTCCTCCCCCTCTACTGTGCCCTGGTTGGGCCCCATCTGCAGTACTGCGTGCAGTTCTGAGTTCCCCACTTCAAGAAAGATGAGGCACTACTGGAGAGAGTCCAGCGGAGGGCTACGAAGATGATGAGGGGACTGGCACATCTCTCCTACGAGGAAAGGCTGAGGGAGCTGGGCCTGTTTAGCCTGCAGAAAAGAAGGCTGTGAGGGGACCTTATAAATGCTTATAAATACCTTAAGGGTGGGTGTCAAGAGGATGGGGCCAAACTCGTTTCAGTAGTGCCCAGTGACAGGACAGGGGGCAATGGGCACAAATTGAAGCACAGGAAGTTCCGTCTGAACATGAGGAAGAACTTCTTCATTCTGAGGGTGATGGAGCCCTGGCAGCCCAGAGAAGTTTTGGAGTCTCCTTCTCTGGAGATATTCAAGACCCACCTGGACAAGGTCCTGTGCAGCCTGCTGTAGGTGACCCTGCTTCGGCAGGAGGATTGGACTAGATGACCCACAGAGGTCCCTTCTAACCCCTACCATTTTGTGATTCTGTATCCTACAGTATCACTAAGTTAATTCCCTTGGGTGAGGTTTTATTTTTCTTGGGTGCTGTCCTGCAGGCACCCGACCTTTCCTAACAGAAATGATCTGGTTACTAAGCCCTCAAAGTAGGTGGCATGTCTGCATTCTGATTAAGTCCTGACTTTAGCATGTTTGGAAAAGACAACTCTCCTGGGTGCCAGCAAAGAAAGCAACACCAAACCTCTAGCAAAGGTGGCTGGGAATGAATCTGTCAGGGTTGAAGCATGCTTCCAGGGCTGCTTTTCCATTTCTGACAATGGATCAGCTACCTTAACTGGGGTTTGAAATGAGTATGGCTGCAACATTCATTCCTGCATCTTTAACAAGTGTCCGCAAAGCCACTGAGGACATTTAGAGAGAAGGATATCTACCTTGATGGGTCTGATGATGGTCTGGGAAAGTCAAGCTGCTAAGCGCCAGCAGTTTAGATTTGCACAGAAGCAGGACTTTCTTCTTAAAAATGTAGGTAGTAACAGGCATTAGGCACCCCGGGAGCCAGACAGCCTGGAGGGATTGAACTTTACCCCAGTTTGCCCTTCAAAGACCCCAGCTGATCCCGAGTAGATGCGCATTCATGGAAGGTGCCAGCTGGTAATTAATCTCAGAGATTTCTGAGTAGGAAAACATTACTTTTGGCCTGGAAGACCAAGGACATGAATGATACAAACTGAATTTCTGGGTGATCTTTCCAAGTAAAATTCTTGTAGTTCATGAATACGAGATGTGCAGTATTTAGAAAGTGGTCAGCTCTTGTAAGGGATGAGTACCTGATTTTTGAGCTGTGAGCAGGGAGTAGCTAGGATTTTGTTGATGGTCCCAGGGTTTCCTAATAAGAGCTTTCTTTATGTCAGTGGTTCATGTCGATCTTAACTAAATTCTCATTCCATTTACCCTAGAGTACATCTGTGGGCTTAGCAAGTCCATGTTTTTTTCATGAAATCTTTCACACATGTATTTACCAGCCTGCTCTCATCTGTCTGCAAATTTAACTTGGCACTGCAACTGTTAGCCACCAAGTGATGTTCTCATAGACACCAGAAAATGTGGCCAGCATCCCTCCTGCGTCCTTAGTCCTCTCTACCTACCATGTCAACCTAACATTCCCCGTTCCCACTAGCAGTGCCCTGGGTAGCGAATGCAGGAGGTTGCTACAGTGGCACCTTTAGGCACAACTTGTGTGCACAGGGATAGCAAGTGAAAGACACAGTATCTCTCAAACATATTGATATATTCAAAACATCAGCACCCAAATCAGTCGCAGACCCTCACATCCCACACAGTCACTAAAACCTTCACCGCAACTTCCAGATGTCTGAGCCACCTCACCTCTTCAGGCATGTTGTTATGGCTCCGTGCTGTTCTATGCAAATTTTGGTTCTATGCAAATTGCTTACGGTATGCAAATCAATGCATTAAATAGCTAGCATAAAATGACACATACAGAGATGTGCATAACTTGGCAGCTATAAATCTGGAATTGTTCCACTGACGTCAATGGTTTCACTTCAGATAGGCCCCAGTATAGAAGGTGTTGAAATCTGGCCCTGTGGTATTTTCAGTCAGCTTCTAAACACAAACTCGGGAATTAATGATTTCAAAGGTGTAATTATTATTGATGCCTTCTGGTTGTTCTTAGTTCTTTGGGTTTGCAAAACTAAACATACATCCAAAGGCGGATTGCAGAACATACTTAATTTCAGCTAAGCTGACATTGGTGATAAATAGAGAACCTGTGGTTTATCAGATCTCCAGGCAGTATGAACCTGATCTGCTTTGGCCCTAATTGCATAATAGTTTCTCTTTTAAAATAGGCAGGGCAAATAATGCAGGATTTATGCCAAAAAGTCTTCAGAGCCAGACATACGCCCTAAAGTGTTTCAAATCAATTTAGAATGAGGAATGAGTATAGATCAGTTCAGTGTTACACGCCATGTATTTTTGATCTGGGACTTGGGTGCCTAGAAGCATATGTACCGTCTTGTGTAACCACCGCCTGACAAGGATCTGCTGTTATTGTGTGCAGGAAAAGCAGAACATGGTAAAGGTTAATGCTGCACATGGGAGAATCGCAATACTGTGCAGGGGCCCTGGTTGCTGACTGCTTCGAGTGCTCTGCAGTCATTTACACATTTGCAAATGTCGTTTTCACATGGCAGAATTTCCACCCACTTTTGCCTGAATGTAAATGACTTCAGGAGATGCCAGGCATTAAGTGTTCTCACAACTGCCCCCAACATCCCACCGCTCAGAAAGGATTCTACAAAACACCCCTAGCAAACCCTGTAAGACTTTCAAAATACATCTGTTTGTGTTTCTGAACCTTCTTGGTCACTAGTGGGGCTAAGCTCAGATTTACCAGGATACTGAACTACAAGACGTGTGAATCGGCCACAAGAAGATTCAGCAAAGCCTGATAATGAGAGATTTCGGAAGAGTCAGGCTCTGCTCCTGCTGTCTACTTGATCTATTCAACTCAACTTAAATTCTGTTGCATTTTGCATGAGTAAAAAGTTACAGGAGGTTTGTATGGTATGAAGAAGCTTCCAGATTTCTGATTAGTTAACTGAACTAGCATCAGAGATTATGCATATAAATATAGAAGCAATCTAAACTGTGGAAATGTCAATCTCTATCTGTACATTCTATTTAAGGCTTATCAAGTGTGTAAAACGTTTGTATCAGTATTTCCTTTCGGGATTTCTTTGCTGGGTTTGCGGGGAGGGGTTGACATTGTAATCGTGGTATCTTTACATTTGTGTTGCTGTAACTAACTTCTACTTCAACTGACAAAATTAGACCCTCTTATTACAGCTATCACTTTGGGGATGTTTTTGAGTTTGTTTAGGTTTTTCCTTTAATCATAACAGTCTCCCTGCAGACCTGAAGTGACATCAATTTACCACTGTCTTGACATCTTAAAGTTGTTTCTTATAAAATTTGCATTGGTGTCATTTTGTTGCAAGCTGATATTGTGACAATGTCTCCCTAGATTTATACTGACAATTCATTTTCATTTTGACATAATGTCATCCCTATAGCCCTTCACTAGCATCTATCATAAGTCTGTGGGTTTAAATGAAAAGTGGTTGCATTCTGTAAACTACAGTAACTAACTAAGCTTTCCCAGTAGCTACTTTTCTGACCTCAATATCTAGCTATTGACTGCACTTAGTTTTTTATAGAAATGTCAAAAGTTCTTGCCCAGTGCTTTAGGCAGCTCTTCCATATGTACCAAATAAGAAAATTAAACAAAAGTTTCCCTTGAAAATAAAAAATAATTGCCAATAAGAAAGGGGTGAGTGCATGTTTGTAAGAGCAGCACCAAACAAACAACTAGGCAGTGTTGATGGCATTACCTTGAAGTGCAGAGAGGTGCTGATCCTCTTTCTCGTTTGCTGAAGTGGTAGGGACATCTTTTTGGGACTGAACCTTTAGGCTGTTTCCGGATAACTCCTTGGCAAACACAAAGCCCTCAATATCTATAGATTTGCTATGCTGTTGACTACTTTATTTAAACACCACAAATGACAAGAGGCAAGCTCTGGTGGGAGCCAGGGTGAGGGGAGATTTCAGGAAAATTCCTGTGTGGCAGGTATGTCTTTGTACTTGGTTTATTTTTTCATCTCTTTTGTTTTTAAATTCTAAGAGGCAAGCAGGATAGTGTGCAGTATCACAAATGCCTTGTGACCCTTCTTGAAGTAGAGTCATTGTGTGGCATAGCAAGAATCCCCAAGGGTATGTCTGCAAATTATAAAGCAAATTCCTGCCTGCAGTTATTGAATATTCCTAGGATTATCTATGATCCTGACAGAGTGGCTTGTGTATGTGATTTTGCAAAAGCTATTGTTCATCAGAATACAAGTATGGCTTAATGAGATATTTGCAGCAGTAACATCATTTATATGTTCTGGTATGAATAGTTCAGCTCCTATACAACTTCGTATCTGTTAAATCACAGTATGGGTACAGAGAAAAGGAGCCTTCAACAGGGAAATTCGTTCATTTTTAATGAATCAGACCATCAGTACTAAGTAATCACAGAATCACAGAATCACAGAATGGTAGGGGTTGGAAGGGACCTCTGTGGGTCATCTAGTCCAACCCTCCTGCCGAAGCAGGGTCACCTAATGGTGACGGTGACTTGCTTTCACCGACTTTTCTCACCAGCAGTGCCTAGGGAGAAGCTACATCCCTCATGGTTTAGTCAAAATTACGAACTCAGAATTTAAACTTCCATGCATGTAGGAGGTTATTTATTCTGCCCTACTTACACAAAAAAAAGTGCAATTTGATTGCCTAAACAAGGTATTCAAGCGACATTTGAAAAGACTTCCAGCTCATGCTCCAAAAACGCCTAGGTCTCCCAGAGGTTCTGTGTCAGACCTGTCAGTCTCATGTGGTTTTTCAGATACCACAGCAGTAGATCTCTGTCTTCAGGCAATGACATCAAGCCCTAAGTATGACAAGATCAGGAGACATTTTAACAACAGTGCAGAGATCTGGGAAGACGGTGTGTGAGGCTGGTGAGAAAAGTTTATCTTAAAACTCTTCAGAACAAAAATTATGACTGTAATATAAGTTTAACTGACGCTTTGAAATTCAGACTGGAATTAATTTGGAACTTCAGAATTCGAAGGGGAAGGTGAGGCTTGAAACCTCATAGGCAGAAACTGATCACGAGTTGCACAAAATGTGGGTAAAATATTAGATATCTATATAAACAGTGTCAATTCCTATAAATTATTTAGATAAGGAAAAAACATAGTGTATAAATGAACCAGTGAAGTGTTATCTAAATCATTAACTGTTTATTGGGTACTCTTTTTGCTCCCTTCCAATATTGAAATAGGCTGTTGTTGTTGTTAGAATTTACTCAGTATATTTTTGTTATCTATATCAATACTCAGTCTGCCTTTGACTGCAGCAGAGTTTCAGAGCCTAATTAAATGTTGCCTGTCATATTGGAATGTCTCCGTCAGTAATTCTTGTCTAAAAGGGAAACACCACCACTGGAAATAACACACTCTGCTGCATAAAACATGGCAATGAGCACTCGTATTACTCTTGCATTTTAACTCTTCCAAGCACTTCTTATCTGATCTTAAAGTTGGTATTACTGAGTAGAAGTTTTGAAACTAACTTCTGATTTTTGATGCCTATCATTGCAATCCTGTTTTTCACATACATCAATCATCCATAAATGGTGCTAGCTCCAAACAGTCTGAGGACTTCAGCATATTGTGCAAGGTGTTCAAAAAAGTGTGAAACTTCTTGAAAATGTGGCTTTACTCAGTTGGTATTGAGCTTTCTGCCTGTGGACCATGAGTATTAATACTAATTTATTTGCAAAGGATACGTTGCAATAGTCTGCATCTTGCTACAACCTGTGCCTGGCAACAGAAATTCTAAGAACTTTATGCTAGCAAAATCAGGGATGAGAAAGATTGGAAAGCAATTCAGAAAGTATGAGTTGCCCAGAAACTTGGTTGTTCACATCACTGAGAAATTATCATAGCCAGTCTCACCCTACCAGTGCTGAGGCGGTTCTGTAGACACAGAATTGATTAACATGGGACCACAAGATGTTAATACCCCCAGTTCTGGGTTTCAAACCTTAACAGCTAGATTCTAGTGAGGGCTGGTCTTGTTACGCTTCCCACAGAGATTTCTCCAGGGCTAGGATTTGTTGTCCTCAAAATATACAGCTGTAGAGATGGAAGTTAGCTATTAATTAACTGCTTTAAACTGGGAGTCTCTCTTAATGGGAGAAAATAACTGAGAGAAAGGGTTTGTGTATCCTCTCTGTAGAGGATACAGTCCCTTTATCAAAATTCTGTGCTGTCCTGTGAAGTGAGACACTTAGCGTTTATGCTGATCCCCATGTTTGGACAAGTTTGACTACAGATTTCTGCTTCACTAGGCATGAAGCATCAGTCAGCTGTTAAACCAAGAGCTGTAATACCACTAGCTGCAGAGAGGTGCTTGATGACAGTGTTTTATAATTCTTGGATAAGAATGGAGATGTTGCTATTCTTTCCAGCATGAAAAATCCAGACATACACGAATACAAGCATGCGTACATATATTGTACATCTGATGGTCACATGATGAAAGGAGAAATCAGCTGTAAAAGAAAATGAGATAAGGTGAGTTTATTTGGATGTACTGACAACTTTGTGAAGGATATATTGAAATTTTGCATTCAAATTTCAATATGCAATGGTAACAAAGGAAAGTGCATGAAGACTCTTTGAAGATCTAATGCCTACTGACCAACATTTAAAAGTCAACCACAAATTTCAACCATTTTTTATTACATTTTTAATGTGTATTTGGTGTTTGCAGCATACTCCATCTTTCAATGGTGACCGAGTACAAACAGCACCTATTTCTCAAGGATTTACATACTATGGTCTAGAAGTTTTAACTCTGTGAAATCCCTTTTCAAAATATGAACAAACATTCCAGATGATGTGCAGGAAGAAGGGGTGTAATACAACAGTACATAATATCATTTCAGTTTTTCCCTATCCCATTAGTTAAAAACTCTTCTTCAATTAAGTGTTAAGAAAATAAAAAAGTCTTGGACAAGAAAAATAAAATCAATGGTAATTAATTGCTTCAATATTTCTCACAGCGATCCCCCCTCCACAGGAAATTAATTTCCATTCATACTACAGACAAGATACAGGAGATGGAAGGGGAGAAAATTAATTTGGCTGATGTCATTCTGTAGTTTAATCCCACCATTAATATCCTTTGTGTAGTGACTGGGAATGATATCTGGATTCAAAAGTAATTCTGTGAAATTTAAGGCTTTATGGAATTGATATTGTTCTGGGAATGAAGACGTCGCAATCTTTCTACCATTTGCAATAGCCAGTAAAAGGGAAGAATTAAATGAGTGCTCAAATTCCTGTCCTTCTCTCTGAAATACACAGCTGTCATCATCACCCACTCCCGTTGTGTAATGATCAGATAGACTTGCCAATGTAGTCACGTCTACAATTGTCTGTTTTTTGATGGATGAGCCCTTAAAAAAAAAAAAAAAAGCTGTAATATGCCTGAAGGCAAAGAAGTGAAAGGCTGTTTCTTTGTGCAGAGCTTGTTCTGTGTCCTATATTAGAGAAAATTCTGGCCAGAGGACAACTTTGGAGACATGTCAGGGTTGGGGATAACTTTGCCTTCCCATCTACAGAGCTGTCTTGTCTCATGCCTTCAGACAGAGACTCACAATTAAATCCCATCTTATTTTAACCACAGACAGTAGGAAAGTTTCTGTGTATGCAGTGACACAGACAATCTGAAGTCTTTTTCTAAATAGAGAGGGAATAGGGAAAGAGATGGCTTTGGGTTCTAACCTGCATCCCACTCCAAATTGGATAAGACCTCTAAGATCACCAAGTCCAACTGTCAAAGAAGCTTCTCCTAGTGCTGAGCAGTACCTTGACACAGCTGATGTTGTGCACCCCAGCGCATGCCTGCTTGCCTGAATAGCAATCACTGGATTTACATATTGAGCATGAAAGAAGTCACCTGCAGATATGCCATGCTGGGAGAGTGCTGTCTGCTGGCATTAGGCTGGGGCAGTTCAAATCCCAGAGGAACGTGGCTTCACTTTTAGAATCTAAGAATTTGTCTACAAATTTTAAATGTCCTACCACTGCGATTGCCAGAAGTTTCATACTGTGAATTTAATGAAAACTGCTTAATCTTTCTTTTCCTGAATCTGAAGAGAGCCTAAACTCCTATTTGAGTTTGATTTCAATTCCATTTATTATAAATGTTAGTGTTTGAAGGATAAATCTAAAGGGACTTCGCTTGTATTTGCTGGAGAGACGTGTCTGTCTCCTGACATTCTGATTTAAAAAATCATCTCTAGATCCAGTGTATCTATTTATGTGTTCATTTTATGGAACTTTATGAGGAATAATTGTTTAGTGAAAAGCATTCTCATTTACATCATTGTATGTTATTTGACCTTCTTGAAGAGCACTGGGACACCTCCAAGCACACCACTCAGCTTTGAATACTGGCACTTGTGAGCCCATTCTTACACCCTGGTAAGATGATTAATGTACCTTGGAAAATCACCTAATGGCTTAATACACTTTCTGTGCAGCCTCTTGCCGGAGAAAAACAGGATAATGTGAGATGTAATTTATGGGTATGAAATGGAGGAGCTGAAATAGAGAAACTCATTCAGAAGTATTGACAGGATATCTGTAGTGCTTGAGATCTACACAGCGGAATTTAAAAGTGTGCATGAAATAGAGTGCTATTGGAAGACATCCCAAATACATGGAGACACCTGGCTGACAAGGATGTTCCCTCTTTAGAGACTAGTGGAGGGAACATGAAGAGATTTATCTAGTCAAAATATTGACCTGGAACCTTGCCTTTTGCTAGAAGATGTGAAGTACTTGATGTATATGACACCAAAATGTCCTAAATTGAGTTTACTGGTTGTTCACAAATCTATCCTTTCTTGTCAGGCTAAAGATCTTACTTTCCCTGCAGATCTCAGAAAGCCTGATAGCTCTTCTATAGAAACATAATGTCAAAAAAAAAAAAAAAAAAAAGGAAAAAAGAACACAGTGTTCTTTTAAAATCAGTCTATGCATGTCTGCCAAGCTTTTTTGCCTCTCTTGGTTACTTAGTGCCTCTTGAGACCCTGCATAAAATATTTTGAAGCAAGTATAGCCACCTGGGAAGAAGTGATATGCTAAAATGTTTGGAGCTGTCATTCCTCCTTTTTGGATATTGGACTTCATTTTTAATAGCAGGAAAGCATATTAACTGGCCCACACTCTGATTAACAGTGTGAGAGAATGGTTAGAAAGCTGTTAACACAACTTGTGAGTGTTTATTTGTATTTCATGTTTATGCTGAGGTTCACAATCTCAATGGCATTCTTTACTGACATTTATTAATTTGGGGGGCTCTAATTCTTGTAAGTTTATAACAGTAACATTAAAACATCTGTTCTAAGTAATGGCATATTTCTGTGATTTATTCTTTAATATTAGGACATGACAGATACCGCTTGTCTGCACACTCTGGATGCCCTTGATGTAACTTCAAAGTACATCTTAAGTGCGACAGTACAGTATAAAATACTCCACCAAGCAATTTCAATCTCAGATCTCCCAAGTGCTCAAAAAAAATCTCCATTCTTGTAATTACAATCCCTGTCCCCATTTTCAAAAGCCTAGGAGACAAATGAACTTTTGTTAAGTGCCCTAAATCATCACTTATTTGCCTGAAGATGTTAATGATTGGTCATATTTTTTTCACACATGGAGGAGAGCATTATTTCTTGAATTCCTCTATTGATTTTAGCACTAGTAATATACAATGATTGTCACTGAAAATTTGTCACTAATCGTAGAATTTCCAACTCTCTCTCCATTGATCCAGAAATGATGTCTTGCAGTAGTGCTCGTATCACTGTCAGTTTATCAAAGAACCGCCTCCAATTGAAAAGCCACGAGATGTTATTAGCCTATACTGTACACAAAAGTTAAAAGTAATGTGTCATCTAGAAGGCAGAATACATTACATTCCAACAGTGTCATCAAGAAGGGGTATGAAAATCCCCCAAACAAAATAGTGCAGTCAACAGGCTTATTCAGCCAATCTCTAAGTATCATCAGTATATTTTATTATTGCCATTATTATTACAGCACACTGGGTATTTTTTCTTCCATTTGACAAAAAAATGTAATAATGAGTTTCTTTTTATTGGCTTGAGACTATCTAGGGGTGACACAGAGGATTTTTTATAATGAAAAACTACTTAGAGGCACAGCCATTTTTGGCAAGTTTAAATTATGAAAGCAATTGTACCAAACAAAATTCATGAGTCACAAACATGCTGCCACTGCAAAAAAAAAAAAAAAAA
>Ga0065711_1039956_pt1 | contig 17357 bp, 13 predicted proteins | sample Hoacrofraction12_FD_59098 | JGI IMG/M metagenome (GOLD analysis project Ga0065711, IMG submission 59098) | Hoatzin crop microbial communities from Cojedes, Venezuela - Epithelial fraction 12 v2 (version 2) | ecosystem: Host-associated > Birds > Digestive system > Esophagus > Crop | place... | reverse complement strand
ATGAGGATTTGATTATTATTTTAATGCAGTTGTTTTTGGTTTAATTTCCTTTTTTTTTTTTTTTTATCCTTAATGGTCACATTGAAAAGATAAAAGTCTATGCACTCGTGGCAGGAGCCAAAGGATGGCCGAAGTCCAACCTACCTCCACTCCACTACACTCATCTGATACACTTCCAGAGAAGGGGGAAATCAGACAAATAGATGCTGTGGATAGTTTGGGACTGACTCGCCTCAGACTTTTTGGAAGAAAAACTTATTAGGCTAAAAGGAAAGCCAAAAGTAGTTATGAGAGTGCTTTTTTAGGGGGCTTAAATAAGAAGCCAACAGATCTTTACATAATTCCCTGCAGGAAGCCTACAGTCATCCATAACATTGCTGACAGCCCTCCATGCCTGGCAAGGTTCCCATTCAACCATCTGGAGCTCATCCATGGAGGTGCAACTTTGAGGAAGGAGACTGAGCGCCTGGCAAAGGTGTTCAGTTAGCAGCTGGGAAGAGGGTTTTGGCTCCCAAGCTTCAGTGTAGTTTCACTTGACAGCAACTGAGGGTACATCTCTTCTGTCGATGGTGCAGCTGCAGATGGCACAGGCAGTCCTAAGCTAACTTTAAGATAACTGGCAGTCACGGCTGACAGCGGCAGCACAGTTCAGCATGTGCACTGAAACCCTCCCGAGGGGCTAAGCAAGTAGCTGGGCCGTTCGCCCAAGTGGCTGCTGCACTTTTATCGGTACCAAAGCTAGTTAAAACCAGTCCACCTGGTGTCTCCAGGAACCACAAAGCCACCGCAGCTCCTGCATCATAGAGGAATACCTGCACCACTTCTGTTCTCACCAGCCGACGTTTTGATCTTGCTGATGCCTTCAGCAGAGCTCCATCCGACTGAGGGCCAGGAGTTTGCTCTGCAGCTCCATCTCTCCTTTGAAGGTAGCAGCGATATTCACCCTCCTCGAGGGCTGTTAATGAGAGCGTGTTCTCTAGTTAGGGGGAAGTACAGCTCTGAAGCCTCTACCAGAGCTGTTCCAGACAATGCAGCCACAGGAGGTCTTTAAATAAGAGGAAAGAATCAAAGGTGGGGAGTGACCTGGTCAAATCATCTAGGGAAGAAGATGTAGGGGGGAGGTGGGAGAGAGCAAGCGCACTGGAAGCATTGCAGTTTTCTTCCCGTGTCCATCAGATGGCAAATAGCAGTGGCATAAGAGTTCACAAGTGCTCTCAATATTGGCAGATATCACATGGAAGGGCTTGTCATCTACGCTGCCAGAGAATGTGCCATCACATCAGTGTAAGACAAAAGCAAACTACAGTGAAATATAATGCATATCTATATGCTATTTATAGCCTCTCCTGACACATATACACACACTTGTGTCCCCACAATATTTTCCTGGCTGCACTTACGATCCCTGCTTGCCATTCTCACAGCATGCACTGAAACCAGCCATTAATATAAACACACAGACTTTGCTTCTCATCCTAAAGATAACTTGGAGGACACCTTGCTGGAGGTGAGGAGAGCAGGGGAGGGGAAAAAAGCAGAGGAGTGAGAAAGGGACAAGTTTTTTTACCATGAGCCCACCACTAAAGCATGTAACAGCCTCCATCACAGCAATGAAAAGATAGCCTAGGCTGAGCTGCTCGTCCCCAACACTCACACCTCCGCGTTAAGATGAAGCTGCCATGCTGCTTCACTGCCACAGCCACCCTCTTCCAGCCCATTCCCATACCTCCTCCATGTGGAAGCCCTCAAAGATGCAACTCATCCACCTTCAGTAAGGCTCAGTCCTCTCTTATCCACAGCAGCTCCTCGAGAATATTTCCTTTACTTTTAGGTATCTTGTTCTTCGTTAGCATGCTGTAGGCTCACTCATTTACCTTCTTAAAGCTCCTGCAGCTCTCCGGCCTCGTGCTAGGAGTGACCACTTACTCTTTGATGACCACATTTGGCCAGAACCTGGGAAGCTCTTTTTCCAAGGGCCTGCATATAGCCCAGGACTGCAATATGGCTTTTAAAGCATGTTTCTTTCACTGAGACCACTAGCCAAAGTTAAAGCAGAGCCCATTTTCTAATTAGCAATCCTACAAGGATCTGCTACTACAATTTAAATCACCCGGCAGAGAAGACTGGGGGCATGAGGAGGGCAAGACCAAGGGATGCACCTGGTCAAGCCCTGCAGAAAAGATGCACCTACAGACAGAACTCAGCCTCCTCCCAGAGCCCAAAACAGCACCAAACCCACAGCTGAATCGTGTCTTACTTCAGATTTTCAGCCACTAGATCACGGGACAAAGGCACAAGGGCACAGCAATAAGCTGCAGTCTGACCCGCCCTGGATTTTTTTAATCTACCCTGGAAAGCTCCTGCAAGTGCTTTAGGGAAGGAAAAAAAAAGCACCCCTCCCAATAACACAGAAGAGCCAGGTTTTAATATTGTGTGTTTCATGGTCTGCCTTGCAGCAGGTCACCAACCTCGGACAAAATCTGGTTAGAGGGGGAAAATCTTTCTAGTGGCCCAGGAGCCTCTATAAAAAGGGAAAAAAATAAGGCATCACACCTCCACAAAAACAAGACACGCTAACAAACTGACTGCACACAGCTCCCAAGACATAAACCAGTCATGGGCAGGCTTGATTTTTATGAAGGAATCAGTAATTGTTTAGTACAGACCTAAAGAAATAGCTCCTGGGGCCAAACCACCAAACCAGGACTACTTAAATATACCACAGCTTGTGAAACCTTGCAGAGCAGCGCTCAGACCTGCTGCTGAGCACGGGATGATTCAGCCTCTGCCACATCCTCCCCTTTGCAGCTTTAAAGTGCCATCCGAGCACAGCTTTTTTCCTGCTGCTCGATGCTTTCAGATCCTTGACCTGGTATAACGATAGCACATCTGCTAGCTATTATCAGAGGAGGAGAAAGGCTCTCCCCTCCTCGCTTCCCCCCATACACAAGCCGGTATGAACCCAGCGCAGCACGGTGTTGTGTCTGTGAGAGCTGAAAGCCGTCAGGCTATAATTCAAACAAATCAGATCTAATCACCCTTATCAGAAGGGCGACAAAAATCAGCAAAATTGAGAAGCTACGAAAACACAAGCCAAGGGAGCCAGTATTTGGCAACCGGCACAGAAAGCCAACACCTCTGCAGAGCTGTTTTCCCGTAGAGATCCCACCCTACAAAGGACATCAGATCACAGTAGGACATTGCTGAGATCAGTGTCTGTGCAGGTTCTCTGCCATCTTTTACAGACCTAAAAAAACGTCATTTCCCAAACTCTGCTGCTGGAAGGTATGAGACATAGAGGGCTGTGTTCCAGAATCCCCTGTGGCTCCCAAATTTTGGACAAAGTGGTCACAAAACCGCTACAGATGGACAGATACCACAGTGGTCAGATGTTTAATAGGTGTGATGATGTCCCAGCAAAATACAGAGACCGATCCAGGTGCTGCAGAGGTGACCACAGGTCTTACTTTCTTCACACACCTCCCCAGCCCAGAGCTGGACCCTGGCACAGGCACACAGCTGGAGATGAGTGTTTCCTGCGACTGGGACCCCCCTTTAGAGGACAATACAGACCTGGATGTTCAGAGAAGCACAGTGGGGCTGTAAGCATCAATCCTCTATCTGCATGTAGCACTATCCCACAGCTGGTTCTCCTTTGCCTCGTCAGCAAGCCATCACCAGCCCGTATCCCGAATCAGCCAGCTCCATGGCACCGTACCATAACAGAAACCGTCCTTGGCAGGTTTCCTGCCTTGGGCTGCCTGTACTTTGTGAACCAGGGTTGTGATGAGGTTTTTCTGGTTAAGGTCAGCTCCAGAGGAACCACCTGGAGTCCTTGGCCAGCTAAAGGAGAACCTCTGCCCTCGTATGACTCACCTTCCCACCACAGAAAAGCCTGAGAAGCATTTAGGGGAAGAGCATTTTGCAGAATGAGGAGCATACAAGCACGCAGACGGACAGGGAACTTCCTGACACACACCCCGTAACTGTCTGTTAGTCACGACGGCCGCTGAGCCCTGACCTCCCTCCAGCGAGCGTGACGCAAAACAAAGCTCCACTTACCAATTTCAACACTAGCAGCGAATGTCATGCAGCGACGGAAAAATAAGGGTTGGAAAAGACCTCAGGAGGTCACCTAGTCCCGCTCTGTGCCCTGTGGAAGAGTCAGTGCTGCATTACCCCCATCAGGCACACATCTAACCTATTCTGAAAGGCCTCTGGTGATAAAAGCAACATATTCTAGGCTTTTGCTATTTATATCATGATTTTGAGCACTACTTGAAGAATGGAGGGCACAGAGGGGAATAGCTGCATAATACCTGAACATTGCGTTACAGAAATGTTGCAGGACCTGGGGGGAAGCTGCTGAACAGATAAGTGTATCTCAGCCATATGTCAGCGCAATGCTTAAGGATGGGATCACCAGCAAGGTAACAACGGCATGAGAGCAGAATGCCCCAATCTATCTGGCCAGGCCACCTGGCAGGGTTGTGACATGTGGCAGAGCCGGCGGGGACCAACCCTCCTTCACTGTGCAATGCGAAGGTACAGACCTCGGCACTGCCTGGATTCCACAGCCGCTGCCTCTCGCAGAAGCTGGTCCAGCGTCCTACTCAGGGATTACAAAACAGATAAATAAAAAATAAAGCCGTGTTCTCAGCTGCACGGGATTGGGTGTCTCAGCAAGATGAGGGTCTGGGCATATTTACACAAACATGCAGACTGTTGAAAAGAACAGGGGAAACGCTTTGCACAAAATCCCATTAGCAAATAACGGGATTTCTGGGAGCACCATCTGTGCACCACATTGAACACTCGCCCCAGAGCACGGAGACTAAAGCATGTTGCATACAGAAACCCAGACAAAAGAATACACAATAATACACAAAGGCACGGAGAGCACATATAGGATGGGGAAGGAGCCAGAAGAGCTGTTTTCCTCCCCATCCTCACAATACCCGAATCACATTCCCTCCACAGCCTTCCTACAATGGTTCCTGAGGCATCTCACGTCCCTTCTGTGCCCACTGTGAGGCCCCATGATGTTGCCACAGAAGGGGAAAAAGCCTTGTTATGAACGAGAATCAGCTGGTAAACCAAAACCATTCAGTGTGAGGTGACACAGAGGTCTAATATTGGAAATGTTTCTTTTCCCCGTGTGTTTTCCAAGGAGATCTCCCATATTTCTAAGCCAAGAGGTTATCTGGAAAAGGCTCTGTCTCACTTGCGAGCTTCTTCAGCTCCACCTCAGCAGAAAGGGCCCTGAGAAAAGTCCAGGGGTAGCCACACTGGGGTAACTCTGAAACAAAGCAAAAGAGCATTTGGTGTGAGTGGGTTTTGCAGAGCGAAACAAACCCAACTTTACAAATCAGCAGCTTGAATGAGCCATCTCCAGTGATTCTCAAGCACCCCTTCCCCTTCGCGCTTCCAAATGTCTCCCTCTTTGTCCGCCCTCCCAAGGGCTCTTCAACAGCATCCTCCAAAAGAGCTATTACAGCAATTACTGCAATTAATTGCTTTGCATATCCCCAAAGCCCGATCATTAGTGTAACACAGCCAAGCGTGTTAGTGTTTAATAATATCAATCAACAATTATTCATAACATCCCGCCCCAGCAGACCTAAATATAGAGACAAGCATTCATGCGAAAACAAAAAGCAGGAAAAAAAAAAAACCCCAGCAGCTAAACAAAAGAATTAATTTAGAGCAGAATTAGGATCATAGAAACAAGACAGACAAGAGACAAGGTCAGATGTCTCACTCCCAGCTCACGTGCGACTCTCCTAACCTGCCTCCTCTCAGTTAGTTAGCTGGCTGCAACGAAACAAAGTGATTTTCCCCCTGTGGGAAATAGCCAGCGAGCACATACGCAGTGGGGTAGAAACAACAGGAGACAACTTTCACAGCCTGCTGGCCCCAGTTCAGAAAAGCACTTCAGCAAAAGCTCGAGAGGGTCTCCATTCAGGACAATGCTTGAGCTCATGCTGAAATTTAAGTACGTGCTTAAATCCTGCTCCTCCTCAGGCCAGGCACTAGTAAAAGGGAAAGGCTGCTACCCAGTTTTCCAGGCATTTTTAGCAACACAAGCTGCCCCTCTCAGGGACCATATGCTCTCTGCTAACCTCCAGATTTGGAGCCAAAGCCCATTTTCTTAACTCGTGAGCCCTTTGGGACACAAGCAGTCCTTCCACGCCGGGATGGGAGAGCGCATCGCACCAGCATCGGAGCCTGGAGATGTCATCTGCATGGACATAGCATACAACATCATGAGCCAACAGAAAAACCATCATCAGGGCTGCTGTTCTTTATCATTGCGCTTTTTAAACAATCCAAAATGAAACTAAAGCTTTAATTAAACCTGGGACCTTGCTCATGAGACGGGTGATTCAGTGAGGGCACCACATCTAACCAAGTCGTAGCTCAAAAGAGCCAGAACCCCACGTTAGTGATACAGACCTGCTGCATTTCACACATCAAGAGGGAGACACAACCACCTCAGCCTGATCTCCCTTCCCTGTGATGCAGCACCCAGCTTTCAGGCATTTGACATTTCTTGTGGTCCCCTCTCCTCTTATGGGGCCTCCTCCCCTCCAGTGCAGGAAGGAACAGGTCCACAACCTGCCCACACACGACATGCACCCTGGACCAAGGTACTCTACTGTGGGAGGGTGAAGACCTGGACAAGGAGCCTGGCCAGTAGGTACCGTTACCAGCTGCAGTCACACAAGGAGATGCAAGGGCAGTATGAGGCCACCATCACTGACACAACTCAGCACGAGGACGTCACAGAGCTGACAGATCTTCACCATCCAGTGTGTTTCGCGCAGCTTCGATGTGCCCAGATCACCCACCCTCTGATTCCACATATGCTGCTTCATCATTCATTGCAGTGAGGGTCTCCATCACCACCTTCAACAGCAGGAGGAGGTCTTTGCAAGAGCCCAGTGTCAGATTACATTAACATAATTAACAGGCATGTTAACGCACACGCTGATGGAGCAAAGAGAATGGCATCTTGCTCTGAAAGAGCTGCCAAGCAAAATTCAGGTGTTCAGCTCCTCCACTGGTGTACATGGATGAGTACAGCAGGCAACAAAGGCAACGACTTAGTTTGCACCACCGGAGGAGCTGGCATAACCATGGCGATACAAAGGCACAGCCTTGCCGCAAGTCACAGCTTATCACCAAGCTGGTGGTGTCCCTCTCTGACAACATATTTATTAAAGAAATTAGGCCAGGAGGGGCTCAGTAGGTGCTCCCCGCTCTCACAGATGCGGCTGGACAGCTGGTGGGGCAGTGATGTCTTCAGCCTTCATCACTCACTACATCCTGACCATCCGGCAGCGCCCCAGGCTGTGGCTTCAAAGCCATCTTAATCTTCTTTCAGCCTCCCCTGATGCATCCCGAGGTCCCACAGACAGCGCTGCCAGCACAACCATGGGGCAGCGGAAAGCAGGATCTGGCCATCCAGATGAACGTCCCTGCAAGCCTGGGCAAGGGGCAGCTCTGCCTGCACGTCTCAACCTCTGGCACTGAGACAAGCTCTCCAACACACGCTTCCCTCTGCTTTGGCTTTGTAGACCTATATCCCAACACCATAAATCACATCAGCTTGAGAAGCAGGACACCCCACTTCCCAGCTTGGCGCCCCGGGCTCACACCACGAGCAGCCACCAGCCACTAACTGCAGACTAAACAATGGTTTGGTGTTTTGGGGGTTCTTTTTGTACTGCCTGCAGTCTGGACCCCTAATTGGAGACTCACCCAGCTTGAAATCTCCTATTCCCAATTCTTTCAAACCCCTCCCTACCTCCATCAGTGCTCTTACTGGGGGAGATATTGCTCCTTCATGGTAGGAAGGAATAAAATGCAATGTCTTGTTAGCAGGATTCTAAATAGAAAAAGAAATCAGCTTTTAAAGCCCCCTTGCCTCTTGTTGGCCTTCCAACTTCCCCCACTGCCTGTAACCACACACAACATGCCGGGAGGTGTGCCCAAGAAATGAACTGCCAAAAGCATGAGCAGGAAGCAAGGCAAACGACGACTGCAGTAAACCACTTCAAAAAGTCTTCAGAATCGCTTGAAAGGAAACTTGCTACTCATGGATGTTCATCCTTCATCTTTCACCCGTTTTAAAAGAAATACTAGTCTGATCGTCTCCATTTTTCTTGGGCAAAAAGGATTTCTGGAAGGAAGGGTCTAAAAGCAAAACATAAATAGGAAATATAAACACTTCCATAAAACTGTATTTGGTTTGCTTGTGAAAACACCCGGCAGCTTTCACCGCTTCCCAACAGCAATTGATAGATTTTAGGGGAAAAGTAAGACATTAGTGGCCACAATGCTATTTTGCAGAATAATGTGGAAGGGGAAATCCAAAACAACTAGGCACACAATGCTGAAGACCTAGAGAGAGGTTTGCCTGGGGCAAACATCTCCTAACTGCTGTAATTACCGTGAAAGGTCATCAAGGACACCTCCCTGTGCAAGCCAGAAAAATTCTTGTAAGCATTTCGTGTGGTTAGTGCAGCTTTTTTAGTAAACGCAGCAAAGCTCTGACATTGAGCCATACAAGATGATATCAGCAAACAGGCATTTTTCTCTGTAAGCACACTCATAAGAGGGCTGAGGACATTAAGCCCACCCCAACTCCTTCCTATCTTGCTTTTAAACACGGCCATTAAAAAGAAAGTTCAAACCAAGGAAAATACCAGGTAAAAAGGAAAGGCTGCGCACACAGGACTTCGCAATGACAGAGCCACGTCCCGAAACAAGTACAAAAGAGTTCAGTCTGCAAACATAATTGGATTTAAAAGCCAAATTCCTCCTGGGTGCTGGCTGTTGAGGGGTCCCCGTGCCCTCTGTGCTCCAGCGAAGGTCGGCTCGTGCCAGCTCTCTGGCCCGTGGTGCCTAAGGGGCGGCATCCTCCCGCAGCCGGATAACGACACGCAGGCTACGTGCCGCTTGCTCCGCAGCCCAGGGACAGCGTGTGCTCCTCTCGCACGCCGACGTCGACACACGCCAACATGCTGCTTTGCACTTTGTGGCTTAATTAAAGGCAGATGCGAAGGGCGGTTCGCACGAACGTTTATCTTTAGGTGCTTCCCTCTCCGGGACCCCATTGGCAGGATGAGGGCCAAGGAGTGAGAGCGGGAGGACAAGCCCCCTCCCCAACAGCCTACTGGTCCCTCCGTGGCTTCATCCCATGGGTGGAGCAGTGCCCTCCCTCCTAGGACACCCCTACCAGCCCCGGGAGAGCAGGAGGACACAGGGGATGCTCCGAGCGAGTAGTCCTTCAAACCCTCCCCTCTGCTCTGCACATCGTCTGGGGATGCCAAGGGGCTGGCCACATCTGTTGGGCAGGGGGAAGCCACGGCACATGAAGGTCTGGCCACCCGATTTCACCTGTCTCAGACAAAATTATTATTTTCGGGCTGGACTGCTTCCTTCACAGTCCCAGATCTCATTTTAAGGCAGAAGGAGAAAGCCTTTGACCCATTAAGTGCCTTTGTAAGGACTCTCTATTGGCATCTGACTCTCTCGGCAAGATAAATATACAGTAATTTAGGTTGGAAGGGACCTTTGGAGGCCATCTGGTCCAATCCTCTGCTCAAAGCAGCAGTAAATAAATCGCAGCACGTCTCCTCTGGTCATGCAGCCAAAGGCACAGGTGGGGGACGCATGAGAAGCCAGGAAGTATGCAAGAAACCTCAACACAAGAAAAATCTCTCCCGCTCTGAACACCGCTGTGTAAAACAAGTCTCATATCTGAGGAGAGGCTGCTAAACCACACGTTGCCCTGACCAACCACCTGAACCCTCTGACCTCTTGCTCCAGAGCCAGAGAGGGTTTCCTCTCCCCAAAAAGCACGGTTTGGCCCTCAAGTCCCAACCAAAGAAACATTCAGGTGCATAGAAGGTGCATAACTGACCTGTGCCTGCAGAAAAAAGTTTACTTGATGGCTTTGTCTAAAATTTACCCCTTTCTTCCACGGACTGGTGGCATTATTGCGCACCTTGTAAAGCAGTCCTGTCACAGCATGGGTCCATCTGATTTTATTTACTTGATATAGCCAACCTGGGAAGAGCTGTAACTGCAGTCTCGAAGGTGTTACACCACTGTAGGCTAGCATCAGATACAGAAAATGCTGCATAGCCTCTGCTTAACTGAGCAAATTCACTTCTTTCATGCTTTGATCTTGGTGGAGGAAGCAGAAAAAACCTGTGCTACCCTTCTTCAACCCATACAAAATCTTTCCCTGGGCTCACTCCCAGCTACAACACCGCAACAGTTAGGAGCTCTTTTCTCTCTGGCCTTTTTACTTCATCTGACCATACCAAAAGCAGAGACGTGCCTGTAAACTAAAATTGCAGCCACCAGTTTCATTCATAAATTTGTCTGCATCCTTGCACAGTGAGCTATTGTTGTTATTTCTCACTGTTTACCACCTCGAAGCCAGAGAGTATTGTTTTTATTGCTATTGTGAGAATAAGAGCAGGGGAAGAAAATAATCTTGAGCTTCCCTTCCCCTCCCAATCAAATATAATGGGAAAAAAAAACCCCAGGGCGGATGTCAGATCCTCAAGGATTTTTTTTTTTTTACTTTTGGGTCTATCTACAGGAGCTCAGCCTGATGCTGCAGGTTTCTGAGTCTGAATTTTATCAATGGGCTGCGTTGGGTCCATTTGCAAGGACAGCAGGTGTTTGAACAATTAACCCAGGCTGCCTCTACATCTGGGCTACAAAAACCATCGCTGTGTTTACAAGAAACAGGATAATCAAGAAAACATCCTGCTGCAGGCACCTAAAAAACTACAGCCCCTTGTTATTCATTTTTCTCTCACACTGCGCCGTTTATTTATAGCATGAGAAGTTGAACCGAGAGGAGGAAAAAAAAAAAAATTGAGAAGTTTCACACTCATTTCCACACAGAAGTGACGCACGTGCAACGTGGAAGGGATGGACGGCCAGGCACTTGGCTTGTATTGTTCCCTCAGCTCTAGGTAGGATATCATTAACCCTTGAGCTCTTGCTATAACTAATAAATTAGCTGGGCATAAGTTTTTGGTTTTGCTTCAATAATGCAACCACATCAGTCGAATGTAACTCATTCTGGGACACTCCAGATGGAAACTGAGTCCCCGCATACTGGATATAATGCCCCTAGAGCCTAAACACAAAGAGATGGGCATTTACCGGGGAGGGATCATGGAAATCGCTCATCCATCTTAGCCTTCAGCACTTAAGGTTGGATCCTGATGGGCAGCAGAGTAAGAGAGGCTCTTCCAGAACTTAGAGAGGACATGGAAGGTCCTCTCCTAAGATATCCTCTGGGGAAAGCTCTTTCCCTCCACAGGCAGCACTGGCTGCCCAGCCTTTGGGGTCAGAATACACAGTGCACCAAGGACATTTGCAGAACCAAAAGCTGCCACCAAATTTCAGCTGCTGATGGCTTGTGGCTCCCTGTAAAACCACTGTATTTTGGGGTTACTTTCTGCTGACATTTTGTTCTGCTTTCTTCTTACTTTTCAGCACAAAGCAGGATGCATTCAATTTAGTAAGAGGCTTTTTTTTTTTTTAAATCAAATTATTTTTCATTAAAGATGCAGAATGAAACCTCTAGAACAGTTCTTACCATCCTGAACAATGACCTGTGAAGCTCCAAGGTATCTCCCCTTTCCAGACTAATGTTACGTGACTCAGGTCATCCTTATATCCAGCAAATTTAAGTATTCCCTTCCCTCATATTCTCTCTTCCCTGCTTTAATAGATTTGCTTCTGGAAGCCTTCAAAACGTGCCAGCTAGAGCCTCCCCCCCCCCGAAACCTGGGGAAATGCGAGTTGAGCTGCTCAGCGTCTCAAGGAGTTTTACTTCCTTGCTTTTGAGTTGAATAAAAGAGAATTAACTCAACAGGTGCTTTTCTTGAGAGTGGGAGGGAAAACAAAACAAAACAATGAAACAACAGCCTACGTGCACAAACAGCAGATGAATTGCTCCTCTTCTGGGCAACAAACTTCTAAAGCAGATGGCTACCGTCCCTTCTCCTTCAGACCCAAGTCACCCTCGGTCACTGGCTTTAAAGACATCAAGTTCCAGAGATCAAGCGCTTCCCTTCAATCAGACAGTGGGCCTGGAAGGGGATCTTCCTGATCCAGACTTGACCCCTGAAGGGTTGAGCTGCCTTTGCTACTGTGGTCATCCTCAGAAAAACCAGCTCCTCAGCTGGAGAGCACAGGACTTTCCAACAGCCTCTCCACCTCAAGCACTGACTAGGACAGCTGAAGCCAAGACTGCTGCCCCATAAACTCATGATAATGCCTCACAGCTATTTTTCCCGTGAACAGCACATGTACAAACTGACTGTGTCAGAGACCAGCATCTTCGTCCTCCTCCCACCGCGGAAAGCAATCAGCACTTTGCTGTTCTGAGCTCTCACCAACACAGGGATCCCAGCAGGCTGGTCCCAACAAACCTCCTGCCCACTGACCACGGCATGAGACATGGGGGCTCAGGTCAACTGAAAGCCCGCTCCAGTCGAAAGGAGCAGATAGTAGCTTATGTCATGTAGTGTTTTCTCCACATTTGCTTAAAAGCTTAGGAATTTTTTAAGTTTTCAGTGATTAATGTGCACACATAGCCAGTATTAACAGTCAAACTTTTTGTCATTTTTCCATCAAAATTACAAGAGAGAAACATACACAAAATTTTAAATTGCTGACTGGTGAGCCTATAAAGTGAGTAAATGGTTTGAGGAACTGCATATCTTAAAAGAATGGAAATGGGTCTGTCCAGAAGTGCCATCTCCCATGCGATACTGAATACCTCTTCACATTACACAACCAAAAGAAATGCTACTTATTTCAAATATTTGTTTTGCAGAATAATATAGAAGCAACCTTTGCCCCCATAAGCGGCTAACGCTTGACACAGTGTTTGTGTTAATTTATTAAAAACTTGCTAGCTGAAGCCAAATGTTCAAGCCAACCAGTTTTCTAAAACTGCTGCTAACAAATTACTTGGATAATTGCCAGAAGCCCAAGTTCAATCCCTTTTTCTATTTCTTTCTCACAAAAAAAAGAAAAAACATCTGGTGCACGTTAATTGTCAATCTGTATTGACTTCAAGATTTATGCTGGTAGGCATCTTTAAGAACAGCATCCTAGATAATTAAATAGCCAAACGCCAACGAACAATGATCAATACAGAATAAAATCAATACACTCCCCGATGTTTCCTCGTGACAGAGAGCTGATGCTATTTGAACTGGCTTCTTTTGAAAGCTTTAATGTTATCGAACAACATTAGTTCAGGAGAGATGATTTCGGGTCTTACTTTTTAACAAAAAGAGAAGTGGAGTGTGGCATGGCATTTAATATCTGGCTGAGATTTAAAACGCATGCTCCTTATGAAGTATGACATTTTATACCTGAAACCACAGGAACATTTCCCACATTTAAGTGATAGAGGGAAAATTCTTCAAATTAGATTTGAACTTTATACCTTCTAATTCTGCTCCAGTCCTCCTCCTCCATGTACCATGCTCGGGCCTGATGAACATGCTGGTGCTACATCAAAGTCTAACAGACCTGACTGCCGACAAATCCCCTTCACTTAGCCTTGAAGCAAGCAGCAAACCTCCTGTAGATCCAGTACTTAACGCTAACTGGCAAAATAGCTCAGCGACTGATCGCAAGGTTAAATGAACCGGTCAGTGCAGCCCGGCTGGCAGAGCCGTCCCTCCTGGGTGTCAGCGTCAGCTGGAAGCCGGCACTGAAGCCACAAGGCAGACCAAAGTCCCCACGCTTGAAGCCAAGAGCCACCCGGAGCTCCTTTACACACCAAGCCTGAAGGAAAACCAAACTCCCGTCGGCAAGGAAGCCCAGAGCAACATCTTCGCGGACTTAATGTCAGAGGTCCTACTTCTCAATTCCCTGGACTCACAGACCTGCTGTGCAACTCAGTTGCAACCAGGTCCCCATCTGGGTACAGATACCCGGCTGTAATTGCTGTCACAGCCACCATCACTTGTAGTAGAGCTCTTCTGTCGAGCCCTCCAGGATAAGACGGACACAGGCGCTCCAGGATAGGGCTATGTAGCAAGTTGGTTTTCCAGTGAGACATCCAGCAAAATCCACCCTCCTGGCACTTTTTCACAAGCCCAGCTTCATCCAGCTCATCATTAGCACACAAATGGGCCTGTTCAGTGACCCCGCAGGTCAGCAAGAGATGCTTCTCGGAGCACGTCACATCTGACACGCCAGGGAGGTGCAGCACAGGTATCTCACGCCCGTCCCCACGGCCAAACAAGCAACAGGATCACAAGCAGTGCCCTCAGCTCATCCATCCCACTTGATGGAAAAAGCCCTGACTCACAGCAACACGCAAAAAAACCCCACTCTGCCTTCCATCTTGTGCCTTGAGAGACAATCCAGACCTTTGTAAGCACTTTGAAATACGAGTTGCAAAGGCAGAACATTTTTCCTGTTATACTCCTTGCTTTACTTAAGCCCCTACTCAATAGCAGACAGGTGCACTAAGCTCTTTGCCAGGGACCTGCATTTAGAGGAACAAGGCCCTCCAGTTTTATGTGTTCTCCCCTTGTAAGCTCACTAGTCACCTCTTAAGCTCGTAATAAAAGACTTTTTGAAAAATGATGGCACCTAGTTTCCAAGGCAGCAGAACTTTTAAGTTCATGTTTGCAAGAGCCTAAGGAATTACAGCATGTTCCTTTTGGCATCTGTATAAAACCCATCACCTATTCCTGCTGGATAGATGAAATAACATGGTTTTATTTTTTAATACAACACGATCTGAACAAGGAAGTCACTATCGGTGCTATACAAAAAATACACAACATGTGGGATAACAACTACAAATCCCTTTAATCTCTGGTGGCACCTAGAGATCTCAGATGGTTTGGTGCCTGTAGGGATTATTGGGAGACGCATGATCACAGGCTGGAAAGACTGAGATTCTTCACAGTGTTAACTGACCATCAGTGGTCCGCTGGACCTCAGTTGCAGTTCAGGCAGCCATGCTCCAGGGCAAGAGATGAGCAGGGAGATAAAGAAAAGAAAAGGAGAAGAAAGCTGGAGATGAGGATGGAGAGTGACTGTGACAAACCTGAAGCGTAGATACAGCCACAGCAGAAATCACATCACAGGGCAGTCCTTTGAATATAGCACTGTCTGAACAGCCCAGGCAAACCTGCATCCTCTCACTTCAAATTACTTGAAAGCTCAAGGATTCAACTGGAAACCTACAGCAAACCAGAACATCTCATACTCCCCAGTTTCTGTTTATAAATGTCTATTTTCTTAGGCTAAACCAATTACTTATTCTCAGTTGTACGCTACTCCTATTTCAGCTACAAAGCAGGCTCCTTTCCCATGAAAAAAAATCAGCTCTGCTTATTTCATAATTAATTTTACTGCATGACTTTTCCCAGCAACGTGATTCATTATTTTTTTCAAGTTCCCTACAAACTGATGAAAATAAAAAGCCCCTCATCTCGTGCAAAGGCTCCCTGCACGATCTCATGCACATCACTTTTTTGTGGCTTAATTTCCCATTTTAAAAAGGAAGATGTTTGCTTTCCTCCAAATTTTTTTTTTTGGTGGGGTGGAGAAGGAGGGGGGGAAGTGAGCAATGGGCATTACTTCATCTTTAATACAGTTTCTAGCACAATAAAGACCATCCTTTGCACTGTAGCACCAAGGTGCTAACAGACAACAATAAATTCAGATTAATAATTAACACCCGCATCGTAACAAGCAATCCTGTTGCACTCATTTCAACTGCTTCAGAAAGCTTCCTACTTTTTTGTCTCAAATACATGCAATGGGTTGCTTGGCTATTAATTTTAGAAGGTGGTTTTGAGTGATGCATTGTTGAAAAAATGAATTAAGGTCATTGTTCATTTTGACTTCAATTCCTAAATTTACTTAACGAGCTGCAAGCGTTACTTCCTTTCTCTTGGAGATTTGGGAACAGCATCTCAAGGTCTACTGGAAAAGGTCCTTAAAACCACGTGCACTGATAGAAACAGTACTGCTGGGACTCTGCAGGTAAAACTCTTGGCTGAAGAAAAAAAGTTTAGCAAAAAAGGGGCTGTACAAATACCCACATTAATGGAGACAAAAATGTGAGGTTCTCATCCGGGCTGCAAAGACTTGGTTACGGTATTAAATAAGAACAAAACACAAGGTAGTTACTGCTCCTGAGATCCCCCTGACCTGCAGATGGATGAGTTGAAAGGAAGCAGACAAATTTCTGATGTAAGATGCACCAGCATGAAAAACTACTTTCATATTAACACAGCGAATTATAAGCGGATTTTACACCATTTTCCAACAGCCTCCCAAAGAAAAAGCAACAGGTACTCAAGCTCAGTCACTCCTAAAAAACCCCCACCGATCCAATACACTAAAAGAAATCATGCAATGGGCATAGCCATTGTACAGCTCCAAAAATAATACACTTTAGATGCTTTTTATTACGGTCTTGATCCTTCAAGGTTCTTATTTTTAGACTTTTCCTCCAAAACCGTGGGGGCTAGGAACTTTATTTTGAAAACTCGATAGCCAAGAGTCTCACCTAATTATACGAGCCGGAGCTTCTAGGGGAAGGACAAAGAAAAAAAAAAAAAGCAAAGGAACGCAGACACCCAGAGATCTATAGCAAAAAATGTGATTGCTGGCAAAACACTCTTGTCCCAAACTTCTTGCTTTTTCCCTTCCCCACCCGCTCTGTGGAGGAGCGCATTTTTTCTCCAAAAAAATGTGATGTGCTGCAATCCTGTCTTGCTAGCTTTGATTTTTTCCCTTTTAAAAAAGGAGCCTTCTAATGCTCTGAAAGGGATGCTTCTCACTCCGCACACAGACAGTAAATGAAAACAATTATTTTTGAAAACTCCAGCATCGCTGCCAGCTACACAGCGTTTACAAGAAGGTGAAACAGCTGTACTGCCCTCGAAGCAGCCTCCTGCCAAACCAGGGCTCAGAAATTCCGGCTCTGATCTTATAGGTTCCATCACAACGCTCTCCCGTTTCCCCCATTGCTGATTTAAAAACTAAAAAAATAAAAAAATAAAATAAAGATCAAATCCTGCCAGCAGTGGTGAAGCACCCAAAGGTGGGATGGAGACGGACGTCACTCCCAGCCGCCCTTGGCGTGCGGATGTGCCCAGTTTGGGGATGCAACTGGTGGGGGAAACACAACGCCCGAGGCAGGCTCCCAGCTGTCGCGAGGGAAAAAAATAAAAATAAGATGGGGTTGAAGTGGTGAGGGAGGGGAAAATTGCTAGAAGCTTGCCTGGATAGGTACTCAGGGAAAGGGAAGAAAAAAAAAGGGGGGG
>Ga0065711_1039955_pt1 | contig 17357 bp, 22 predicted proteins | sample Hoacrofraction12_FD_59098 | JGI IMG/M metagenome (GOLD analysis project Ga0065711, IMG submission 59098) | Hoatzin crop microbial communities from Cojedes, Venezuela - Epithelial fraction 12 v2 (version 2) | ecosystem: Host-associated > Birds > Digestive system > Esophagus > Crop | place... | reverse complement strand
TCCCCGCTGACAGGACCCGCAGCCGATGGCCGCCCTCCCGCCGGCCCCGCTGAGGGCAGAGCTGCTGCCCCCCTTCCCCAGCGCAGCTCCCTCAGGTGTGTCTCCCTCGCTGGGCTTTCCAGGCGTCGAAGCCTCACCTACGCTGCCCAGCTGCCTCGGGAAATAAAGCGAATAAAGCGCAGCTGTGGAGAGGGACGGGGCCAGCCAAGCCAAGGCGTGGAAGCGCGGCGGGGAGTGGAGGAAAGATGGAGACGGAGGCCGCTGGCTCCCCGCCTTGGCTGGGCCCCGGGCACAGCTTCATGCTGGGCCGCAGGTGCGGGTTTTGTCCCCACGACAGGTGACACCAAGCCCTGCTTTCGGCAGCAGAAGGCAGCGGCACCCGGAGCGGGCAGGAGGGGTCCACGTTGGCCTCTGGAAGGAGAAGAGGCGGCCCGGGGCAGCGAGGTGTTTTGTCGCAACTGTATGGAACGCGGAGAGGGCTCCAGCTACGCAGAATATGGAAAAAAAGAAACCTTTTGAATCCAGACCTTCCCCTATCTATTAGCTTGTTTAGTGAAATATAAAAACTTGCATGAAACCAGGAAGGTTTTCACAGAATTACAGAATAGTAGGGGTTGGAAGGGACCTCTGTGGGTCACCCAGCCCAACCCCCTGCCGAAGCAGGGTCACCCAGAGCAGGCTGCACAGCACTACCCGCACAGGCGGGTCTGGAATATCTCCAGAGAATGAGACTCCACAGCCTTCCTGGGCAGCCTGTTCCAGGGCTCCATCACCCTCAGAGGGAAGAAGTTCTTCCTCGGGTTCTGCTGGAACTTCCTCTTCTTCAGTTTGTGCCCATTGCCCCTTGTCCTGTCACTGGACACCCCTGGAAAGAGTCTGACCCCATTCTCCTGACACCCACTCTTGAGATATTTATAAGCGTTTCTAAGGTCCCCTCTCAGCCTTCTCTTCTCCAGGCTGAACAAGCCCAGCTCCCTCAGCCTCTCCTCGTAGGAGAGATGCTCCAGTCCCTTCATCATCATCCTCGTAGCCCATTTTCCATGTGAGTGGGTAGCTACGTTAGTCCTTGGCACCGTTAGTGCAGGGCAGCCCCAGGATCCAGCAGCCCCCGGCGCCGGGCAGGCATGCGGGGTAAATAATTACCTGTAGGACAGGGTAATAAAGCCACAGCAAATCCACCAGCCCCTATTCCTGCACCATCCATACACCTCCCTCCCTGCAGAAGGAAAAGGAGATAGTAACAGCCATGCTCCCTTCTGCACTACTCCAGCTTGGAGCTAAAGGTAAACAAACTCTCCTCTCCCACCTGCTCCTTTCTGCGTGAGGTGGTTTCAAAGGAGCTGTCAAATTGCTTTAACAAGGCTGTAGAGGAACGTCTCCCCATTGCATCTGCCAGTGGTTTCTTACATTTCTCCCTCCCTTTAAGCAAGAAAACCTTTACCTAAACATCAGGCAAGTCTGGCATAATATAAATAACAAAAACTGCTAGTGATCTGAAAAATACTGCCCACTCTGGCTAACAGCATCTGCCTGTGTTGACCCAGCTGCCTTGACCCAGCTCCCTGCCAAAAAGGCAGGGTTAGAGGCGGGCACCAGCTCCAACAGACCGTATTTTAGGTCTAATTCTTGTCTTTGCTCCCTACCCGACGTCACAGAGTTACTCTGTGTCAGTCGGAACAGGAAAGAAACCAGCAATTTGACAAACCCAAGCTTGCAATGGGTCTGTACCTTCAATATCTGTCCCTGGGGAAAAGGAAAAAACAAGACTTAGCAAGCAGCCCCTGAACTGCGAAAGCGCCAGCAACGTGACCCAGAGCAGCAGCTCCTTTCACATTAGCAACAAACGCTCTCACCCGCGTCGGCACTGGCAAGTGGAGCTCGGACGGCCAACAGTTCCGCAGGCGACTCCTTCGCAGCCGCAGCCGACGCCGGCTGACGCGTGCGACGGCCGGAGCCGGTCCTGGGGTTGCAGGGCAGCGTTCCAGGCGTCACACCTCCCGGGGAGCCATCGGCTGCGTCAGCCGCGAAGTGACTTCTTGCGGCGCTGACAGAGGAAGGAGAGCCTGGAGAAAGAGGCGCTTTGTAGATTCGGGAAGGATCGGGGAACTCCCTGGCTGTAAGTCGATAAAGGACAAAGTGACAGCAGACCTGTGCCAACAGCAGGGACATTCCTTCCCCAGATAATGGCATTTCTGCCCCAATACTTAGAGCAAGCAAAAGCCCCCATTTATGCACAGCAGACTGCCCAGTGTTCCCGTCCCTCTCAGCGAGGAGTTTCATTCTACCTTTCAATAGCTGCAAACCTCAGATACTTCGAGCTGAAAAGTGTGAATGGCAAAGAGCAGTAGCAACAAGTGGCATGGTGTTGTCGTTCAGCCTTTTGTTCCCCCTTCGGGAGACGTTATTTCTGTGCTCCAAATAAAAATCTTCGGTGAGTCGGGTATATGGACAGTATATCATACACATCTCTTGGTTTGTGTAAGATCCCAGCCAATAAGACCTCATTAGGGAAATCCAGCAGAAGCTGCCATAAATGTATCTAGCTCAGCAGGAGCTTTTCCAGTGCAGCCAGCCTGTAGCCAAGGGGGGATCCAGGCTTCTGAAATGTTGGTGTAGCTGCAAGAGGCCTCGAAGCACAGCAGCACGTGTCACAGAGGTGTCTGAACCAGAATTTCTCCAGGCTCTGAATGCAAACCCATGCTAAGCAGCCCGTGTCCACTTCCAGCCGGCAGCTGTAGGATTCAGACTACCAGGATCCAGCTGTCCAAGATACTAAACAAATGCAGGCAAAGAAGAACACTTCCTCCCGAAAAAGACCCCCTAAAATAAAAGAAACCCAACAAGCAGGGAAAAGCCCTCTCAGAGAGAAAGCAGTGAGGAACAAGAAGATTCACAGCACACTGCATGTTTTTATTAAATAGGCAGCACGACATTGTCCCAGTCCTAGGTTCCGGCTGAATCCCACGGCTGAAAATGCTGTCTGGCTGCCTCCCATGGTTCGGGGTTCAGAGCACTGGGAAGCTGTGGCCCAGGGTCAGAGCAGTCGAGGCAAACGGAAGTTAATTCAAAGTGAACAAGGTCCTGTGCAGCCTGCTGTAGATGACTCTGCTTTGGCAGGGGGGTTGGACTAGATGATCCCCAGAGGTCCTTTCCAGCCCCTACCATTTTGTGATACTGTGTGAAGGGAGACAGTAATTTAAAGCAGAACAGCTATTTCCAAAGTCACGATGAGGATGTTCTTATTCCAGGTGAACAGTTAGTCTTAGTTTAATCCCCTTCACACTGAAGAGGACTGTTTAAATTTGGAATAGGCACTTTCTTTGCAAACTGAGCGTATCCCCCCACACACTGCTGAGGAACAGCGGCTCAGACACAAATCCCCATGCTGCTGAACCCCAAAGCTCTGAAGCTGAAGCACATTGAAGCCTTTGTAGATGCACTTGTTCAAAAGCGCGTTCCTTGTGAGGGAAAGCATCCCCGGGGGTTAGTGCCATCCGGTTCGGCAGGTATGAAGCGCTGCCCTCAGCTACTTGGTCCCATCTCGCAGGGGGTCAGTGCCTGAGACGTGTTTGGGACCACGCTTAGGTTCTTTGTCTCCCAAGCAGGATGAAACCTCCCAGTCTCAAACACAGCCTTACTCTGGCTTCTGACCATCTCTGACTCCAGACGGGTCTGCAAGACTGAGGTTGACATTTTCAGATGGATTTAAGCTGCTGGAGTTACCAGAGGAGTTGACTGCTCTTTCCTTTGTGCCAGCATTAGTGCTTGAATGAGCCTGGAGCTGGAGAGAGGAAAGGATGGTGCTGAAAACTTAATTGGCAACAAGAACAACAAAATCAGTCCCCTGACCCAGATCTCCGTGCAATCACCCAAGAGTTAGTGCCAGCACAAGGAAGGCAATGCGAATATACAGACGGAGGCACGAGGAAGCTTTCAATGGCAGCACAAAGCTGGATCAGCTCAAAATCATCGCAAAACTGCAACCTCGGTCTTCCCAGAAAAGGAGTCTCTCAGGGACCTTTACCACCAGGACTCACTTCGTTGCCAGACTTCTGGTCTGGCAGCAACTTCGGCGCTAGAGGGAACGTTGACTTCCAAGCGAGAGAAGTGACGGTAGCCTCCTGTTCCGTATGTGCGAGCAATGCCAAACAGGAGCAGCTGGTTGCACATAATAACACGCATTGTGTAAGTGAGCAACACAATAAGCAATTTGCTTGACAACCCAGGGACATCAGGACAATTCTGTATCACAGAGAAGAAAGAAAACAGGAAAAAAACATGAGATGACCAAACCCTAAGGGAGCCTCGGTATACTACACATGCATTTCATTACGCTTGCTCTTATAAATATTTATTACGCAGCCTGTCTCATCATTCTTCCAGGAACGGGTCTTGTGTTATTGTTATGCCCAGAGAGCGCTTTCCCTCTTCCCCTGGTCCTGCTGCAGGCAGTCGGCAGTTGCCAAAGATAGATAGGGAGCAAGAGGGTGACATTAGCTGTGGAAAATGCTACTTAAAATGGGGCTCAGGGGCAGATATTGGCAGGCGCATTGTTAGGAGAAAAACGAATGGAAGAGGAGAAGACAGCAAGTAATGAGATTCGGAAGCCTGTATTTAAAATACGTTCACGGCAAAAGGGATTTCTGCCAGCAAGGGCCCTGGCCCTCCAGCCAGAGCCGTGAGTGAGCAGAGACTCTCCCACCCTGCAGAGACCTGCACGGATCCAGATGGGGGAACTGTGATTTAGAGGAGTGCCAGGCTATGACACAGCAGTGAGGCTAAGGCTTATTCTGAGTATCAACATCATCTCTCTGTCTACCCATGTTTAAGAAAGGTAAAAAACCTCTAGCATTTACAAAGCTTTGCGCTTAAAGCTTGGAGTGGGTTTTTTTGTCTCTTCCATTTTTGTTGCTGCCTGGATGTCCCCTGTGCCCTGTTCCTTGCTCTTACTGGGACTTGTCACCCAAGAGGGGCTTTACAAAATCAAATGCTAACTTGCCTTACGCAGAGACACATCGGCTGATTCGTTATTTGAGACCATTGGGTCGGGTTACTGGCGTTCTGGTGCAGAAAAACCTGCTGAGACAATTCAGGCTGGGTAGATTTTAGATTAAATGAATCTGTTTCATTTAAGTTAGTCTCCCGTGCTGTCATGTGAGTCTTTTTTGTGTGTACTTGTTAACCAGCTTGTTCGCTGTCAGTTATAATCAAATAAAAACCCACTAGAAACATCCCAATGCGTTATAAAGCAGTTGCATAAGAACATCACTGTCTTGTAAACATGCATGACTACAAAAAATAATATTTACTCATAAACAACATCTGTGGACTTCTCCCTACAGCAGTTACCAAGTACCAATAAAAGTTTTGATCGCTAAATAGTTTAAATTTTATACACTACGACGGTACCTACTAAATAAGGTCGGGTTTAGGCATAAGGAACACATGTAACATCAAGGAACACTGCACAGTCGGGGCTGCCTCCAGAAACACCCGTCGGGCTCCTTTGTAGCGGGAAACATGTGCGTGTGCCAAAACTGAGGGTCTGTTCCGCAGTTTTACTAGACCTACAGAGCCGGCTGTAAAATGCCAAGCGCGCAGCGGAGCAGCTGAAGGGGAAAGCTGCCTGGTGCACACCATCATGCCACCCTCTTGTGGCTAACCCCAGAAAAAGGAGCGGCGTGAATGCCACCGGGTTGTTTTCCGAGTGCCTTGATGCACGCTGAGGAGCACACTGCCCGCGCAGGAGGCAAGGGCCACCTTTTAGCTCGGTGCCGGTTGAAGCCAGCTCAGCAGCAAAAGGCCAGGTTTGAATGAAACCATTCCTGCACTTTGGAAACTTTGGGATCTGGAGCTGACGGGATTTCATTCCAGCCCAACACGCTGAAGGTCTGCAGATGTTCATGGTGGACAGATGTTTGACTTCTGCGTCTCTGGCTATCCTCTACTCAGACACCGGGACCATCGACTTGCCTCTTGAGATAGTTTCAGCCATAAAATTCTGGCCTTTGCTAATATTTCACACAGCAAGAGAGAACCTGATGCTTTCATGCATTTCTGTTCTTGCACCGAGAACTCCCACTGCCCTTTACCTCCCAGAGACCCCCACAGATGAACACCGGGAGGGTGCTGGGCAGCTCCCGCAGCCCCCGTCCACACGAAGAGTTTTGATGCTTTTCCTCAGAAATGGGCAGTTTGCACCCGAAGCAGGTGCTGGCTTTCACAGTGTCCTCAGTGCCCTCGTTGTATAATGCCGGCTGTTCTCACCCGTCAGACAGTTCTGCAAACCTAAATAGATGATGTATTTATTTATGGATTACTGACCACAAGAAAGAGAAGCTTTGCACTATTGTCAACCTTACAGCATTCGGTCTGCTATAAATAATGCATCATTGTTCGGTGTTGGTTTATGGTTTAAGTTCCAATGAGCACCGCGGACCAGCAGACTCAGCAAAGATGAAGGCAGCACGGGGTATTAGTAAGAGAAATAGTACCATCTGACAAAGAGTTTTAGAAAAACAAAGCAAAAATTTAACGTTCTCGGAGTTATTTTAATGTCAACTTCAGCAGCCAAAGACCTCCTTTTACGTCTCATTGAGAACCACACAAATCTATGATTATCCTCTGATTTCCACTCTGCTTTCTCCCAATTGTGAGCTAATTCGGTTGCAGATAAACACTAATTAACACAAGAGGTCACCGCCGTGGCCAGCAGGCACCGTTGCAACGTGGCATTCAAACACACCAAGAGATCAAAAGAGCCTCCGCTGCTGCCTTTGAACTACCCAATTAAAATTTTCACAAATAAAGCTATTGTTTTACCGCTGCTTCATCCAGGGGGGAGAGAGGGCAGAGAGCGAAGAGATCATTGCCTCTAATTGGGCTGCTTTCCCTCGCTTCTTACAGGTTTCCTCCGTGTGGGTTTTTTCTCCGGATCGGTAGAAAAAAGGATGTCCAGACCATTTGCGATGCAGCTATTGCTGTGCAAGGCTACAGCAGGTGGAAAGCAAAGCCGTGGGGAATCTGCTTTCCCTCTCGTGAGCAAAAAGGGCATCGATGCCTTTCTTGGAAAGTTTGATTGATAGCCCTTAAGAAGGACTCGTAAAAAGTGTCTCTCTCTGGCTATTTAAGCAATTCCCTTTTGAAGATGAAGGAGAATATTAGATTAACCCAACTGCTATAATAGCATTATCTCCTGCTTTTAAAGAAAACATATTTCACGGCGTCTGTAATGGAAACAACCCGCGGCTGCACAAGCCCTGGGCTGGTGCTCTGCTGCTGGATGTGCTCTGGTCTCCTTGGAAGGGGTTTTCACCCGGCTCCTGGGGAACCGGTGCAGATACCAGACTTGTGCCACTGTCCCGTGCGGACCACTTGTGGGCAACAGAGAAAGCAGGGCTAGGGCGGACTGTGGGGTCTGAATTCCACTCTTATCCATTGGGGAGCTTGCTTCAACTCAGGATTAAGGCAAATTAGCGGGTGCGTAGGGAGAAAGCTGCACGGCAGCTGTCTGGGCCGTACAGAGACAGAACATCAATCTTGAGAGCTGTCAGCCCAGAGCATTCTGGAAAAAACTAGATGGAAACACCAGCCGAGTATCCGGTGTTACTCGTCTAGTAAAGGTTTAGTAACCTTCAACTCCGGGAAGCAGACGGGTGCACCCTGCAAGGACACACTGCAGTGTGTGTCCCACAGGCGGGTGCCTGCAGCCCTGTACACAGGCGAGCCACAATTAAATCCCCCCTATCACCGTCCAGCGCTCAGCAACATCACCGGAGGAGAAACACTCGTGCTGGGAAGGGAAACGCGGAGCGGGTACGTCTCCGACGGGGCACGTCAGCTTACCAACGCTCGTCCTGGTCCGCCCATTGCCAGCGCCCCAGGGAACAAGGCGGCTCGTGTCTGGCAGGGACCTCGCCCCTTGGGCAAGAAAGATTATTCTGATTATTACCTGATTATTCACTGCTGGAAAGAAACGTGATTATTCTGATTATTACCTGATTATTCACTGCTGAAAAGAAACGTTGTCTCCTCCCAACAATACCAAAGGGAGGAAAAAAATCAAGGTAGTGACCGCAAAGGAGATCAGGCCGTGGCTTGTGCTCACTGATGGCTTCAACTCACCTTCTGGGGAATTCATTTATTGGTGCCAAAGGATGGAAGAGGATCGGGACTCCTCAAAACCAGAGTGGTTGCTGCGAGTTTGTGAAGTTCGGCTCCTCTCCCGGCCCTGAAGCTGTGATGAGCTTTGCCTGGCTGCCAGGTCTCGGAGCAGAGCCGGAGGGCAGCCGTACCGTGCCTGCCTTTGGCACTGAGCCCCAGCAAGTGGCCGGTCATCACGGCATTTGAAAGACGCCTGGCTCTGCAGGTCCAGCTTCCCACCTTGCACGTTACGCTGTTCTTTGGATTGCATCTTCTGCAGCTCCACTCTTGTACCTCGATTCACCAGCGGAGCCGGTCTGAGCCTCTGGTGAAGAAGCTGCATTACCTTAAAATATTCCTTTTCCCTGTAATGTGCTTCTGGAAGCTGCAAACAGTGCATTGCTTGTCCCAGGATTTAATCAGATTAATTAAGATGCACTTGTATTAATTTAAATTACAAGTATCTGAGGGCTCAGCCAAATCAAGTGATTTATGGGCCATATCAATCTAATTAATACCACCAACTCTTAAAATAAAAACCTAATAAATGAATTTATTATACAGATGTAAGATCGACTTATTAGCTTTGGGTCTCTAGTGACATGGCCGATTTGATGGAAGTTTTATATCCTTGCTGGGAAAAGGTCTTTTTTTCTTTTTCCCCCACTTGCTGTATTCTAAAAAGTATCTTCTACAGGGCAGGGGGAGGGAGAAACAACACAAATTCAGTTATCAAAACACCAGCCAAGCCAAGAGGTCCCCAAAGTCTTGCTGTACACAAGTTGTGTGGGTTTTAGAACTGCAAGTGCCCACCGGAGAAGAGTTTCTCTGGCTTCTTGCAGGCAGAACCCGCCCCGGTCTGCGTGCCCGCCGTTGAGCAGGCTGTACCGGCAGTCAGCCAGGGGATGGGAACGGAAAAGGGAGAAGAAGGGAATGAAAAGCTTCTCAGAAGCAAACCTGCGGCAGGGCGTACCGCGCGCGGGAAGGAGCGGGGCTGGTGCGGGAAGCGCCGCTGTGCTGCTCAGCAAGGTGACTTTGTCGGGCTGGGCGACGGGTGCCGTCTGCGGCAGCTGGAAAGCCAAAGTGCCCTAAAATGGCGCTCACACGGGGACAATTTCAAGATGCAAAAGCTTCCCTTTGTCACCGCGGTGTGGGATTTCAAAATTTATTGAGGGGGGGAGGGAAAGAAAGCATTTGTCTCAGAGAAGCCAAAAGCCACAATGCAGCTGATTACACTCGGGTGAAACGAAACGCAGAGGTAAACGAGGAGGGAGAGCCACGCTCGCCGTTACCCGTCCCCAGCCCGCCGGCTGCTCTCCCCGTCGGTGCCCTTGGCAGCTCGGCTCCGTGTTGATGGGCTTCTCAGCGAGATGCTTGTGCTTCAGTCCCGGAGTTCACGCTCGATTTCTCCAGCTGTAAGATTGCTTCCCTTGCTTTGCAAATCTCCCCTTGGAGCAAACGGCCCCGAGAGCGCCGCGCGTTGGAAAAAGGAGCGGGCTCCATCTCTTTACCCTTTGCTTACAAAATAAGTTCTTCAAACACGTTTGTCCTATTGTGTTCAGGATAACAACCCTCTCCAGCAAAGAAAAGGGAAGGAACTGGAAGGGCTTTCTAGGGGAGAAAATGGGGCAATTTATGGAATAATTACATAAAGACAACGCCATCCTCTGTGTCTGTTGCTGTGATTTATTATAGTTACACAGCAAATTGGCTGATTGGAGCATAAAAGATGGCTGCAGGCAAACCTGAACCCCTTTGTGTTCCTGTTCGCCACTCCACACGTGCAAAAGCCAACGAACTCGGCGACACTTGTGACATGCTCGGAGAAATGACCCATCTTTGCTATTTTAAAGGAGGTGCCAGCACAAAGGTGTTGCGAGGAGCAGTCCGTCAGCCCCGGCCACACTGACTGTTCCTGCTGCAGAGCCGCGGGCTGGCTGCTTACTTGGGAAACCTCTGCAAACCCCACCGCCGCCTCTGCGGACAGACACCGGGGTCTGGGGGTACGCTATTCCACTCCTGCCAGCATTCGGTGGGTCATTTCCAGGATCTTTGGCAGTAACTCCCGCCTCCCCTCTCTGGCTGTTACACTTTCTGTGTGCCCCTGCTATTCCACACCTTGTTTCCGTTCGCTGCCCCCAATTACCACTTTGCGTTTGTCGACATCCAGCTGCGTTTTCCGTTCACCAGCTCATTCAGCTAAAACATCCCGATCCCTTTTGTATCAGGTCAGGTGGCTTCAACTGCTTTCCACACACCACTCTCGAGTCCTTTATGCTTATGCTCAAAAAGAAAAGCATTTTGCAGCCAAAGGCACCGTTAGCTGAAGGAGGGGGGACTCTGGTTAGAAGGGGACCAGAGAGGAGGAAAACTAAACTTCCAGCTCCGTGGGGGACAGGATTTGAGCATTTTCATTCCTCTTCAAAGCTGGAGTCCCAGCGCCCCGGGGAACAAGGCAGCTCGGGTCTGGCAGGGAGCTACTGTGGGACTTGTGAAAGAGGGTTGATCCTTAGCTCTACCGCAGCCCACCACGGAGCCAGGCGAGTCTGGATGTCCCCGCATCCTTTGGCTTCGCGCTGGCCAAGGGCAGCCGAGGTGCGACCATTCGCAGCGTGAGGCCCCTCGGGTTTGTGAGGGCCGTGTGTCACGGTGGTACCTGGAACAGGCAGGCTGAAAATAAACTGGAAGGCTAAACAGAAACAGTGCATGGAGAAAACAAGGCACAGGATGATTGACAGATGAGCAAACTCCCTGCGAAGCCCAGCGGGGAGGGTTATACCTTCCACTTCCCAAAACGCAAACTCCTCTCCAATAATTCCCGCTCACCGGTCGTTAGTCTGCTGCTCATCCTGCTCCAAGCAATATCAGTTGTTGCTTCAGGCCACGGGCTGATGATCACCAGCTTCTACTGATAAAAAGAGTAGAAGAAACATTTATTTTAGCTAAAACAGAAGGAGAACCCATCGGAGGAAAGTTTCTCCTGGGCGCTGTGTGCAGAGCGGCAGGCAGACCTCAGTGACCATAATTTGTAACCAGACGGCAGAATTACTTGTTTTATTTAAAAATGCATGAGCTGGAAGAGGAAAGAATTTGAGGCACAAACAGATTTTATTAAAAATAATTATATCCAGGAAGAGTGGGGATGGGTTTTATCAAAGCTGTGGTTCCAGGCAGCATTTCTGCGTGTGGGCAGGGTCGTTACAGCAGGTCCCTTGTACAGCGGTGCCTGCTGAACGTGTGGCCTGACGTCGCAGAGAAATTTTCGACTGAAAGCCTGAGCTAATCCAGGAACAGTGTTAAAAGGTGCAAAAAGGCTGAATGGCACAGAAACGTTTAAATCTGTCCTTCGCTCAATGTTAATGGAGAAACCCTGTGTCATACAACCAGCCTCTGGCAGAAGAAGCAGGTCTGCCAATAAAAGGATTAGAAATTAAAACTAATTTTGTATAAAAAGTGACTTTTACTTCAGCGCAGCTTCGAGCTGGGTTTCCTTCTTGGACAAACCACATAAATAAAAAAGACAAAACATTTTCATTTAGTGCAAGGTCGTAGTCTGGCTGCAAAGAAAACTAAACCTCGGTGTAAATACAGTGATGAAATTGGGATCATCGAAAACAAGAATCATGAAACTCCTGTCTGAAAGCAAAGACAGCGCACGGGGCCGATGCTCTCACAGCAACAAAGCACGGCTTTGGGGAGCAAATCACCCCCCCGGGATGTTTTGCACCCTGGTTTTTAGGGTCTGCAGTGATCTCAGGTGTTTTTGCACGTGCGTGTGGGCGTGACGCTGCTCCAGCCAGCACAGATGAGACAACCAAGATGGATGGACACGGGGCTGGGACCCTGCCGGGGCTGGAGCTGACACCCGGCTGGGCCGGGAAGGCTCTGGGAGTGGGTTCACAGCCCAGGACCGGCAGAGCGGCCGGTGCTGCCTTTCCCAGTCCCGACTGACGCAATACCCAGCCGGAGCCCGCAGACAGCTGCCGCACGGGAGAGGAAATTCCTCCCGACCCAGAGAGCACACAGCGGGGGAGAGCATAATCTCCGTGATTTACAGGCTGCGGCTCTAGTTTAAAATACATTAGGCTCTAACTATTTAATTACTGGGCACTACCAAATCACAGAGACAGAGGAGTCAGTCACGTCTGCTAATGCTGACATTTATCATCCTATTTATCTACTCCAGCTTCTGAGACCCATATCGAATCACTTTCCTGTATTAGCTAATAACGTATGAGTTTATTCCTTGTACCTCTGGGCAGCCCTCAGTGGAGATTACAGCACTGCTGGCAGCACACATCCACCTAGGGACAGATAAACTGGTTCAGAGCGTATAAAGAATTGTAATCAGCAGCCAAAACTCAAATCCAAATTGAAGCCCTTTTCTCTTCTGTCTCCTGCCCCCAGATACTAATTCTCACCAGAGAGTAAAGGCAAACAGTGCTCAGGCGCTCTGTCCGGCCGAAAGGGCGTACGCCTCCTGATCTTCCCAAGAAGTCATTAAATATCTGCATTTTACAGCTGGAGAAGGGCACGGAACAACTAAGCGGCTGTCTGCGAGCTGGGGAGCTGGACAGGGTGCCCTGTGCTCGCTCCGGGCAGCAGTTCGCACCCCCCAGCAGCGCGCCGCGTCCCGCTCGCCCGGCAGGGAGGGCAAACGTGAGCGGCACCAGCACGGCGGCAGCGCCCGCTCTCGCAGGGCGGTGAGACACCGGATCAGCTGCAAAAGAAATTCAGTGGGTGAAGGAAATTTGTCCGTGGGAACGTATCGGGTGTGGAAGAAATGTCGGGAGGGGAGAGAAACTGCTGGGCAACGGGCGAAGCCGCTCCTTGTGCTCAGTCTGTTCCCAGTAAAGTCCCAGTAAACCCAGCACGATCTCCCTCTGCCTGCTTCTCCCACTGAAAATTACATGCCTTTCATTTTGCTTGCTCATGCTGCTTTCAGTAAGAAAAACGATTTTAATTGCTCTGTTTGGAAACTTTCAAGCAGTCCCATTTTCAGAAGAAATACTCGGCAGCCTCTCGGCTTTGCACGAGTGTCTGTCCTCAGGCTGGGCATTAAGAAGTAAAAGAAGACGCTTTCCCTCCTCCCAGCGAGTCCCAGAAGAGCACAATCAAGCAAATGTCCTTTGATTCCACGGCAGGCTTTTTTGCTGGTGCCTTTTACTTCCGTCACTATGACAGTTATCTCATTATTGCTTACACATTACAGCCTGCTATACATATATATACGTATACATATATATTATCTGGTGTTTTATTATTAACCCCTATCACCCACTATCTAATTCTATTTGCCAGGCAGGTGATCCTGCCTCTGCGACTGGTAACGCTTAGAAAACCCGAGTGCCCTGAGCTCTGACCGAGCGGCTGCTACTGAAAAGGCAGCTCGGTAACGAGCAGAGCATCGCAGGGAAATTATCTCCGGATCTTCGCAAACTCCTCTGGAAGAGTTCAGACACGAAGCTGTCTTAATTGATAGCGTGGCCACTTAGGGGAGCAGTATCCATAGAAACTCAGGGGCCTTGACAAGATGACAAACAACGCTGCGAGAGCCTCATAATAGCAGAAATAATGAGGTGTGGCCAAAAAAAACCAACAACCACAAGCAAGGCATCTCGTGGTATCGAGTGGGTGGGCCCAGCCTAATGAAAGTCTGGCAGCTAACGGTGACGGCTGGAGGAAGGCGAAGCACAACTGGAGGATGGAAAAAAAGAGTCGTTGAAGCTGGATGGGGTTTCTGTCCTGGGGAAAAGCCCAACAGCAGTCGGTGCTGTCGGGGACACGGCTACGGGGCTCTGCTCTCTGTATACAGCCATAAATCATAGAACCATGGAACAGTTTGGGTTGGAAGGGACCTTATAGACCATCTCATTCCAGCCCCTCTGCCATGGGCAGGGACCCCTTCCACCAGCCCAGGGTGCTCAGAGCCCCATCCAACCTGGCCTTGAATCCTGCCAGGGAGGGGGCAGCCACAGCTTCTCTGGGCAGCCTGGGCCAGAGCCTCACCAACCTCACAGTGAAGAATTTTCTTATATCTCATCTAAACCTACCCTCTTTGAGTTTAAAGCCATTACCCCTTGTCCTATCACTACATGCCCTCATAAAATCCGAGGCAACATCACCGGGAGCACTGTGGGAGTGTGGCAGTGCTAGTCCAGGAACCTGGTCATGTTTTGGAAGAGTCACCCCATAGAACCATCGAATCACAGAATGGTTTGGGTGGGAAGGGACCTTTGGAGGCCATCCAGTCCAACCCCCCTGCAACGAGCAGGGACATCTTCAACTGCATCGGGTTGCTCAGAGCCCCGTCCAACCTGGCCTGGAATGCTGCCAGGGATGGGGCCATCGGCCACCTCTCTGGGCAACCTGGGCCAGTGCCTCGCCCCCTGATTGCAAAGAATTTCTTCCTTGTATCCAGTCTAAATCTCCCCTCTCTTAGTTTAAAGCCATTACTCCTTGTCCTATCGTAACAGGCCCTACTAAGAGGTGTGTCCCCATCTTTCTTATAAGCCCCCTTCAAGAACTGGAAGGGTGCTACAAGGTGTCCCCGGAGCCTTCTCCTCCCCAGGCTGAACAGCCCCAGCTCTCCCCGCCACAGCACGGCCTTGGGGACAGCGGCTTCCGGGGATGTCCAGCCCGGCTGGGACCCGGGGAGCCCTTGGGAACCGCGGCGGGTGGTCTCAGCCCCTTTCCAGAGGCTCTCGTCGGGCTTTAATCACCTCTCGACCCAACCAAGGCTGTTTCTGCCGGGCGCGGGCAGACCGATGCCACTCGCGCCGCAACTTTCCCACGCGCTGCGGCGTGCGAGCCCGTCGCCCGCCGCTTCGGGGGCTGCGTCGCGCGCTGCTCCTCGGGCTCATTGTAGACCCATAACTCATTGTTCGGGGGAGACCTGACCTTTTTCTTAATTAGCTTAAAACTGCACAATAAAACGAAAAAAAAAAAAAAAGAAGGAAAAAAAGAAAAAGAGAAAAAAACCCTCCGTAAAAGCCAGTCGCAAATCAAAAGAGGCAACAGTGAGAGCAAGCAATGTGTCACCACAAGTGTCCAAGTCAATGGAAACCTTGTTAGGTGGGGAACAAGGGTCTCCGCTAACAAGCTCTTATCTGTGTTTTTGTTTTCTATTGAAGGTGCATGTCATTAGGAGGAGTGTTAACAAGAGCTCTCAATAGCTTCATATGGCCAATGGCCTCTGAATATTCATGAAGGTGCGAACAGAATGTGGGAAAGCGGTGGAAGAAAAGGCAAGGAAAGCGGGGCGAGAGGGCTGATTGTGCCGGGAAGAAAGGGCCCGGGGCTCTGTGGGAAAAAGGGATCCTGAATCCCTCAAACAAGAGCGTATTCCCCAGGCAAAACCTGTCCTTCAAGCTGAGTGCGGATGGTATTGATGGAGCAAAAGATGGGGGAATTTTCTGAGCAGCGATGGCAGGGAACCACTTTCTGTCATTTTAGGTGACGGTGGCCAGGTTTGGGGGTTTTTTTTAAACTAAAATCACAGCGGCCAGTGGCCGCTGTGATTTTAGTTTAAAAAAAACCCCCAAACCTGGAGACCTGAATGTGAACAATGTAAAAACCAGATGTATTTTCCAGCCCTGCTTCTGTCTGTGCAGCAACGCAAAGCACCTCTTATCCCAACAATCCTTCCAGGGATGAACACCAACGCCCCGAGACCTGCTGCAGCCTCCGTCACGGACACCGCAACCTCACGGATGCCGACCCAGCACCATCCTCAATATTAATGCACCAAACCGAGCAGCCAGGCTGGCAGGGACGCTCCCTGCACTGCCCATCGCTTCTCCCCAGGGTCGAGGCAGGCACCCTATATTTGGAGCTGTGCAACCCTCTCTCTTGGTCCCAGGAGGGATCCCGAGGGTTGTGCTGCTGGATGCCCAATATTGAAGTGAGGATGGAGAAGATGGGAGATAAAGGAGCCTTCTCAGACACTGCTCCAGCAGCGCTGTGCTCGCTGTGCCGAGGGGAACAGCTCATGTGTACCCAGAAACCTGCTGCCCAAAACCTACATCCCCCTCCAAGCCACCCGGCACCCCTACCCCTAGAGAAACCCCCAATTTCTCCCCAGCAAGAGCCCAGCAGGGCTGCCCGCGGGGCCAGGTGGGGAAAGCAAAGAGGCTTTTCTTCTAAAATACCTCTGCAGGTTCTGCAGCCGCTGCTTCTGCATGATCACGGGGCCAGGGATTTCGGCTGGGCTGTTTTCACTCAAGAGTTCTCGCTCTGCTTGTTTCGGAGCAAAATTACACTGCAGAGTTGCCTCTTCTTGAAAGGCTCCAATCTCGCGTGTCAGTCCCGGATAAATAGTTTTCATTCAACAAATCAATGAATAGAAACAAAGTACGGCAAAATAATGTCAAGTCATTTCACTGATAACGACAGCTGCTGGGCTGCACAGGAGAAAGGGAGCAGCAGGAGGAGGGTGCGGGGGAATAGATTAAAAAATGTAAAAAGCAATGAATCACAGCTGGGGGGGAAAAAAAATCATAAAACCGCAAGCCACCACTGCTCCCACACAAATGTACGCAGTATTTACTCATCTACTCGCAACAAAACTTAAAGTAGAAAAGGAAAACGGGGGGGCACAGACATGGCGCAAGCTTTGTTGGGCAGAGAGGAACCTGATGAGGTTCAACAAGGGCAAGTGCAGGGTCGTGCACCTGGGGAGGAACAACCCCGTGCATCAGTACAGGCTGGGGCTGACCTGCTGGAAAGCAGCTCTGCGGAGAGGACCTGGGTGTCCTGGGGGACGACAGGTTAACCATGAGCCAGCAGTGTGCCCTGGCTGCCAAGAAGGCCAATGGGATCCTGGGGTGCATTAGGAGGACTGTGGGCAGCAGGGCGAGGGAGGTTCTCCTTCCCCTCTACACTGCCCTGGTGAGGCCTCATCTGGAGTGCTGTGTCCAGTGCTGGGCTCCCCAGTTCAAGAAAGATGAGGAGCTACTGGAGTGAGTCCAGCGGAGGGCTACAAGGATGATGAGGGGACTGGAGCATCTCTCCTACGAGGAGAGGCTGAAGGAGCTGGGCTTGTTCAGCCTGGAGAAGGCTGTGAGGGGAACTAATAAATGCTTATAAATATCTGCAGGGTGGGTGTCAGGAGGACGGGGCCAGACTCTGTTCAGTGGTGCCCAGTGACAGGACAAGGGGCAATGGGCACAAACTGAAGCAGAGGAAGCTCCAGCTGAACATGAGGAAGAACTTCT
>Ga0065711_1039954_pt1 | contig 17357 bp, 17 predicted proteins | sample Hoacrofraction12_FD_59098 | JGI IMG/M metagenome (GOLD analysis project Ga0065711, IMG submission 59098) | Hoatzin crop microbial communities from Cojedes, Venezuela - Epithelial fraction 12 v2 (version 2) | ecosystem: Host-associated > Birds > Digestive system > Esophagus > Crop | place... | reverse complement strand
ACAGCCCTTTTTTTTTTTTTTTTTTTGTTAACAGAAGAAACCGAAGCTGCTTGGTTTAAAAGACCAGTCTTTGGTGGAAGCCAGCAAACATGGTGTGGGGACAGAATCTCTCTTCTTTGAGAAGGTGAGAAGCGAGATTCAGAGCAAGCGGTCTCGCGTCGCTGATTTGTGTTCTTAGCGTGTGTACATCCGGATCTTATCGCAGGGAAGTATGTGATATACATACCACCCTGATAACGTTTGTCAGCTTGGCCTCAGATGTATCATGCGACCTCGAAGTCAGATCTGTTGGACTTTTTTAAAAGACTGGTGGTCTTTTTTTATGTGGGTGTTTGTGTCTTTTTCCCCAAAGGTCGTTCTCCAGCTTTTCTCCCTCTGCTGATGCAGTTTATTTGCAGGAATGGGAATTTTTTCCTATATTGCGCTCTCCAAACTTTTTTCGCCTTTGTGAAGTCCCCGTACAACTGACGACGTGCGTGGCGTGTCTCGCCGTGTTGGCACAACTTGCTGTACCCATCTGCAACCAGCTGCCTGCAGTGTGGGAGCTGTTTACAAAGCAGCTGATTCATGTCGGCGTTGGGTTTTTTTTTCGCCCGAGAGATGAATCTAATTAATTGCACAGTCATTACCTGTTGCTGGTTTACTACACAGAACAGAAGAAGGATGTGTGGGGTGTTTCCAAGTGGTACCTTGGTGTCTTCCCTAAGAAGTCCATACATTTCCTTATGGCTCAGAGGGGAGCATATAGCAAATGTAAACAAGCCTTTCAAGTAATATCTGTGTGTTGATGAAAGTCTTGCTTGCACTGTGATGATGTGGTGCACTTTGCAGCACTCTGTAGACCAGCTAATGGTAACTGGGAACCAAGCTCTTGCTCGGAGGGTGTGTAGGTGTTAACATGAGTAAACCTAGAAATCCCTGCTGTAGAATTATAACCGTACTGACGAATATCTTAATGATGATAGATCTCCGTCTGATGCGTAGATGCTAACTGTTCTCATGGGACAGGTAATGGTGTTGGGATGAATTGCTGGGTCTCCTAGTACCGTGAAGATAAGGGTTACAGAAGCTGGCTTATCTGTGACAACCCAGGCTGTAACGCAGGCAGAGGCCGGCGCGGTGTTACCCAGGGTGCAGGTCTCTTACCCCGGCTCTCTACTTGCAATATCTTCTGGTGTTTAGAGAGGACGATTTGTGGTGCTGCAGTTACGACTGACGTTGTCCACGATTCCAGCATTTTGTAATCCATCTGTTAGGGGGTTTTTTGAGGAATTTCATTCTTCACTTGCAACTCCGTTCTTCAGAGTGATGCACTGGGTGCTGATGTTGCAGAGCATACCCAGCACGGAGACGGCTCACACTGGTATCTGCTTGTCTGGCCCGGCGTATGGGGGGGAAGCACAGTGTTAAATCCAGGTCTCCTGGACAGCAATAGCTTGATCTCACCCTGACACCAACTGTTCTCCTCTTTTCTTCTCTCTATAAGGTCCGCAAAGCTCTACGGAGCACAGAAGCATACGAAAACTTTCTTCGCTGCCTGGTTATTTTCAACCAGGAGGTGATCTCCCGGGCTGAGCTCGTGCAGCTCGTTTCTCCATTCCTGGGGTAAGTGGAGCCCGTTTCCTTAACGTGAGGTGGGAAGTTTGATCCACTTGGTCTGTTCCCATTGGAAAGCCAGGAAAGAAGTGCTAACCTGTGTGGTCTTTGAGGGGGAATGCATCTTGTGTGGTTGCGTGGCACGGAGGAGGAGGAGGAGGAGGAACACCGCTCTGGGAGCTGGGAGGTGGTTTCCTGGGCCAGAGAGTACATCTGAGATGGAGTCTCCCTGCGCTGCCCACTTCCTCCGCTGCTGGTTGGCTCAGCCCTTATCTGGATAGCCTGCCACTGCTTAATGGTCAGTCCACCGAATGATTGCAGGAGTTGCTTCTACAGCAGAGCATTCTCTGCCATCTCCCATTCCCTCCAGCTCCGCCTGAGTGTCACGGATGCACGTGGTAAGGTGCCAGGGAGATACTGGTGCATCTTGGAAGCCCTTCAGTAGTGTGCAGGTGCCATGTGCTTTAGGCTTTCAGACTTTTCCTGTATTGGAGCAGGACAAAAGCATCCCGCTTCAGTTTTCCTTCCAACTTCATGCTCTTCTGCGCTGCCTTTTTTTCTAGTCATTATACAAGAGGAGGTGAGAGAGGCATTCCTAGCTATGTCTTGGCAGGCAAGCAGCATTCAAGAGCAGTGCCGGTACTGCTTGCTGTGTTTCTTCCTTTTTCAGAAGAGCAAACAGAATTATTTAGCAGCTTGTTATTGCAGTCTCTTGCTCTGGAATCGCGGACTGTTTCATTTGAGAAAAGACTTGACTGCCTAATAGCATAGGAAATGTCTCCTATAAAAGAATGCTGGTATAAACTCACTGAAATTTCCAAAAAGCAACTGAACTCTGTCATGAAGCCAAAAGTGATACAGAATACTATAGTGTAAATAGGAATTACGGGTTCTGTAATTGCCAGTAGTGTACAGAGCAACTCTATATAATATAATCAGCTAGAACCAACCAATATCCTCTCATCAGCTTTCGGCAGTAAAATTAATGTTCATTCTTCCTGTGAATTGAGTTCCTTCTTCCAAGGGAGAAGGCAATAGCAACGTAAATTGGGTTCGGGACCCCATTACACTACCTGTGCAAAGAAACTGCCCCGAGGAGCTTCCACTCTCTCTGTAGCTCCACTGGAATTAGTCAGGCATCAGCAGGATGCTAACTTCAGCTAGGAAAGGTGAAATATTTGACAAAACATTCCAGATTTCTCCCTCTACTGTCTGTGCTCCTAGCTTTAAGGGTGAATATCTGTGTTGGGAAAGGTACAATACAGTTTTCTTATTCTGGAGTTGGACGTTCATGTAATGAAAAAGCAATAAATGAGCAGTGATTCAATTAGCCTCAGTAACAGGTTCAATTCCTCACGTTGCTGGAGCTTTGCATGAGATAAGAGGGGTTGAACAGAAGCAGTGTTTTAGGCTAATAAATTCTTCAGAAAACTTTTCTCTGCAAGCAGGCGACCTTGGGCCTTGCAGACAATTTGTGCTGGCCTGTAGTCTGGCGAGGAAGCTCTGGTTGAAGCGGTTGCTTGGCACTGAGACTCTTTGCCATGTAGTCACAGAATCACTTTCCAGTTTCTTGCTGCTTTTGGAAAGGATGGGTTTCTTTTAAGGTTAAGAACGTTGGCAAACAACTGGGGATCTGGCCTGGGTTCGCTGCTGGGGTGGTTTGGGAGACCCAAGTGTGGCCCCACACCTCGCAACAGGTGCTCCCCTTGCAGTGAAAGCTTTGGCTTCCTCACTGGTCACTTGTCCCGCGGGGACTGTACCCACGAGGGGTGGGGAGGATGTCTGTGCTTGTCTGTGTATCCCTGGCAATATCGGGGGTGGTCCTAATGCACCTTAGTCGCACCAAGAGAGCAACCCACCACCTGATCAACAAACAGGTACTTGCTTCCCCTTTGATCGGGCTCTGTGGAAGTGGGACTGAGCAGAGAGGGTCCTCTCTCACCAGACCGATAATTCAGAGAGTCTTCTTGGACACAGGCTGCCTGTAGCAATCCGTTCTAGCCTCAGCATCACAGCTCGGCGCTGTTTGGTTTCTACTTACTTAGTTTTTCTCTTAATTCATTTTATTTTTAGGAAATTCCCAGAATTGTTCACTTGGTTTAAAAACTTTCTGGGGTATAAAGAGTCTGTTCACATGGAGACATACCCGAAGGAACGGGCTACCGAGGGGATTGCCATGGAGATAGACTATGCCTCCTGCAAAAGGCTGGGCTCCAGCTACCGAGCCTTACCCAAGAGCTACCAGCAACCCAAGTGCACGGGGCGGACTCCGCTGTGTAAAGAGGTAAGATACTCTCGGACAGGAATTACGTGGCAGAGGAAGGCTATTCCTGGCCTGCTTGGAGGGATGGAGCAAGGATGAGCGGAACAAAAGAATAGGCGGGGGAATTTATTTTGTATCCCTGCACTGGGCTGAAAGGTTCCTGGGGACGTCGGGGCACGTCGGCTCTTGTGCCGTGGAGCTGTGCTGCTGCCTGCGCCCCAGAACTGGCGCTGGGCATGGGGCTGGGGCCGGCGGCTGCCGGGTTAGCACTGATCCAGCTCTGTGCCGCACCGCTCCTGCGCCCAGGTGTGTGCGGGCACACTGTCCTGGCTCGGGATGGCTGCGGTACATGTCGGAGCCCGAGGTGAGCACACCCCGAGGTGTGCCTAGGGGTGAGTGAGTGTCGGCACCCCTGCAAACATCTGGATGGTGTCCAGAAGCTGTTGCATGGGGCAAGGCTTTGGTCTAGGGATGAGTTAAGCAGGAAGCTGGCTGGGAGATACCCACATGGCTTTGATGGTTGGCATCAGCTCTTCTCCAGCGTTGCTCGTGAAAGGGTTAAGTAAAGCATTCACTGGGGAGCAGCTGGAAAAAAAACCCAACCAAATAGTTGTGATGTTTAAATAAATTAAAATATAGGGTTATTAGATATGTGTGTTTTATGTAGTGTAACGTGTGAAAAGAACATAAGGATTACAAACTTAAAAACTCTAAAGTAGGAAAGGGCAGAACTATTTTTTTGTATGGTCTTAGTGCGATTTCGGGGATCTTTTACAAGGCAGTACATAATTCAAGATTATTGCTACCTTTTTAACCAAATTACCACTTAGTCTGCTTTCAGAGTTGTCTCTAGCCCAACTTTAAAAGAAAATAACATTTTCTGTAGACAGATCCTCCCACGTATCACTCGCATGCTTCTTTCTTTCTACCTGAAATGCTAAGAAGACCTCTTGTCTTCAGAAATGGTGTGTTGCCTTGGGAAATGGGCTCTCTACAGGGAACCAGCCTTCTTGGCCAAGAGTCAAAGATGGTCTCCCAACAAAGTCCTGTGGGATCAGGTGTACTCACCGAGTCCTTTAATGTGCTGTAATGACCTTTTGATCAAAGTGGGAATGGTACTGGCTGATCCTGTTCCTTCACTGGTGTTGGAGGTGAGTGAGCAGGACTCCTGCTGAAGGCCGGTTAATAAACATGCCGCTTAAGAGCCGTCACTGGAGGAGGGAGAGCCCCAGAAATCCTTTCCCTGGGTGACTGCTGTCAGCAGTGGCACCCACAACAAATAGCGAGGAGATTGCTCTTTGGGAACATCAGGGTTATTGTGTCCTTGCACTCCTTGAGAGACGAGGACGACGAATGTGGGTGACCAAGTCACGCAGTTAGCAGTGGTGATAGGTGTTCAGCAGAAGTGGTGGCAAGATAGCGGAAACAAGCTGGGCAAGAGACAACTGAAAGTTTTTTAATCTAAGTCTTGACGCATCTCCCAAAAGTGTCTTGTGTGATGCAGTTATGAGCTTTTCTTGCTGTGAGAATCTAATGACTCAGTAGTTCAGGCTTCAGGTTTGTGAATACTGGGCCTGACTTTCAAGACTGCCTGCCAGAATCCTTGTTTCTTTGCCTTTGGCCTCTGAGGTTTTTTTGAATCTTCTATTCCTGTTTTGGAGGTGGTGAAAGCTGCAGGTGCTTGGCTGCTTTGTCAGTAAAGGTGTTGCTGAGGTATGGATTTATGTTCCCAATTAGCCTTATTTGGAGGTGGAAACCACGTATTGTCTAACAGTCGTGGCTGATGTGATGACCACCCAGTGCTGTCGACGGTGAATCACGCACACGATGAACCAGCTGGTTGCAGTTGACTAATCCAGAGTAACGGAAAAGCTCCTTTCATCTTTCTTTTTTCTCTTCCTGTGCAAGTTTTTTTTCTCACAGCTCCAGCTGATAAATTTTCCAGACTGCCTGGATGTTTCGGTTCTGGCCGTTCGGGGTTGCCCCCTGAATGCTGGGCTTTGGAAGGGGCACACGCAGTTTTTGCAACTGGGGAATTAGATTCCCCCCCTCCCCCCATCAGTGGACTGGGCTCAGAGGTGGCCAAGTGTGACCCACTCAAAGACTGACTGTGACTCTCGTCTCCCCCCCATATCCCTCAAAGGTTTTGAATGACACCTGGGTCTCCTTCCCGTCCTGGTCCGAAGACTCCACGTTCGTGAGCTCCAAGAAGACGCAATACGAAGAGCACATCTACAGGTGCGAGGATGAGCGTTTCGAGGTAAATTGATTTTCCTTGATTCGTGTCTCGGAAAGCTTGGGGCTCTGTAAAGAGTTAACAATCTTGATGTATAATTACACCTTTAGTACTGCTGCTTAGAGTCTGTTTTTATTGTGTGTCTGTCACATGTTTTTCGCTTAGAAGTTTGCGTTCTCTTAATGCAAGAAGCCGTGGCTGCGTAACCACCTCTTGCTCCAAGCTACCACCCCTGCCCCTCGCTTTTTGCACAGAGCTCTTCATTCACACCGCTCCAGATGAAATGGCTCAATGGCCAGCATATAATTGAGGCGTCTCTTCCATTCTTACTGCCCACGCAGCGCACGAGAACATGCATTCCCCTGTAATAATCTGAAAAGCGATACGTTCAGGATGTTAAATGATTGACATCTTGACTTGAAATGGAAGTTGGCTTGGCAATTACCTGAATATGCTGGGATTCAGCATGTCCTTTTGTAGAGTAACTGTCAGTTGTGTTCTGTTCCCAGGTGGAAACTATAATTTCCTAACAGTATCATTCTGGTAGCCTTTAAATTCTTAGGCAGTATTATCTAGGAAGCAGATAAAATATAATTGCGTTATTTTAAAGCAGCCCAACGTGGAAACCAGGGCTTGAGAACATCTTGTTAAACATGCACGGCTTCTTGTTTCGTGTCATTTAAATGTTACCCTCTGTGAAGTATCATGTTTTATCTATTCAACGATGGCTAATGCACTGTTCGCTTCAGCTGGATGTTGTCTTGGAGACCAACCTGGCAACGATCCGCGTCCTTGAGGCAATCCAAAAGAAACTCTCGCGCTTGTCTGCCGAGGAGCAGGCCAAATTCCGGCTGGACAACACTCTGGGTGGCACTTCGGAGGTGATCCACCGCAAGGCTCTCCAGAGGATATATGCTGACAAAGCAGCCGACATCATTGATGGACTTCGGAAGAACCCATCCGTGGCTGTTCCCATTGTCCTGAAAAGGTACTGACGGCTCTAGCACCCTGCCGCGGGGGCTCTGCTGAAGGGTAACGCACCATACTTGATCCAGATTTATGTAGAAGTAGCTAATTTCTGCCGCTAAAGGGTGTGACCTCCACAAGGCTGTAAATTAAGAAGTGCATTTGATGTTCTGGTCGGTTGCTGGATTTCATAATAATCATCAAGAGAGAGGGAATTACCCTTCTGAAACAAACACCTTACCAGCTCAGCTGGAGGGATGCAGAGCTTTTGTTTTCTCCTTTTAAACTTTATTTGTTCCCCAGTGTCAGTGTCATGTGTAAGGTGAGGAAACTGTATTGTGTGGCTTGATCCAGGGCTAAATTTGATCCCTTTCCAAGTTCCGCGGCTGTACCTGGCCGTGGGCTCAGACTGCGGTGGCTGTGGTGCCCTCAGACTCCCAGTCCAGTTTCTGTTGTCAGCCTTCCCTTCCTCGGTCAAGAAAAGGATGCTGCAGGTCCTTGGGGAAGCTGGAGGAGATGTGGAAGGAGGAGATACACTTCTCATCACTGCGGGACTCGCTCCTGCATCTCAGGGCTCTGAGAGCCGGGGGTAACAGCCTTACCCAGGATCCCTGCAAGGTCACAGCTTCCCCACCCTGCTCTTCCTCTGAGCTGAGTCTTGAGCTGCGTCGGGTGCTTTGCTTAAGATGCGGAGTTGAGGTCCAGGAGTCTGTTCCCAGGAAGCTCAGGTGGCTGCAAGGCAGTAACTTTGTTGATCATCCAAACCAAGCTGCTCCTTGTCATCAGCTAGAGCTGCCTGACTTTCTGGGGATTTCTGGGGGAGCTGGGGCAGCTCTTGTGGCTCTCCGGTCCGGGGAAGCGCCAGCCTTCAAGCTGCTCTGTTCCTGAGCTGTGTTCCTTAAACATGAGAGATGTCCGGAGGGGTTCATTCAGAAGAGCATGCGCAGGGCCCCCTGCTGTAAAGCCCCATTCAGTGGGACAGCTTTCGTTTATGCCTGTTTCATGAGGAGTTCGTCTCTCCTCAGCACTGGCCAGGAACCACGGGCCTAGGTTTTCCTTACATGCTCAGAGTGGGACCTTTATGTGTCTTAGTTCACCTTTGTTTTCTTGATCCAAGGTTAAAGATGAAAGAGGAAGAGTGGCGAGAAGCCCAGAGAGGATTCAATAAAGTCTGGCGAGAGCAGAATGAGAAGTATTACCTGAAATCCTTGGACCACCAGGGCATCAACTTCAAGCAGAATGATACCAAGGTCCTGAGGTCAAAGAGTCTCCTCAACGAGATTGAAAGCATCTATGATGAGGTGAGATGGTCACCAATAGTTTCCTTCCCTCAAGCTTTTGTAGTTTGCAAGTGCTGTTTCAGTTCCCATTCCTCACCGCTCAGTGAGAGAGGAAGTCTGCGCCACTGGCAGAGCTTTCTGAAAGGCTTTTGGGTAGAGAAAGGTGTTTGGGGCTAATTGCTGCGCTGTGTTTCTCATTTGTAGAGGCAAGAGCAGGCTTCAGAAGACAATGCTGGAGTCCCCACAGGCCCACACCTATCGCTAGCCTATGAAGACAAGCAGATCCTGGAGGACGCTGCCTCTCTCATCATCCACCATGTGAAGCGGCAGACGGGAATCCAGAAAGAGGACAAGTACAAAATCAAGCAGATCATGTATCACTTCATTCCAGACCTGCTGTTCGCTCAGCGAGGTGAACTCTCGGATGTGGAAGAGGAGGAAGAAGAGGAAATGGATGTGGATGAATCTACTGGGGCTGCGAAAAAGCACAACGGTGTTGGGGGTAGTCCTCCCAAAACCAAGCTGATGTTCAACAACACGACGGCCCAGAAGCTGCGGGGCATGGATGAGGTCTACAATCTCTTCTACGTGAACAGCAACTGGTACATATTCATGCGGCTGCATCAGATCCTGTGCTCGCGGCTGCTGCGGATCTGCACCCAGGCCGAGCGGCAGATCGAAGAGGAGACACGGGAGAGGGAGTGGGAGAGGGAAGTGCTGGGCATAAAGCGAGACAAGAGCGACAGTCCTGCCATCCAGCTACGACTGAAGGAGCCTAGTGAGTGATTCTGGTGGGAGGCTGGGGAAGAAAGGTGCTTCTACTCGTAGCGTGTTGACAGGGCTTACTGGGTGTCTTCAGGCACGTTACAGCAGCGACCCGCTAAAATGGGAGGCTTTCTCTTTTATTATCGCTGGGCAGCACTGAGGTGAGGGAGGAGATGGGAAGGTGTAGTGTACGTGGGACTCGAATAGCAGAATGGTAATGTGCAGCAGTTGTTTCATAAGAGATTTCAGTTTGCACATTGGTATCTGAAGTATCCGTGAGCTCCCTAACTAAAAGCTGGTTTTAAAAGTCTTTCAGAAGTAAAGACCTCATGGAGAAGGCTAGATCTAGAAAGCAAGAAAATACGAAAGTCCCCCTGGCCTTAAAAGGACTCGTTTAAATGCCTATAAAAGGCAAACTTAAGTCTATTCCAGTAACTCTTCACCTTGACAGGGTAGTCTGAGGACCAAAACTCAAAGCAGCCCTGCCTGGCTGTGGTGTGCTCATCTCTTCCATTCTCTCTTGTTGCAGTGGACATCGATGTTGAGGATTATTACCCAGCCTTCCTGGACATGGTGCGCAATCTCCTGGATGGGAACATGGACTCGTCGCAGTACGAGGACTCCTTGCGCGAGATGTTCACCATCCACGCCTACATCGCCTTCACCATGGACAAGCTGATCCAGAGCATTGTTCGACAGGTGACTGCCAGCAAAAGCTGGAGGGCGGGTGGTCCGGCGTAGAGAAAGTAGCCGGGTTGTTTGCTGCGGTGAGAGCCCAGGCCCACATTGGAGGGGGAGTGTAGTATGCCTACATTGGCAATTTCAGGGGTAAGTAGGTAAATTCCGGGTGTTTTGTAACCTAGCTCTAACACTGCTGTAGAGAGACATGATAAAAGGTAATTCCTGATGTATTTAAATTCTTGAGAATATCCTCTCTGTGCATATAGAGTTCTCCCTTTGTTTTCCAGGAGTTTTAGGATATAAGTATTCAACTTCAAAGTGTCTCCAGAGTTAATCTTGCTTTAACTTTGAAAATTAATTACATGGCATTTAAATATAATTTCCTTCCTTTTCACCAGTGTTGCAGGAGCAGCGTGTGCCTCTTCGAAAAAGCTTTGTCTCTCTTATCTGGCTGTTTGAGTAGCTCGGTTTGGCTGTTAAGCTCTAGTCCTTTTATTAGGCTGGTAGGAAGAACGTGTGACCCAGGGAAAACTTCTCCGTGCGCCTTTTTGTAGCGGAAAGAACAAAAACCCACACAAGGGGCTGGGAGTGGAATGGCTTGAAAGGCCTTTCCTTGTTCAGAAGGGTAGAGCTGCTTTTCAGAAGCCGTGTACCTTCAGTCCAGAGATCAGCTGAATTCAAAAGACACTCGAGCAACTTGATTTTTAAACTGGTACAAAATAAGGATTTGATGCTGAGTCTCCCCTGCCTCTCCCCAGACGCAGCAGCAGCCCCGTGCTGTGGAGGGGATTCACGAAGTCACGGTGCTGTAGCCTTTCCTCCCCTGCTGCTGAGCAGGATGTTCCCTGCCCGCAGGTTTTCTCTGAGTAGCTATACTTTGCCACCTGCTAATTTTTTTAAAGTTACTGTGTTCTTTTACATAGCAGCAGAGATCATCTACAGCTGAAAGAACTTACTAAAATGTGGCCTTGGACTCCTGCTTTTTGAGCCCTTTTGTTTGGTTGTTTTTTTTGCTTGGGCTTAAACCCACGGTTACAACTTCCCTTCTTGCTGTTCTGGGCTGAGGGGCATGTAGCGGACTCCCTGACGAACACCTTCCCCGCGCTCTTCCTTTTTGCAGCTGCAGCACATTGTGAGCGATGAGATCTGCGTGCAGGTAACAGACCTCTACCTGTCGGAGAACAACAATGGCGCAACAGGAGGTCTCCTCGCTTCCCAGTCTTCTCGTACCCTTCTAGAGGCCGCGTACCAGCGCAAAGCCGAGCAGCTTATGTCAGAGGAGAACTGTTTCAAGGTAAAGCCGGGCTGCCAACCGCGGGATAAAAGCAGCGCAAGCAGTGAGGATCCCCCTGGAAAGGCACCAGTCCTTTAAAAAAGGAGCCTTGTTTAGGCATCCAGGAGCCCTGAGGACTTTATGTACCTCTGAAAGTTGAAAGGAAAGTTTTGGTGGCATGTCCCCAGCTTTTGGCACGTAGATTAGTGCTTCTGTAAGGGCCCCTCAGAAGCGAGGTTTCAAGGAGAAATATATTTCCTGGAACAGCAATGAATATCCCTTGCGCTTCACAACATTTTTGGGTTGTATCATATTGACTGCTTTGCTGTCACCGGTTTTAATTTACTAGCTCCAACTCTCCCATTTCTCTTATGTCGACAGGGGCGGGGGGGGGCGGGGAATCTGCTAATGCTGGCTGGGCATTAAATCATTGCTGTCTGCATACATTGCTAAATAAACCTGGTGCGCTCTGCTAATCAAATCCATACTGCCCTCGCCTGAGATGCAGGAAGTGGCCAGGCCCTTTCTGAGCCAGTAAAGCACTTTGGGTAAAAGTCTCCATGTCTCATCTCTCTTCCCTTGCCCACAAGCTTATTTTGGGGGCTCAAGAAGGACCCGCACCGCTCCTGAAACAACAGAAAAAAGAAAGATTTTCAAAAAGCTTTACAATTTTTCTGTTCCTCAAAGATTGTGCGGTTTGGCTAGTGTTTTCCCTTTGCTGTCAGGCATGTGGGAAGCACAGTGTTTTCCCTTAAAACGATGCCAAGTTGCTTCATTCTCCCTTTGCCCCAGTAAGAAGTGGAGGTTGTTTTTTCTATTTGAAACCTTTTAGTGAAGTCCCTCCTGCCTTTGCGTTATAGCTGATGTTCATTCAGAGCAGAGGTCAAGTTCAGCTAACCATTGAGCTGCTGGACACAGAAGAGGAGAACTCCGATGACCCTGTCGAAGCAGAGGTAAGAGCAGCTTGTCCAGAGCAGGCTGTGATGGTCAGGGGTGCACTGGGCAAGGGTGTCCAGTTGGCTGCTGTTGTGGTCCGCTAGCACAAGATAAGGAAACATCAAGGACACACCGTAAAGCTTTCGGTGATGTGACCAGGCAAGTCCTTCTTGGTTTATTTTGTGCTAGAAAACCCTCAAAACAATATAGAGAAAACTGCGTTTTGGGGGATAAGATGCATGGAGCCTTCAAAAGTGACCTTGTGTTCATCCGTATAACTTCCAGCTTATCCTTGTTAGCTATCCCCTGTTGTTTGGTGGGAAGGCAGTGGCTGATCTGTGCTCTGTGCTCGCTTCCAGCGCTGGTCGGACTACGTGGAGCGGTACGTCAACTCTGATTCTACCTCCCCTGAGCTCCGGGAGCACCTGGCCCAGAAACCGGTCTTCCTGCCAAGGTGAGCGGCCAGGCCGTGCCATGAACCCTACCCAATGGGCTCTATCTGGCCGTAGAGAGCAGAGCGGCTGCGCTCCATCGCAGCACTGGGCGTTCAGTCTCGCCTGTGTTTTACTGCTGCAACAGAAGCAGTTACCCCAGCAGCGTGGTGTCGAGTCATCCTAAAAGCCTGTGGGTCCACCCCAGGCTCCTGCTCTCCAGTGACTGAGAGATGGCATGGTCTGCAGGTCGGGGAGAGGGTGAGGGCTGGTGGCTCGCCAGATTGGGTTTTTGGCAGTCCTGCCATGGCTTGCAGTAACCTTCTGCCTGAAAGCAGCGGGTGCCACGTTGGGGCTTTTCATGAGCAGGGAGCTGATGGCATGATATCCGTGATTTCAGAAATAAGATAAACTCAGTGGGCTGACTCGCTGTAGGGGTCTGAGCCCAAGTGACTGCAACGGGCAGTTGCGCTCCAAGCTGTTTGCCAGGCTTTTGAGGGGCCAGCACAGATCCACCAGCTACATCCAGCCTAGTAGTGCTAGAGGGTGAGCCCTAATTCCAAGAGAGTTTCTCTGGTTTGCAGGAATCTGAGGCGGATCCGTAAGTGTCAGCGTGGTCGGGAGCAGCAGGAGAAGGAAGGGAAGGAGGGAAACAGTAAGAAGTCCATGGAGAGCGTGGAGAGCTTGGACAAGCTGGAGTGTAAATTCAAGCTGAACTCCTATAAGATGGTGTACGTGATCAAATCGGAGGACTACATGTACAGGAGGACTGCTCTGCTGCGAGCTCAGCAGGTAGGAGTGAGCGGAAGGACTGGGGTGGGCAGCCGGTGTTTCCCGGGCCCCCCTGCTCCCAAAGGTGAGGTGGGCAGAGTCAGGTGAGACATCCCTGGGGATCCCGCTTGGTGACATTGAGCGGTCGTTGCGTTGCCAGGAGGATGGTGTGCTGTTTTGTCCTCCCGAGACACTAAAGACCTTCTGAACGTTCCTGGGGTGTAATCTTTTCTCCTTCCACCTCTAACTCTCATCGCCCTCCCACCTCTCCTCCCTTCTCTCCAGAGAGTTTTACTGCTGTAGGACAGTGGTTTCGACCGTTGGCTCTCACATTTCTTCCAGGAGGTACTTCCCATGGGTGGCGTTTCCCCCATTTTAGGGAAGACTTGTTATCTTTGTGGTGGTGTGGTGGCATGCGAGAGTGCCTGTCCTGCCAGGGCTTCCCCAAAGAGGACTCAGAGCGCAAACATCAAATGCCTTCTGTCCCCCGCAAACATCAAATGCCTTCTGTCCCCCCCAAACATCAAATGCCTTCTGGGTACCATCTCCTTGTTGTTTCCAGTCCCCCCAGTCATGGAGAGCGGGAGTCCTCAGGTCGATCCCGCGTGGCAGAGCGCGGCCAACATGCGACTGCAGCTCTAGAAAAAGCTGCATTTGTGGCCAAGATGGGAGCGGTGAGGTCACCCATACAGAAAAATCCCCATGGGTGTTCTTCCGGGACCCAAGAGAGCAGTCTGACATCTCCCATCTAGCCGTCAACGCTTGCGACTGCCAATTTAAATTGGAATTTGACTTCTTGAAGTTACTTAAATTTGCTCTTGGTTCTTTGTGCCAAACGTAACTGTTGGGGCAAGGGAAGGAGGATGTGGCTGGGATAGGTGGGGAGGCAGGGGAGCAGAGATGCTGGAGGGGATGGAGGCTCTGGCCTTCCGGCTGGCTTTCAGCTGTAAAGGTTGGGGTTCATTCAAGATGAAAACGGCCTGTGACTCCAGATCGGCCAAATTCAGGAGGATTTTGGACTTCTGAATGCTTTGACACTATAATCTATTTAAAACACGTGAAGCAGAATACCATTGCTTGGATTGTAAAAAGAAAGTGAAACCTGCTAGATTCAGGCAAAAGTCACTGACTTAAGCAATGAGAAGCAGCAGTACCCAAGCGGCTCTGTCAGCAGTAGCCTCTCCTGCAGCTGCAGAGGGCATTTTCAGTTTATGGAATTATTGGCTTTTCTGAGCAAATGACTGAGCACTGAGAAAATTCCCTGGGAGGTGAGGGAGTGGGAGAGGTGCGCACTGCTTCCTGCCTAGTAAGTCATCCTTCACAGCTCCCTTTTGGTCATGTACTTAGACTTAGAAAACAACTACTTACATTCCATTTCTTGCTGATGAAATACAAATCATGGTTTTATTTCATTAGCTGTAAAGTAATTGTGTTAAACTTGCATGCACATTAGATGAGTGTGTTTAATTCCAGTAGTGACTCTCTGAAATGCCGATACTGAGGATTTTGATGGAATTCCATCTATCCCATTCAACCGGCACAAACCTCGAGGAAAAGTAACCTCGTGAACAGGACAGTACGTGCCAGTGCTTTTCACAGAGAATATGAGCAAAAGTCAGACTACTGAACTGTTAAATATATAGCATGCAGCCTAGCCCCTCGGTTACAGAAGTAGGCCACAGGAGCTGCGGAAGCTACCCTGGACTACAAATCTACTGGACTTAACAGCTAACACTGAGAAGCCTCTGGGAGGAGAACAAAACAAATAATAAAATGCATAACTTTTAATCTTGAGGCTCAATTATATTTGCTGGGTTCAGTTATGACTGTAGCTCGTCAATGTCAATTATGACATGGCTTGAAAGCCGTGGCTGTAAACCATCTGTCTGGGATTTTGCATTCCTGAAGCAGATGCTCTTACTCAGGATGAGTGCCGTTTTTCCTCTCCCAATGCTTCTGTTAAGCCAGAGCTCGTAGTCCTGACCTAGTTCTTAGTTTTCCATAGCTGTTGGGTCTCCGGACCTGTGTAATGCCTGTTGAGCTTGCTCCCTCCTGGGACTGTGCCCCTCCATGGGGGGCTGGAGGCAGGCCCCGAGGGCTGGGGAGAGCAGGGCCTGCCTGCTCTGGGGTCTGCCTTGGCTCCTGGCTGCTGCAGGAGGAGGAGGAGGAGGCAGCACCCTTTGAGCAGTGCAGAAGGGATGCAGTGCTGAGCGTGCAGCTCTCGGGCTCCTGCGGGATATGTTTTGTGTCCCCAGCCTGAGACCCACTGTATTAAACAAAAAGCATAAATCTCTTGGTATTCCCAAGTTCGTTTTGCCACTGTAATTGCCTTGGAGAGGAGGTCAGGGGGCCTTTATCGCAGCTTTTCCTCTGTTGGCCCATGTCTGCGTTACAAATTCCCTCTGGCTGTTGATCCCCTTGGTCGCATCGACCACCAGCCGAGCTTTGCGTAACGCTGCAGTCTGGGGGCTGAAGCTGCCTTCTTGTAACACCTCTTACTATTTCTGTAGTCCCACGAAAGAGTCAGCAAGCGGCTGCACCAGCGGTTCCAGGCCTGGGTGGACAAATGGACCAAGGAGCACGTGCCCCGCGAGATGGCAGCCGAGACAAACAAGTGGCTGATGGGCGAAGGGTTGGAGGGCTTGGTGCCCTGCACCACCACGTGTGACACAGAGACCCTGCACTTTGTGAGCATTAACAAGTACCGCGTCAAATACGGCACGATATTCAAGACGCCGTAAGACTCCCCCGGGGCGAGGGAAGAGCCCGGGAGGTGTGTGTGTGTGTGTGTGTGTGTGTGTGTGTGTGTGCGCGCATTCGGGAAAGGAGGAAGATGCCTTTCTCCCCTCACCGTGTATCTCCGTAACGTGGCCACTCGACTAGTGCGTGGCTGGTACAAGCCGTCACCAGCGGGATTCCCTGTGGGGACGCGGTCTCTGCCGGCCCTTTGACTTCGGCGCGCGTCCCCGGAGGGCGGCAAGGACCCTTCTCTGAACTTGAGCCATCCCAGAGAAACACAGCGAGCTCGTACACACCAGCAGTGCTGAGGCTTTGAGGCCCCAAGCGGAGAGGGAAGAGGACTGGAGGCTCCCCACCGCTTGGATGTGTCCCCAGGTGCCTGTCGCGACCGGATTCTCCTCCCGCTGGGCTCCCGTGCGGGGCCCTGGGGCAGCCCCATGCCACCTCACAGAGCGGACCCTGGGCTCCTCGCCTCCCTCCCGGGCTGGACTCACCCCGTGCAGATCGGTCTGTCCATTCTAGTGCCAGTGGAACTGTTTTATTTTATTTTAATTTTTTTTTTTTTGTACCTGCTTGTTTACTAGTCTCTCCTAGTGCCATGCACCAGCTTTTCACACACATGTACGTACACACACACAACAGAGAACAACACGATTTTAACATGTTTCCTCCTTTTTTGTAAATAAATGTACAAATTGTCAATTTTGGGGGTTTTTTTTGGTTTTGTTTGGTTTGTTGGTTTTTTTTTTTAATTAAAGGAAGTATGCTTGATGTGCTAGCATAACTGTACTAGCTTCTTGTGTACCATAGTACCAGGTGGCTTGAGAATTAGTACCGACAGACAGACCGACGAAGACATTTATTACACTTTTTACCAAAGGGAGTTATCATTGTAGTGCTTTTGTGTGGAAACTTTTTTCTCCTTTTTTTGTAAATAAAAATAATGTCTTTGTTCTTAACTGGAGGAAGACAGTCGCTCACCCACAGCCCTGTTCCGGGTCTGAAAGGCACCGTGCAGCATGCAGTTTTTGGGGTGGGGAAGGGCAGGGGGGGGACATCCCACCATTTTATATGATCGGCTTCACAATCTGAGAGGAAAAAGCAGAGGCAGTGTGTGTTGTGCAGTTAGCAAAACCGAGGTATAAGTGGCCTGTTAAGATATATAAATATATAGTATATAATTTTTAATTTTTAAGATTTTTCTTTCTCTTGGTGGGTAGTTTTTATCCACCCAGTCTTCCAGCTCCAAGGACCTTCGCTTTTGGGAAGTGTTGCTGAGCTACTGATTGTGCTGATGTATTTTTCCCTCTCAGTATTGGAGAAAACATCCTGTGAAGTACCCAGCCAGTATTTGACAGAGCTGCTGTGCGTGTGTGTTTGTGTGTGGTGTGTGCGTGCGTGCAAGAGAAGGGCGGGGGGG
>Ga0065711_1039953_pt1 | contig 17358 bp, 17 predicted proteins | sample Hoacrofraction12_FD_59098 | JGI IMG/M metagenome (GOLD analysis project Ga0065711, IMG submission 59098) | Hoatzin crop microbial communities from Cojedes, Venezuela - Epithelial fraction 12 v2 (version 2) | ecosystem: Host-associated > Birds > Digestive system > Esophagus > Crop | place... | reverse complement strand
GGAGGCGGCGGGTGCGGGAGCGGCGGGAAGTAGGAGCTCCGCTTTCGGCTTCAGAAAGAGCGCGTGAAGAATCCGGGAGGCCACGAGCTGTCCCCCAGCGTGCGTGTGGGCGCGCAGGGCCGCGCTCAGGCACGTACGGGCGCACGCACGAGCATCAGTCGTAGGGCAGGGCACTCAGGTTTGGGACAGAGGCTTAAAAAGACAACGATTTTCATGCGCGTAAGTGTTGGCTGTGCTATGAATCTGGTCATTTTGTACCTTGAAGGTGGGCGTTCCACGAAAACAATCGAATGCTCCCTTACTCGGAATTCCTGACTGAAAAGGAAACCTATAAATTACATCTTGCTTCTCTGTCCAAGCTGCGTGGCGAGACGCAGCGCCCTGCAGAACAGATCCAGGATTTCGCAGTGCAGACCCCAGTGACCACAGCTGTGGCGTGCCAGTTCGGCTTTGTAACAAACACAGCTGCTTGATTTACATTTTTTTCATTTCTCCTAAGACAGCTTTTTACAAAACCCTGGTCTTCAGCACTCCACCAGAGAAATGCCTGTCCCTTTTCAAAGCGCCCGTGACCTTCAGTCACTTCGTAAGCTGACTAAGCAAAATGGTCATTTTGATGAAAAGATCATAAATATTTGCCTCTTCCTCTACAGAGAGGCTTCACAATCCTTCACATTGACACAGATATATAAAATTAATGGTTTCTAACTAATCACCCAACTCTGGTGACACCTGCCATGTGATTTTTAACATTCAGACACAGGAGGAGACTTACAGAGTCACAGTATTGCACTTCTTCCTTGTCTTTTTGAGCTGCCTAATTAAATAGTGGTGATCCAAATATCGTGCGTTTAGCTGCCACTTTATCACCAAAAATATATTTGGCCTGACCTTGAATTCCAGAGAAACTACTCGTAGGTACATTGTTCTCAGGTGACCACTGGGAAGTGCATCATTAGAAAGCCAAGATGATTACTTAAAAAGCGCTGCATGGCTACAGCTGTGACTGAGGTTGGGATGTTTTCCCACCTCAAGCAGGTGAGGGAGCATCAGGCTGCCTTGCACTCACTCGCCCACTATCCACCTTCAGCCAAAATTCTTCCAGGATGACTTAGAGTTTAGGTGTCTCTTTTCATAGGGCAGAAACAGTGGGGGCAGGTTTCAACCAACTTCAGCGATTTGAAACTTACACATGAAATCCAGTCTGGTTAAATAAGCATCCTCTGGAGTGAAGAGAGACAGGGAGGCGGTTCCCACAGTGACTCACAGCAGCAGTACCTGTTTTAGAACAGGGTGAATCATCTGCTGGTGGTGCATCTGTAGCTTCTATATACAGATGTCTGGATTAGTTGCTGGGTGCCTGTCTTTTAGGTGGTGAGTTTGGTGCCATGAGTTGCGCATCTGGCTTTCAACGGAGGAGAGCCCTCGACTCTCCAGCAGCAACCCACCAAAGTGCAGGTTCTGAGTGCTCAGAGTGAGAGAAACGTGTCATCTGAGGCATCTTGGTGGCTTTGGTCTGTGACTCAGCTTCCTTGCTTGGAGCTAAGGAGGTTCAAAATGCCCCAAGAATTACTGGAAACTTGGAACTGGAAATTTTTAGATGCGCTTGTCAGATACGAGTACTTTTGATTTTTTACACAGGAGGCCATGAGCTTCTGGGAATTGTAGCCAGAGGATGTCGTGGTAGTACACAGCATCAACAGGTGCACAAAGGGTTGAGAGACCCTCGCAGTAAACAAGGTCCATAACCAGATGCTAGAAGCAGAGCACAGAGGGTTTGCCAATGCGGGTCTGAGCGGAGTAGACCTCAGACAGCCTCCAGGCTTGCAGGCTCTCCCCGAACAGCCACTCCAGTGGCCACTGGTGGAGAACGTGACATGAGAAAGGATGGACCATCAGCATGATGCCTTCCTCTGGAAGGCTTCACACCATTGCCAGGCAGGTATGGCAGGATGAGGAAGAGTTGCCAGCAGTCACCCTGCTCTAAATTCTGCTCTCGTGGTGGCACCTGTCGCAGCGTGGGGACACAGAGCATGGAAATCACAGCCCCGTGATCCCACCCAGCTTTGGAGAGAGCGCTCCTCTTTTTCCACATCGTTCCTTCCAGATGCTCCACTTCACTTCCCCCAGGCTTTGTTTTTAATACTTCAAGCTTCTGAGAAGTCCAGCCACCAAATTATCAAGATGGCTGATGGTACACAATAAATATTGAATCTTTGGGAATGAAGCTCATAACTCAGCTTCCCACTCTTGACTGACGAACCCATTTCAAACTCATAAATGAGTATGTTCTTCGGACTAATGACCACATAACATGCTGGGATTGATGTTGTGGAAGATATTGCAGACACATGGGAGTTTTCAGGAAATATCAAGGCTCTTTAGAATCGCTACTAACAATGCACTAGCTTTGTTTTAATATCCGTGTGGGATTTATTTTCTGCGTTTATGAGATTTTTCTTTGTCTCTAGTCTCTCCAGTTCCAATTAAGCCAAGTCATGTGCAGGCAGACCGTAAGGGGTTGTATTAGAGCAGCATCAAAAATAGAAATTTTTGTTTCACAGCAATTACCTATGTCACTACTAGCTTTTTTTTTGGATTCAGAACAAACCTGGAAGGTGAAAAATCGAAAGAAAAACTTCCCAGTCTTTTCCAATTTATCTGAAGACAGACAAAAAGCCAGGATCTCCCAGCTGTCTAGTCTGGTTGGTTGGTTGTGAGGCAGTTCTTTCTTTCAGCCTCAACAATACTTTCCTTCCTTTTTTTTTTAATTTTATTTTGACTCCTTCCATCATAATATACATAATCAGCACCTTTGCACGCAAATATAGCTGAAAAATCTTTTCCAAGAAAAAGACTGAAGCATTTAATTTTGAAAATACTTGACCCAGAACATTTCAAAATGGCCACAACATTTGTTTGCCTTTTTTTTCCCCTTTAAGATGATATTTCTGATTTCAGGCAGTGTTTCAGTTGTGATGACCGCATTTTCTGCTGGCAAGAGGTCCCCTCAGTGGAATTTAGCTGGTCAGAAGGATGATGCAGTCACTACTAATGCATTTATTTGGTTCCCACTCTGCTGTTGGCTTCTTACATGATACCGGGCAAGTCTCCTAACCCTCCAGGAACTGGCGCAGATGCTGCTTTCCTCCTTCCCAGATTTTCTGCTGTGCGCTGTGGAGGAGAGACTTCATGTTCCACATCTACATAGGGAAGCCAGAGTGTGGCTAGGGATGTTAGAACCCAAATGGCTGTGGTAGAAACCTTCTCTCTTATCTGCTCTGTTCAGAGTTCAGCCATTCCTGTTTCTGTGAGGTTCACAAGGCAGGTCCCTGGGCCATCCCTCAGCCTTTGAGGAAAGCCAGAGTAGAACAGTATCCCGTCCTTTGCTGCTGCAGAAACCCTTGCCAGAACCAAATGCCTGTGCAAGGAGAGACAATGAAGTGCTGAAACCAAAGCACCCTCTTCCAGGAGGTGCACGCGCAGGTTTTTCTCTCAAGAGATTCAAGTCTGTTCTAACGGCACATTTAAATACTTAATGCTTTTGAATGACTGACAGGTTGAGGTACAGCTCTCCTAATATTTGGTTTGTTCTATGCCTGCATCCTCATCTGGAGGTCTTGAGCTAACAGAACAGCACAGCCTGGTAATAAACGCCTCTGCCGTGGGAACTGGACACATTTCATTCCTTAGCGGCATGTTTACTGTCAGCTCCTTCTTCTACCTGAGCAGGTACAGGGCATAGCGTGAGGATCATAGCCTGACACGTCTTTGTCAGTAACCAGCTCACCTGAATTACTTTCGTTCAGCCCCAGTATCATGTTGCGCTGTAACAGATTTCTGCTCGCCTGGAGAAACCCTCCTCTGTCTCCTGCCCAGCCCTACTCTGCTGCCTGGCAGCACGGCCACTGAGGTGGGGCACAGGAAAACTCAGCTCAGCTAAGGACGGTCTCTTTAGCCTTTTTGTTGCACAGTAAAAGGTACACCTCCTTCCATATGGCCAGCACATACAGATAGTTCTAACCCAAATGTTTTCCTGGACATACTGTATGGCGTCAGTGCCACTGGCCTCTGATCTTCTCTGGTCTCCAGGAGGTGGGGCAGAGAGCTTTCTTGGCCTCATGGCATCAGCTCTAGCACAAAGGGTATTACCACACACATAGTTATAAATGTGCTTGCTGTTCGCTGCCATGCTTAAACACATAGGACTGCTCAAGGCATGTTAAATAGTAAATATTTGTACGTTCAGGCTGGGATCAGGCATTGCATCTTTCATGCAAATCCCACATCAGCCTGTTAAACGCACTCACTTCCCATCTGTTAAAGGCTATTGGGGAGAAAAGAATCCGTTCCTGGTCGTGAGGGGGCCCCAGTGCAGCAGTAAAAGACAGCAGTGCTCACAGAAAGTGAGTTAGCTTAAAGATAATCCACCCCCTTAAAGATAATTCCCCCCATCCTCAGTGAAAAATACTGAGACCCTCTAGATCAGCTGGCATAGATAAAGTGCCTCCCAGCAAAAGCTCAGATTTACAACTACGGAAAAAGTGCCTCCTCCCTCCTCTATTTGGAAATAGCTTTTCCGTAGCGGAGAGGACAGGGTCAGGCAGCTCTTCCTGTTGTGGGAGATGGGGACACGGATACAAAAATGTTTGTACTGCAAGGTAGCGATTACGAGAGCACCATCTCCAAGAAACGGGCAGTGGAGGCTGAGAAATAACCTGGCTGCCGAAGAGCTGTTTGACTGAGCCAGCGGGGGAATGGGAGTGGGGGCTAATTCCAGTTACGGGCATGATGGATAACAAATGGCACAGTTGCCGTGGCTGGCAGGGTGTCTATCACAGTGACATAAACAAATAATAAAAGAGAAGGCGTTTGGCACTGCAAACCCCCAGCAAAGTCCACGCAGAGCATGGTCTGTCAATAAAGGCTGCACGTGCCTCTGATATCCCAAACAACAGCTCTGTAATAAGCTGGGTAAGAAACTTGCCTTTGTGAAGCAACCTGTAGCACTTCACTTAGCACTTAAGTCCACAGCTAGTGACTCTTCTTTACTGGCATGTCAGCTTGGCCTTTTCATGCTTTCCTGCTGGTTTATACTTTTTATCATATGAACCACAAACCACCACATGTTTTTAATATCTAATTCTGTGTGGGACTTCTGAATGCTTTTGAAACCTAACAGAAAATGCCAGCAATGTAAAGACATGCAATGTGTGCTAACCTGCACACCTGCTGACCTCACCTCCAGTGTCACACGCAATAGCTACACAGCTAGTTGTCAAGCATGACATCACAACCCTCTCTGTTTTCCCCACCAAAAATGAAGTTATTCATTCAGAGTGTTTCTCCATTCTGGCTCCTTCTAAAAAGCCAACTCCTCCTCTTTGCTTGGTTACACTAGTCAGACCCCCCCCTCTGTCTCCTGGCTCCCCTGCAGCTGGTCGCGACCTGGGTCACAGCATCAGTCAGACCGACTGGGTGCTCTCTCCCCGCTGACTGCTCCAGTCACACCAAAAGCCAGACCTCCTGGTAAGTCTGGGGACGCCACCTGAGGGATCCTGCAGTACAGAAGAGCCCGTGCAATGGTGATCAGGAGCCCACGGACTTCTCTGTTACAGTCCCTTTACCCAACCCTTATTCCCAGCCACTTTGGCTGCTCAGGACAGAAGCCTCTTGGAGGGTCAGACTCCATGGAGGGGAAAAGACATGGCTGGAGTTAGGAAGAGTTTCAGAGCACTCACCCTGTTCCTCCACTGTGGATACCCAAGATGATAAACACTCCTTTCTCCGGGCTTGCTGGCTGGCATTAAATTCAGTCTTGCCAGCTACACACCAGCTATAGCCCAGGCTTCTTTGGAGACCCTTGCTGTGCAGCCAGCAAAGGTGTTTCCTCCTTCAGCAGCGGGAGACCAAGACTCGTCTCAGCAAGACCAGGGAAAGCCAACTGAGACCGTTGGTGAAGCTGCCAGACTGAGCCAGTGCTGCTCACAAAGGAGCCAGACTAATTGAGACCTGCTGAAGGAATAGACGGTCTCGTTAACCACATGTATAGGAAAGCCCCAAGCGAACCGCTCCACAAGTTACCAGCACAGCATGCCGTATGGCTAAGATCCCAGAGAGCTCTCTCCTGGTTTGAAAGCTTGGGCCATGCCGCTCTGCTACATTCCCATATACGGCAGAGATGTAATTTGCTAGCTGCCGGGTGCTGTGCAGTGCTCCTCTTAACCCTTCTCGGGTCCACAATGAACTCTGTTCTTCACCAGCAGTCAGTCTGGGCAGCTGTACATTACAGCGTGGCTATGGGAGGAAGTCATCGGTCCATACACGAGACAGCTGGACCACTAGAAAAAACCTCTGCATGTCCAGATTCAAATCCATCAAGTGTTGGAAGGAGTGTCCTGCAGACAGAAATGCTAACACAGGACAAAAGCCCATGGATACTATTAAAAATCAGGAACCAGGATTGGTATACCTGAACTTGTTTCATGTTTTTACATCTCTAAAGGGTATAACTGAATACCTTTGGTCAGAAGGGGAGACAGGAAGTTTGGTCACACGGTTGGTCACAAGACCAAGCAAAGGCTTTAAAATGAGAAGGGAATTACATCTCTATGGATGGAGACATCCAGGAAACGGCAAAAGGAGAGGACCCCAAACAGTCTGCAAAACACAAAGGAGAGCTCTGGCAGGGAGCCTTTTCTTGGAGTCAGAAAGTGGCATGTGTGGGCTACGGGACCAGCTGGAGCAGATAAATGTTGACTCCATCCATGTAAGGAGGCTGGTGTCAGTGTGCCAGGTGCTGATCCATCCACCTCTTGGTCCAGCTCATTCCCCATGGATTTGAGCCCACCTCATACCACAACATCACGTACACTGCCAAGGACATCTATCTTCCACCATCCCAGTAAAGCGCTACCTCCTGGTATCGTAAAAGCCCCCTTTGTACAAGTTTGTGTGTTGAAGTTCTGTATGTTTCTATAGATTCAGATGGAGCAATAGTTACCAGAAAACATCACAGGCCAAAAACAATAAAGATAAATGCTAAGAAGATATTATGTGAAAGTTTCCCAAGGACTGATAAGCTTTGGAGGCAAGTAATCCTGATGAATTTGCAAGAACTGATAAACGTAGACCACCAGCGTCTAATGCTGTACAAGGCTGCCAGCACTCATTAGCGTCTACAACAGGTTGTATAACTTGGATCACACCCAGGAGGGCGGTGGCTGCTATATGCAGATGAAAACTACAGAGTTACATATACAGCTGGTGAGACAAAGCGCCCTCTGAAGCAATTTCTAAAGACCTGCCTAGAAGCCACTGGTGCATCAGGATGACCTTCTGCTTCTGAGCATGCACATTGGGGTTGGCCTCCCACCGGCTGCTTCAGCTAATAACACACCACTGATTCATGTTCACTTATGCGAATAGCTACCTGCTATTACTAATAACACCTTGATTCCAATAACAACAGCAGCTAATGAATAAAAGATATTTTAAGAAACAGTGGTTGTAATCCGTGTTTTCTCCTAGCACTATTGCCTATCAAGGAAAAAGGAATTTATATGACCTGTTTGGGAGAAACATGCTGAAGTGTGGCACTCATACCACTTCATGATGGGACCTGCATACCCAGCTAGGACAGGCAGTGTTAGCACAGGACAGCTTCTTTGACCAAATAAACCACTAGCTGTGAAATGGTTTGTTGAAATCCCAGTGAAAACCTTGCCACTGTTTGCCAGAGGGAATTGGTGGCTGTGGGGAATATGTTCCTCCTCCTGAAATGTGCTATAGGAAATTCAGTCAAATCCAGCCCTGCAGGGGGACTTCACAGGAACCACCTGAGCATTTGTAAGGGCAAGATCTGTTCAAAGGGACAAGGTCCCACATAAGAGCCAGCTAACCACTGTCTGCTCTGTGTGGGTGACAACCCACACATTCTCTACTCTGCATGCTTCAGTGCATGGCTGGGGACCATGAACTGGCAGACCCAACTCTGCCGCTTAGTCACTCTACAGACATGGGTTGTCGTTTGTGTCTGCTGTTTTTCTAAAGCATCTCCATAGGTGATGCTAATGGCTGCCACTGATGCCCAGAAAAACTATGCAGACTCAGCACTTCTAATGCAGAAAAACAACAAGTGTTGCAAGTCACTGCCGCAAAAACATGAGACCCACAACATTCTATCTTGTAAGCCTCCCCCTGAATCTGCCTCCAGGTAAACTTCATTCCCGTCTATCCAGGGCTGTCGTGTGTGTACCTCCACTTAAGGAACAGGCAGATTTCCCCATTTATAAAAAGAACATGAGGTTGTTTGAATAACTATTGCAACAAACCTAGCTTTATTGAGTCAGACCAAAAGTATCCCCTGACTCACCACAGTGAACAGCAGATGCTTAGAGGCGTATAGAAGAGCAGTCAGATTATATCTGAACCTTTATTTTTAATAACTACCAACAGCCTCATCCTCTGTGAAGCACTCCTTCCATGTAAGCACTGAAAGGCTTGAATCAGATCACACGGTCTTGCACATAAAAGCAGCTCTTACCCGAGAGAGAGTTTATAACCCAAGAGGCAAAGCCCCCATATACAGATGCAGGCACGGAGCTGCCTTGCAAGAGGGAGCCCAAAGCATTCATGGCAAAGCTGAGAATCAAATGTAGTCTCTTTACACCTTATTATGTTTTCAAAACCATCTGTCCAAAACATGACAGAGATGATTAAACTGAAGAAACAAGGGCTTTGACAGGTGAAACTTCCTTCCAGATTTTCTGGCAGCGTTCCAGCCTCAATCACTGAAATTTCACATGCACACCTGACCTCTGCGAGCACACAAGCTCAGTGCTAACACACACCTAGCTGAAATGCCATTCAAGCAAAACTTTCTGCTTGGTTAGCATATTTCCTGTTGTCCCCAATAACTCCTTCAATCCCAGAACACTGATATCAGCAACACCATGATTTATTAAAGCTTTGAGCAGCGTTTTTCCAGTAGGTTTTCTTCCCTCCACATCGTCATCACTGATGAGGTCCTGGCTTTGAGAGCTTTCTGGGTTCCAGCAGCCGGAGCTGGCACCCCCAGTGAGCTGCGGTCAGCAAACATTTACAGTCAGCAGCTGATTCCTGCTGTCACCTGCCTGCTTGGGCAGACAGTGAAGCCCTTCCCTTTTGGGCCCAGCACATTGCTCCAAAGGCAAAAGAAGATCCCTCAGCCTGCAGGACTTCTCGAGCCTACACATTGCCTACAGCTGTTGGATTCATTTAATGCCCAAGTAAAAGATGCCAAATTGGGTGTGATCGTAGAACAGGAGAAAAGTGAGCTGGCTCAGCTCTGCTTTAGTGATATTAGTCATGAATTTTTACTCTCTCAAAGTTCCCACAGCTTGCTTTCCTTTTTCCCCTCTTATCTCCTTCATCTGTGTGAAACAGGTGATGTCAATCCTGCTCAGACAGTCCTGAAAACTTTGCTTAGCTTTGACACTTGCACCTCTACCTCAGACTTCAAGGAAAGCCTGTGGGGTGTCAGCAACTGTAAAGCTAAAGGGACTCCTTTCCAATAATCTCTACTGGTGCCAAAACATTGTCAGATCCCCACACTTCAAACAGAAACCTTCCTACTTCAGAAAGCAACATGCCTTTCCCTCTGCTTCTCCCTGTGCAACAGCAAGCAGGGTAGCTGATGGCATGACTCCAGTGCCCTCTAAAGCTTCCAAACCGCTGCTGCTAGCAACCCAAAGAGATGCTGCTTTTGTCTGGCAAGGCGGAATTTGGAAAGCCATAGGGTATGAAGTGAGAGTACTCCAAGGCTGTATCACCAGACTTGCTAGAGAGAAGCAAGAACCTTAATATTAAATCACCTCACTTTGGGAGTTAATTACAGTGCAGATGGAGTCAGTGAGGAACCTGTGTGAAGTAATTAAGCAATACACCTACTCAAGTTAAGCCCCAGTGACATCCACTCCTTCCCCTCAGAGAAGTGTCTCCAGTCTGGGCCTATAAACATCAAGGTGAACATACCAGCTCCTCCACCAACAGGGTAGAAATTCCTGGATCCCTTTTCCCTCCCTCATTCTCATGAAGATGAAATTGGTTTGTTTGCATCTGATACATGAAACATCAGCTGGACTGGGGCTCAAGAAGTTTGGATGCTTACTCCCACTTTGCCAGTGACAGGCTGAGCAACCTCAGCCACACCCTCTTGTTCCTTCAAGAGAATGACTGATGCCCACCTTGCTGAGCCTTATGCAACACCCATGAAAGGAATAATTGGACCTGTCCTAGATGGCCAGAGGCTTGGAAAAATAAGGTGGACCTGAACCATCCCAAGGCCTATTTGGTTCTGCATTCTTGCCCAAGATCTTTTTGCAGATGGAGAATGAAGTCGATTTCAGATCAAAATGCTTTTAAAAATTTGCAATAGTTAAGTAATGTAAAGGTTTGCAGTTGGTTTATTTGCTTAGTGATGAAACAGCAGAGAATATAGCCACTGGAAACCTTTCAGCTAAGATACCTGCTCTTCAGATATCAAGAGGAAATATGACAGCTGTTCAGATCTAGCAAGATTCCCTGTGGGCACTCTTTGAAGATCAAACATCTGTAATTTTCCCTCAGACACGGCATCCTGCCAACCACCACAGGGACATGGTCACACTAACAAAAGTGGCAGATTTTCTGTTTGTCTGCAAGCAACAGAGTTGCTGAATCTTTGGCTGACCACAGAAACCCAAGAACAGTAAACTTCACGGGTGATAGGACTGATGCCAGGCAACGAGGAAATCAGCTGATTGATGCACACCCTGCACTCTCTGACATGGGAGGAGCAAGGGGTTACTTAAGTGAAATGACCTGAACAGACACTGCCAGCACACAAACATGCACTGAGGCTGACATCACCCAACCAAGACAACAGCTCAGGGCTGGACCTCATCCGAGGGTGGCCTCGGCCTCCAGCTCCTCAGGTGACACTTCCCAAGCTCTGCCCATCCACCCCAGTACCTGTGAGGTCATCAGCTGAGAAATACTCCCAGTTTGGCCAAAGAGACCCCGCAGCAGATGTGTTCCAGCATAGGGAAGAGCCTGCAGATCCACTATTAAGTTGTTCAGAGACCTGCGAAACAAAGCTCTCCCGTGTCTCTAGGAGAGGGCACAAAGGTACTTAAAATAGCAGCTATGTCCTCAAAACTAATTCACAAGCTTCTAGACCCTAATGATGTCCCAGCACCAAGGAGAGAAATGCCACACAAGAGGTCAGACTACCTCATCATCATCTGAAGAGATACTTCTAGAAGCATTGATTGCATATGAGGGCCAGTGCACAAAGGCACTGCTTTCCCCAAGGACAGGGGACTTCAGAAACACTTGCAGGCTCTGAAGCCTCATGATTGCTTCAAATTCCTAATATCAGAGCCTAAAAGCTTCTCTTCCACACTACCCAGAGCATACCTAATTGCAGAAAGGAGATGGAACCAAGAACTCCTCACGCAAAGTACACTTTCTTTCTTGAGAGCAGGCCATGCATTGCTTTGCTCCGCTTCCCCTACACAGTACCAGTTTTAATGGGCCGTTTCCAAATATCTCTGCTTCTCCTTTTCTCCAGGAGCTGTTTTACTAGCCTTAAACAACTGCCTAAACCACAACCAAAATTCCTGAAGCTTATTCTCTAAACCTACACTAAGAGTCTTGCTGCAGCCCATCATTTGCCCAGCACATAATATCAGCAGCATCCTACATACCCTCATCCCCCAAATAACACTCCAGAGGCTCCTCTCCTAGCAGGCTGCTTTTATAGCAAAGCCCACTGCTCAGCTTCCCTCTATCCCCCACTAATCCCCCCATCTGGAAGGGGGAGCAGGCACAGCTGAGGCTCAGCCTGGCTTCTCATCAGGGGTCAGCCCACATTTCCTCAGCAGAGAAGTTATGAGCTTGCGCTAATTCCAGTACAAGATTTCTGAAGCACACAGGCTGAGTCCCTGACTGTGCCTGAAAGAAATGTATTAACATACTTGGGTGAACATAAGAGAATGATCCACCTCTTTGGCTTGCATGGAGGTCATCCAGCCCAAGCTTTACACACGCAGAAGGTGATTTTTGAAATCCTGCCGAAGATACAGGAAGTGCCCATTTTTTAGAGGGCAGGGGCTCTACCTTTTCCTGGAAATCAGGATTAGAGAGGGTTTTATGACTGGAGATTTTTTCCTGAGATATTTCTGGGTTCTGCTCTTGGAAATTTGCTCATAATCACTAGTTCCTTGGGAATTCTGGCTTTTATCCTCTCAAAATAATCCAGCAAATGGGGAGAGAGAACAGATTACCATTTAGCTAATGCTACAGACAACGTATCTGGGGCCAACTTCTCCCTGCTTTTATAGGGCTTATCACATTTTGAATGTCTGTGCTTTGACTCAGCTCAGATGAAGCCCCAGCAATGTCTGCTGGTGGTCCAAACAGAAGAGTCTGCACAGAGAGATAGCACATGAAAGACACGCTGAGGTTATGAGAGGACATGGCAGTGGGCACTGTTCTCATTTGTTGGGACACTGAGGGCAGAAGTCTCAGAGGACTGAGTGATTTTATTGGAGGTCCTACAACGTGCCTTGTGACATGTAGGGCGCTTGCTTCTTTGGTGCATGGGGAAGATCGTGGGCATGGAAGGACACTGCTGAACTCTCCCCTGCTACATCATTAATGCGGTTGCTTTGGGAGAGAAAGGGGAGAGACGCCCAAGTTTGGTGGAAATGCTGACAGAGTCCTGATAGCCAGATCCTTCCTCCGAGAGGAAACTTTGCTATTGGAATCAGCTCAGCAGACAAGATGCCATTTGATTAGTCAGTTGTTTTCTGGGCTGGTATGGCCAGAAATGATTGCAAACTTTGGTCAGACATTTGATAGAGTGCCACGTTACATATTTATTAAGGGAGTGAAGAAATCGTAACCAGATAAAAATAGCAAGGCTTGGATCAGAAACTGGCTGGCAGATGAGGCACAAAGGTTCACTGTTGCTTCAGGGTGCCTAGTGTCACCAGAAAGATCCTGCCCAGTACTGATATGGGTCTGCTGAGCTGGGACAGAGGAGACACAGAAGACACAAGGCCTGAGGGAGCACAGTGAAAAACACCACCAGGTCTTTCGGATGACTGACTGATGTACTGATTGAGAGAGGTAGTAAGCCAATGAAATAGGCTTTCTCTGGTAGCATCTGCACACAGATCTGCTCCTTGCAGCCCAGCAAAGCTGGAAGACGTAACTATTGGAGGTGAGGTGCACAGCCATGCAACTCTTCTGCCATGCAAGACGGGAAGTTCACTCTCTTAATGACAGGTGGAGCAGTATTAGTGGTCCTTACATTATTTATGGAAAAAAGGACAGAAACTCCTGTTTAAAACATCCTTTGTCAGTCAGGCTTCTTTTAGTCAGAAGGAAGTTTCCCTTATGAACTGATACCTCCTACCTCCTGCTGTGTTTCTAGTGGGTGGTTAAAAATGGAAAAGGGCCTGGAGGGTCCAGTCTCGTCAAACCTTTGGTTTTTGCTCCCTCTTCAGACAGGTCCAGGGTACCCCTTTGCAATGAAGATACCTGATGATTCTTCCGTGCCAGTGTGCTGCACTCTAAGCAGTTGCTCTCTGCAGAGAACCACCACTGTTCCTACAAAATCGCACGTTGGTACCCAAGACCAGGAGCTGACTTGTTTTTCCCACGCAGAAGAAAGCTTCTAGCAGGCTGCGGGGACACGTACGTGTCGTGCCTGAGCTGCACTGCTGCTGCTTTGAGGGCAGTCACCTCCCCTCCCAGTCCCAATGGTACACCTTCAGCTGCTGCAAACCCAGAAAGTGGCTTTATATACACACACTTTCCTCTGCCACTTCTTACCACACATGTGATCTGGACTCCATCTGGTCAAAGGATTGTTCAGGTACATTAATTCATATAAAGGCTTTGATGCTTCTATTAAGATAATGAGCAAAGGCTGCCATGAAGACCAAGGTCTCCATTGTGCTGGGTGCTTTACAAACCCACGCTGGGAGATACCCACTGTCCTCAAAAGCTTACAGTCTAAGTAACACTTGAATGGGGCTGGAGACTGAGGCATGTGGAAGAGGAATAATTTATCCATAGTCAAAGGCTGAGCTGGAATTAAAAGCCCGTGTGTCCTGAGCAGGATCTGCTATCTCCCCTTAGCATCACCACCTGACAATGACTGATACAGCCTGTAAATACTCATAATGAAAAGCCTCCCAGAAACAAGCCACACAATTGCTGGGGACATTTTGTTCTTTCTCTGGTTACAAGAGATGGTTACCATGGGCAGGTAAGGGCTGTTCCAGCAGTGGCATGCAAGGCTTGGGACGTAGCAACAGCAGGCAGACCGTGGCTGTAAGAATGACTCCTGTCACATGCAATCATCTATCAGCACATCCTGTGGTGCTAACAAAAAAATGCCTTCACAGAGTGCACAGTGTGCAAAACCGGCTGAAGTAAGAGCTGAGGCAGCATCACCACCCCCAAGTTGGAGAGAGAACTGCAGGGGAAACACCTCTGAAGTTGGTACCTTCAGTGCCACTGTGGGTTACATACTCCTCTTTGCTCACCCTGATGGCATGAGGTCTGAATCACGTTGCCATGTTTCTGAAAACTGAGGAGAGAAAGGGTGGGACTCTTCCTCCAATCAGATACTGCTACGGAATCTGACAGCAGAAATTCTGGGAGTTAGCACATTTCACAGTGGCAACAGGTAAGGACAAAGCTACCTAAAGCACATCATTCCAGAAAATACCGCCCTGTGATGGATTAATATGAATGTTAGTCTCTTCTAATGCGATGGCGGTTGGGGTTTTTTGCCTTCTTTCTATTGGTGTGGCATGGATGGAGTAATGAATGCTTTGTTCTCTAAAGATAGGGATCAATCCTACTTTGCAGGTGTCAATGTAAAACCAGTGCAAGCATCGCTGCTGATTTTCATTCTGAGACCAGATGCGAGTCCCCATATGAACTCTGATGTTTGGGAAGAGCTTGCTTTATACAGGACCCCCATTTGCTCCTGATGCGGTACCGTTCCAGTGCACTGGGCTCTCAGCCCCAGCAACCTCTGGCCAGAAGCCAGGATGTTCTTTCACCCTCCTCAGTAAGGTACCCCCCTTCTCAGCGCTGATGTGTTGTAGGGGTACTCTCAGCCCCCTCTTCCTCTCCTCAGCTCAGGTGTATCACACGATACACCATCTCAATGCCTGAGTCTGGTCAGGCCGTTATCTCTGCCGTGCCTCAGTTGCCAGCCTCTGGTTAATGGTGACACTTCGTAAGTGTACTGAGAGCTCGCAGCAGACCGTGTCCTGGGATTCTGCAGTGATGTAGGTCAAACACGGATGACTTTGTAAGACATTGATACAATGCAAGCTTGACTGCTATCGGTTGTGACAAGTGAGCATAACCGGTCAGAACAAAGTTTGCCGTCGTGCGTTGGCTCCCCTCAGCAGCACCTGACCAGCATGAAGCCCTCTTTCCTAGCCGTGCTTCAGCAGTGGCACTCAGAAAAGGGTTATTGTTTCTAGCCACATTTCTCTTTCCTCCACTCGCTGGGTCCCTATTTTTCAGGGCTTGGTGGAAAATCTGTTCAACCATGCTCTTAGCCTGTAACCAAAATGTCTGGTCCCTTTAGACAGGAAAAGGAACACCTCCTTCAGAGAGTATTATGCTTCAACAAAGCACCTCTTTGTGGTGACCCTCATCAGTGGTGAAACCTCGTCCAGGCTGACAGTATGAAAGCCAAGGGGCTTGTCCTCAACAGGCCAACAGAAGTGCTGCTTTACGATTTGTGTGGCAGCCTGTTTCTTGGAACGCTTATAAAAGAGGCCAGGGTTGTCCAACAACAGTGTCTCTGCAACATTTTTCCAACAACTGTCAATAAAAGTGCCTTATACTTAAGATTTTGACAGGAAGCTGGATTCTGGCTCTGTCAGTAATGGCATTTGCACAGGATTGTTGATAGATGTTGTGGTACCAGTTCATCCTGACCATCCTAGAGCTCTTTCTTCATATTGGCAGTCTGATTCAGCCTCCATGCTCCTCATCATCACCATTTATTGGGACTGACTGACTATTTTGGCAGAAGAGACAGCCCCAGTCAGTGCAGACAACACTGGGGAATGCTGGAGCTGGAGCCAGATCCTGAGCCCTGTGTGGGAAACGGTCGGCTTTCCTTACAGCTTGCTGGGGGCCAGAGCACCCCACAGGCTGATCTGATGCTCACCACTGAAATGCAGCCATTCCCAACGTGAAGAGTAGCAACACACTGAAGGCCACAAGAACAGAGCAAAAAAGATGCGGTTCGTTTTGATGTACGAACACGGAATGCGTGAGATCGCTCGGGCAAACAGCCAGGACCCACACTCAGCAAGTTTTGGGCAGTGCAGAGAGGTCCTACGTGCCTTCTCAGCCTCGCTACCTTCTGTGATTTATGGCAACCATTTTGACATTCGGTGTTCATCAGAAAGCCCGATTGCCTGCAGCCGAGAACTCTCAGCTTGCTTTTCACGAGAGAGAACAGCGAGTCCCCAGCCCTGCCCATTCCAGAGGAAACAAGCCCCAAGCGTACCTTAAAGGCTCGGACACAAATAGCTCCCACTGTGTATTATTTTCAAGCCAGCCTCATGATTTTGCAGGCCTGACTCATTCCGGGTAAATGCTGAGGGTTAGTCGCGTTAGTTATCTGTAGGCAAAGAGAAAGGACCTCACTGGACTTACGCCAGTGCAGTTTTTACTGCTGCTCTAGGGCAAAGAGCTGCCAGATTTGCAGGTCCCTGACCTTGGGATTTGTCCTAGGACCTGTTAGGGAGCACACCGGTGAAAAAGTGTGTCTCCAGGTCTTCTGTGCATACTGCTGATAGCTCCACATCCGCCTCGCTGCTGAGGGCCAGTGAGCACCTGATCCTTCCTGAGCTATGGCCAGGTGTCGGCAGAAGGCTCACCGGCTGCCGCGGCGGCTGGCCCATGGGAAGCGTGCTGCGGCACATGGGTGGGAGCCACACTGTGGCACATGGGTGGCAGCTGCACTGCAGCACATGGGTGGGAGCCACACTGTGGCACATGGGTGGCAGCTGCACTGCAGCACACGGGTGGCAGCCACACTGTGGCACACGCACGGCAGCTGCACTGCAGCACACGGGTGGCAGCGGCAGTAGCACACTGTGGCACACGCGTGGCAGCGGCACACGCGTGGCAGCCGCGCTACGGCACACGCGTGGCAGCTGCACACGGGGGGGCAGCCGCGCTGCGGTACACGCCGGGCAGCCGCAGTGCGGCACGCTGCGGCAGAGAGCTCAGCCGGGGTGCTGCGGGCACCCCACCCGCGGGCGCGGGCGCCATCGTCCC
>Ga0065711_1039952_pt1 | contig 17358 bp, 11 predicted proteins | sample Hoacrofraction12_FD_59098 | JGI IMG/M metagenome (GOLD analysis project Ga0065711, IMG submission 59098) | Hoatzin crop microbial communities from Cojedes, Venezuela - Epithelial fraction 12 v2 (version 2) | ecosystem: Host-associated > Birds > Digestive system > Esophagus > Crop | place... | reverse complement strand
GACAAGGTCCTGTGCAGCCTGCTGTAGGTGACCCTGCTTCGGCAGGAGGGTTGGACTAGATGACCCACAGAGGTCCCTTCCAACCCCTACCATTCTGTGATTCTGTGACTCTGTACTGTTGTATGGTTACAAGGATTCTTGGCATGCCTCTGACCTGAGCTAACCAGTGCTCTTCCAGGCTGTTCCTAGTCATGGCCCAGGAGTAAACTTGTTCCAGGGAGCATTCCTTGTTGGCAGTTTAAATGTGGCCCTTGTGTTGGAGAGCAAGGGTGGTTTCCAGTGTGGGCATGGAGAGGATTGTCATGGATTAGTTCATTAATATAGAAAGAGCCATGGTATCCTGTGCTAGAAAGCCAAAAGACGTGGAGTTTGTCTCAGAAAAATCATCATGTGCCTACCCATAGAAACAAGTAGGTATAAAATGATGGGGTAGCTAAGGTTGGTGTAGAAAACATGACCAGGTCAGGTAGAACGATGAGCTCCAGCTGGCAGAGAATATCACAGTAGAAAGTGTTTCTGTCAAAAGAACAAAACAGCTGTGGGGATACAGGGAGTGGGATTGCAGGTAAAAGTGCCAGCTACGTAAAGTTTGGTTATATGGGAGTGGGGGTTATAGACTGATGGATGGAAGGGCATCAAGAATTTTAAAAAAACAGACTTTTTTCCAAAGGCAATAGAACTACTACAGGAAAAATACAGCAAAAAAGAGCTTCCTTGTAATGAGTTTGAATAGACCGTGAAATAGTTTTTCAAGGAAAGTGGAGAAAGCCATGCCAACTGCAGATAGTACAACTGTACTGATTTTGTCTGGGATTGAGTTAATTTTCTTCATAGTAGCTCATATGGTGCTGTTTTCAATTTCTGACGAAAACAGTCCTGATAACACAGGGATGTTTTAGTTATTAGTGAACAGCACTTACACAGCATCAAGAACTTCTCACTGTGCTCCCTCAGCGAGGAGGCTGGGGGTGCACAAGAAGCTGTGAGGGAACACAGCTGGGACAGCTGACACCAGCTGAATAAAGGGTTATTCCATACCATATGATGTCTTGCTCACCAATAGATCTGGAGTGGGATAATTTTGTCCCACTCATCCCGTCAGGGATGCCATTGATTGGGAATTGGGCTGTGGTTAGCTGGTGGTGAGCGACTGGGGTTTTTGCATCACTTGTTTTTCTTGGTTTTGTTTTTCTTTGCTTCTTCCCCCCTCCCCTTCTTTTCCTTTTCCTTTTCTTATTAAACTGTCTTTATCTCAACCCACGAGTTTTCTCACTTTTACCCTTCTGATTCTCTCCCCCATCCCAGTGCAGGGGAGTGATGGAGCAGCTGCGTGGTGCTTCGCTGCTGGCCAGGGTTAGCCCACAACAACAACTAAACTGATAAAGGACTAAAACCTATGTTGTCTGGAAAATTCTGCCCTGAGAAGCTTGTCTAGAACTGCCAGAGACAGTTAGTATGGTACATTCATAAGAAGATGCAAGAAAGATAGACGTGAATAAGCTGAACCTCAGAAAGTTACAAAACCTAGGGTAGTAGTACTCCCAAGCATGTTGTCTGAATCAGAAGGAAAAATAAAATTAATGTCATTAGGTAGTATGTAGAGAGACGTTTGATATTGAGGGATAAACTACTGCAGATTGCATAGAAAGATTAAGAGATGAGAGTGTATTCATCATGAAGTCATGGGACATAACAGTGTGTTCCCAGAAGGTAATTATATTCCTTCTACAGACATGCTCACCTGGTGTAAATCAGCAGATTTCTTTTGCAGTGAGAATTCTGATGATTTATAAACAGAGGAGAGCTTGGCTCGCTGTTTGTATTGCCATGCTGTCCTTGTAACACTGTTTGGACCAGAAGCGTTCATACTCATGTTTTCCTGAATTTTAAGATGCTATGGATTGTGAAAGAGTTGGCAGGCTGGGAAGTGTCATCTATCACTCCTGTTAGCTTGATGGAAAAGCTGTTTGACCACACTGAATACTTCACAAAAACAACAAAACAGGAACGATAACATTTCAATGAACAGGGAATGATGAGATGCAAAACATGCATTGCATTCTTTGGAAGAGAATAGGTCAGATTTTGAATGAAAGAAAGAAACAGTTTCTCTAGAGCTTGTCCCTAAAAGCAGCTGAAAATCTCCTAAAAAGTGTTGAGTACTCCAGATTCCCACTGAATTCTTAGTATTCTGTCCTTCCTTATATCTCTAAAATAAGTATACAGCATTGTGCTTCTAAATCTAGAGGCTGTTATTTTTTTGTTGTTGTAATGAAGTATAGTTTTATTTTAATTTCAAAATGGTTGCTTTCAAAAAACCATAAAAAAATTGTGCTTTGCAAGTTATCTGACAAAATGAAACTAATAATTTTGTTTTCTGCTGGTATCCTCCAAGCAGTAATGTGAACTGAGGAGGTATCAATTATTTAGTACTATGCGACACTAATATGGATATGGTGATTTCTCATTAATACTAACAACTTCAAAACTAATTCTCATTAGCTTGAAATAATTATTTAGCTGCTTAGTAAGTGATTAAATCCAAACAGAAGTATATAATAGGTTTGCAAAAAAAGAGTTGGTTGACGTTACAAAATGTTAATGGCTTTATTCCTTAAAACTTATTATTGGATCGGCCCATACATTTAAGGAATGTTCTTAAAACTGTGGACTGCCTTTTTATTAAGTGTAGAAATCGCATCCAATTTGGAAAAGCATTTTGGACCTATCAGCTACAAATTAAGCAACAATCACAAAAATAATAAAATGCAAAATAAATCCTAGAAGAATGCAATTCAGATTTTAATGGAAAAACAGAATTATTTGCTCATAATTGTTTCGCTAAGGCTGTTCCTATTTTCCCTTCATATGTATAATTTTGGCATTTAAAGGCTGGAAATAGAGTAGTAGCAAGAAATTGTATCACACATGCAGAGTCCAGAAACTCAACAGTAGGAAGGGCTAAGACTCCTAAAGGAGACGTGAAGTTTGGGTGGGACAGTCTCTGCGATCCTAGGTTCATCTCACTATTTGAAAGCTTAAGGTTTTTTGTTGAGGGAGAAGCCTTCTGCTGTGTATCTTCACTTACCTTTCAGGTTTTAGGACTAGGTGCTCAGCAGTAATGAAAAATGTTGAGAAGCAAGTGTGAAAATGGATTGATGAGAAATGTTCTCTCTGCATTATGGCTTCCGTCTTGGATGATACACAGGGAGCTTAAGTGAGGAGCTCAGGAGCAGATGCATGGATGCTATTAAAGCTTATGTGCCAAAGCATTAAAACTAGAACTGTTCTTCTCCATAAAGGACAGAAAAAAAGAGGGCCCTCTAGCCATAAATAAGCCAGTAAAATGCATGTGCACTGTATCATTTGGCTCAATAAAAAATGCGGCATGTGGCAAAATTTTAGACAGATAAATGTAATTAACACTGAAAGGCAGATGGCAAGGAAAAGGGACAGGGGAAGAGAAAAATACATAAGGATGGGATGCAGTGAAGCTCTCTAACATTATGGGTACATTCAAAATTCCGTCCTCATAGACAACAATATTTAAATACTTTCTTAAGCAGAAGAATATGCTGCAGAATTTTTCCTGAATTAGAGCCCAAATTTTCAAATGAGGGTCAACATATATTGGTTTATGCATTCACTGTTGTACATTGTTGTTATCCAAAGTATAAATTTCAAGCATCCTGGTGTTAAGAAATGTGTTTTAAGAGTGGCAGTTATACCATTTTTTAGAGGTATGATAAAGAAGTGTCAGTGCCCTGCATAACAAATCATGTTTATGTTACAGTAGAAAGTAAACATTTGCATTTCAAACCCACACAAACTGTGGGTAATATGTTAAGGTTTCTCTAAGTCTTGCAAAAAGTTCTGGAGTCTGCATTCAGAGCAAGGTGACCGTTTTCGAACAACTAATGTGTACTTCGTTTCACCTTTAGAAACCTGTGGTTGTGTCAAACAGTGGGGGGTTTTCAGTACTTGGATTTAATGGAGAGATAATGGCCAGAAGCGCATTAGAAAAAGGGAGGAGTGAACTGGAATTAAACTGGGATTTTAAAAAATGGAAAATCAAAGTATGAGGTTTCAGGCCTGTCAAAATGTTTAATTCTTCTTGTTCAAGCTGCAGATGGTTTGAGTCATCTTGTGCCAGAATTAACTTGGTGACACAGTAAAATAACCTTTCAGAAATACGTTTCCCATATTTTATTCATTGTTGCACTTTAGCTGAACCTATTCTTTGCATGAATAAGGTATTTGAGATCAGATGCCCTCTTCATACTTGCTTAGTGGGAATTAGAATGTGACTTGTTAAGAGCTAAGCCTAATTATGAAATGAAGGCATGAAATGTTGCTTTTGCTTACAGTGCGTTGTGCATCTTCTTCTGTCTATGCAAAATACTTACGAAGTGTGCTAAAAATGAAACCCTTGTGTCTACATCATGCAAACAATCTGGAATGCCACCTTATGTTATATAATAAATGCAGGCTCGTCTATAGAGAAGAAAAATAAACCACATGTAAAATCTGTACAGTTGAACTGGCTGTTTAAGACACAAGTGTCTGTTCTACCATTTGGATGGCTCTTCAGATCTCAAAGTATTGGACACCAGTAAAGCAGAAGTTATGATGTGGCCACTGGAACGTTCCCAGAGGTTTAGCAGGTCAAGGTATCGGCTAAAAAGCTGGGAGTGAATGTCAAAAACTGCCTGTTTCAGAGGCAGCATATTTTATTCCTTCTGCCAGGAATTCTTTCTGCCTCCTACCAGCCAGTCAGTTTATACTGCTGACGGGGGCTGCAGAGGGTCCTATGCAGAGCAGAGAGCATTAGAGCAGAACTCTGCAGGCTCTGAAAGCTGCCCTGTATATCTGGGAGACAGATTTTCAACATGTTTTTGACATTGCTTGAATCAATTTTGTTTAGTGTAATGATGGGAAAAAAAAACCTGGAATCTTGGCTTCTCATAAGGATGCACATAAAGAACAGCATCTGCTTTACACCCGGAGTATTACTGGTTCAAATGGCTGTTAATGAAATAATATGTGCATATATGTTTTCACAATACATGCATCTCATTATACAATTAATTAAAACTACAATATTTAGCCAGTGCAAGTGGCATACATATTCAAGTGGTTTCAGTAAAAAGATTATTCTGAATTTTAAATGAATTTGAGATTTTTTTTTTCTATCACAAAAAGATTCTCTGTGCTTCAAACAAAGGATTTTATTCAATCAGATGACATCTTGCAAATCAGAAGCAGCATTTTAAGTTCAAGTGCTGCGTTTTGGTCTGAGGCAGGTGATTACTTTTATAAATCAGCTGTAAAACGTAATCCTGAAAGCTCTCCATAAATAATAACCAAGACTGGAAATTTCTGTGTAGTGTGTGTGTATAATGGGAGGAAAATAGAGTTGAGGGAAATGGAGTTGAGGTTAAATGCCTTTCTTCATGTAGCTGAATGGGCGTTTCTGCCATGGAAATCAAATGAAGGGTATGTATATGGAAAGAGGGCAGGATCTGGTACCAGCTTTGCAAATGCTTCAAAAAATTATGCTGAGCAGCCCAGTGTGTTACAGCTTTTGAACAAAATCTGGAGGAGTGTTCATAACAAGTATAGAGCAATTTACATATTTTTCAGTTGTCAGACACTGTGCGCCACAAACTAACAGGGATGACTGGGTAGTATGGAAATCTGCTGCTGAAAAATTATCCAAATAGATTTTGGTACAGCATGTTCTCCCATTATTGTCTGTGAACATTTGTACAAGTAAAACTTCCTTTGGAGCTAGTGAATTGTAAATCTTCACAAAAGTTTGTTTCATCAATGCTGTATTTGTGCCAATGTGGAAAGTAGTTTAGCACAATTAGGTCAGTCACATAGTCAGGAAACAGTAATGCTATTTATTGCATGATTTTGGTAACTATTCATGAAGCTGCAGTAGTGAAGTCTTAGTTTTCAGGCTGATACAGCGAACAATTGCGAATAGATACAGCTCAAACACCTTTTGGAAGTAATTTCTCTGAATTTTCAGGTAAATTACTTCTCAAATTCTGGAGAATGCTTTCTCTTTTTCCTATACCAAAATGTTACCAAATTGTAAATAAAACAGGTAAAATAGAGTTATTAGGGCTTGGTCTCATTCAGCTGTTGTATTAAGTATGAATAAAGTAATCTGTAATCTTTCTGACCACCTCATAGGTGGGCATAAAGGCAAAATTTATTGAATTAATAATTTGTTGAGCAAAGATTTCAGTTATTGCTAGTTCACAATGAATGAACTATTTAGAAGTTAAAGAGAAATATAAAAGTATTGTGTTACTTTTGTATGTGTATCTGGATGCCGTTCAGATTACGTGTAAGTGGAATCTTGACATAGCTGTAAAAGTGTAGCCTGATAAAGGACACTCAGCAAATAGTTCCTGTAAACCCTGGAGAAACTCCTACCACCACTGTTACATAAGATGGTATTATCACACGAAACACAGCAGTTTCTCCTTCACTTAAAGTCTCAGTATTTTCAGTTTTCCCCTGTTTCTGTCTGGAATCATATTAGTAGGAAGGTACAAGAATTACTGAGAATGCTTATGTTCAAGTTGTAGAGATCAGTGTGAAACAAAAAGCATTTTTTAAGTGACAAGATGTTTATTATTAAGACTGATGAGAAAATAGAAATTATTTCCTTTGAAAAAATTGTTAAAAAAATAACCCATAATTAAGATGAGAGCGCAAGTCTCAAACATTTTTGTGGTTAAAAATTGATGGAAAATTCCATTTGAGAAAACTGCAGTGGAATTTTTCAGCTTTCCAGCTATGGCCATGGAAGCATTTTGTCGATTGGGGGAAAGGGAAATGGACGGCAACCTTCCAGAGTGGTGTCTGGGGAGCTATCATTCTGATTTTTCCTAAACGAAAAGTGTTAGAAAAGTTTTCCAATTACAAGTTCCAAACCTGCTTTATTTGCTATTCTTGCAGTCACAGCTGTCCAGTCTCAGAATTCCTCAGTTACACTAAAGGATGGATGCAGGTTTGTTTTCCTAATAGCAATTTGATTTTCTTGCTGTATTAAGTTCTTTACTGTGCAAGCCTTCAACAACATGCAGTTTTCCGTGTTTTCCCTTCCTTTTTGACCCTTTAAGCATCTGTGTTTATGTTACTGCTTTTAATCACCACATTTTTGTAGCTCACCTTTTGTAGATGTTTCAGTTCATGCGCATTTCTTTGTTCCTGCTGCAGCTTTTCTTACATTGCAAGGTCAACAACTTTACCACAGCAGCTCAATAATATTGCAAAAGGTCATGAAGAATTTTCACTGTCTCATGAAGAATTTCACAGCATTTAAAATAGCGGCCAATCTTAAAACTGTTTGTCTACACAATATAGGTTATTAATTCTCTCCAGAAATGTAAAAATATTCTTGTAAAATTTCAAAATTGTCAAAAAAGTCAGTTATATCTGTGCCAGACAAAAGTTGGTGGTGTTCAGTTAGCAGTTTTTAAAAGCCCAGAGACAAACTATTTGCAGGTTACAAAGTAGTTAAGGTTAATCTTAAGATTGAACATGAATTAATAAGAGATTAAAACATTAAGAGATTGAAACATGAATTAATAAAGACAAAGTAGCATACAGATATCTTAGAAAAATCACTTTAAATTATTTTTAATATGTGGAAGAACATCTTTCAGATGCAAATTGATCAGAGGACTTATTCTGTCCTCATAACAATGTGATTTTCTTGTTTTAATGTCAGAAATGAAATTCTAATGGTCTGAATTTATAGTTTCACTGTCAAATCAATGCCTTGTATCTATCAGATGTCAAAATGATGATTAAAGTATGGTGTATTCTATAATGCAATTATTTTGACCGGCAGCTTACTCTTGCTCTTTAATAGCAGCCACTGGTCATACATGTAGTAATTAAGGGACTAAAAAATTGGATGTCTTTCTGAAACACTCATTTAGGAGCTTGACTTTTTCATGTTTGTCTGCATCTGAGAAAATAGTATATTCCAGAAGTTGGTAGAATTGTGGAGATACAATTCCTTCAGCCATTTTTGAATTGTAGGCTTGTGTTGAAAGAAGTCTTTTTCTATTGTTTAAAAGTGTATATAACTACACATTTTTTATTTTGAACAGAACTGTAGCAAAATGTTTGAAGCTTGAAACTCAGATCTTCACACATAGATACTTTTATATAATGAATCGGTGTTTTTCTTGGTTTGAGGGAAAAGTAAAACTAGAGTCATACAGGATTGAAAAAGCATTTTTTATTTGCCTAGCTTAACACAAAGCTCACAGAAAATGTAAATTTACTCACTAACCATCAGCTCAGTGAATGAAGAACTTCAAAGTCTTAACTGGAACATTTAAAAATCCACTTATTATGCAAGGGCTTTTCCCCCTCTCCTTTGTTTTTCTTAGCAGAGGAACTATTAACTTTAAATTTAAGTTCCTCACCACTGAAATACCAATATATAACGCAAAAGAAAGTGTCTAATAACTGTTCCAACTTCTTTTTTTTTTTTCTAGTATGTAGATTATTACTGGTTTAAGTTGCAATACATAACAAGTAGAGCTGTTTTGGGAATCAAATAAAATTTTCATTACTCTTGTATTAGAAAATGGTTTCTTAGGCTCGGAAGGGAATCTCTCATCCAAAGGAGAGACTGACTGCATAGAATAGCCAATAGCCTGGACAAATGAAGAAGGTGGACTTTCAAGTCTTCTCTGTGCTTTGTTCAAGCTACTGGTGTGGATGGGAGCATGTTCATCTAAGGTAAAGGCCTAGTCATTGGTCTTACTGTCTTGCTTGAGTGTGTGGCTGCCAGTCCTTTCTCTCTCCTCTCTCTTCCTCATATAATTTTATCTTCTTCTCATATGGAGTTGGAATATTTAAAAATGTGGAAATATTCTATGGGACAGGAAAAGTTTCCAGCCCAGCACTTAAAAGAAAAATTACAGAATATGCATGGTGTGTGCATTAATATTATGTTTGGCACCTTAACATCATATTAACACCATCTTTTTTTTCTTTTGTTCACTCTCCATGGTCATGTAGAATAGTAAAGTTTAAAGCACCTTAGCATTATAAATCTCATAAATTTTCAAAAGAAGTTAATCACCCCTGGAAAAATTATTGTCATGGTGTAGACAGTAGGTTTACATTTAGGAGAAGATGATAATACTTGAGAACAGGATTAATCTGACAAGGTGAACATCTGTGGAGCATTGACCCGTTTTAGAGGTGTGCTTTAGGATCAGATGAATGACCTGTAAGTGTTATTTCTTTTCATTTACTGTAAAGAGAATATGAGGTGACTAGCTGAGATACAGATACCTTCACTGTATACATCTAAAATTAGATGACTTTGGGCAGCAGTACTGGGGATTTCACAGGTGCACATGTGAATCAGGGATACATTCAAATAACACTTAGGAGCTTAACTCTGGGAGGGCGAGCTCTTGAAATTCCCTCTCTAAGGACTGATTGAAGTGCCAAAATAAGTGTGTATTTATAAGGAATGCTAGAAAGTTTTTAACTCTTCTGTCAGCTCCTGTTACCCAACTATGATGGTGACATTAGCTGATTCCTGCCTCGACAATGTTGTTTTTCATAAGTAGTACACTGGCAATGCAGCATGGGACTGAGATGTAGAAGATGGAGATAAGTGGGGGGTATTGAAACTTTCTTCTGTTGTGGCCCAGGGCTGATGCTGTGAGGGGACCACATGATAATATTCTTAATAGGCATAGTCTATCCTGGGCAGAAGACCAACTTTGTCCTTGAAGTCATTTATAATATTTGTGCAAACCTTAAAGGACTTTGAATCTCCTGAACTTTTCCATGGCATTTGCTGCAATACTTGCAACACATAAGGGCAGAGTAATTGAATATATGGACGCAGGCTTCATAATTCATCCTTCTGTGGAGTGGGTTCTACTGAAATTGTGTATGTAAGGTGAATTCTATATGTACAGCTTTGTATCTAGTCTACTGAATAACTAATAAAACAAATACAGTCAGAGTCCAATGTCTGCCAAACCTTGACAAGGTCCAGCAGCCATCTCTCTGCCATTCAGGAGTCTTGCCTCAAGCATAATGTGGCAAATAATTCTCCATAGCTATTCATACAAGGATTCTGCTGCCTTTTGTGCCAGTAGCCTAAAGATATGTACACATGTTGCTGGAGTGTGCACGAGGCACATAGCCTTTACTTAGACTGTACATGCATATTGTTCTGAGGATAGATACCCCTGGAAAATAATGAGAAAACAATTAATCTATTGCACCCGGGCCTTAGGGCAGGAGCCAGCCAACTGTTGCATATCCATAGAATCACCCAGCCCTAAGAAAGTACGTCTTAATGATTTAATTACTTTTCTTGTCTGAGGTGGATATTGTAATTCTGATTACAGAAGCCGAGGATGAACACGCTTAAAACTAATAAATACAAAGTGCATTCATCTGAAATGAGCATCATCAGCACTCACAATGAAATTTCATTTCTGGGCATTGTTTCATTAAATGTAACCTCTAGCTTATTACAGACACATTATTTTTCATTTTTTATGCATGATGTCATTCCTTTATTTAAACAGACCATGGTAAATATTTTATGAAACCATTAAGGGAACAAATAATAAATTTCTGTATTAAAAATGGATCTGTGAAAGTGTTTGGCAACTAAAATACAAACAAACAAATAAACAAAAAGGGTGGAATTATGTTGCAATCTGTCAGAAATTCTCCTGGAGTTTTATCTGTGATTTGGCCACTGTTACTCTATTTTTCACTCAGTTTGCCTATTAATATGAGATGTGTAAAAGGGTAGATATATGTGAGCTACCTTGGGGCAGAATACGATGATCTTGCTCTACCTCTGACTTTTAGAGGATGCTAATTGTATGCTGGGCTTTTTGTTTCCCCCAAAGCCCTGTTTCATGTATTTAATTAGAGATTTTTAACTTTTAAAGCTTTTGCTGTGCACTCTGGCAAGTGTTTTTAAGAACCATGTCCTATGTACTGAGGCAATTGTGCAGATTAGCTAAAAGAGTCATTAAGCATATCTGCTTGCACAAGACTGTCATAATCTAGTCTCCTAGCATAATTTTACGACTGTTGCAAAAGGCAGGATGCAGATGGGGTGTTGAACTTGCAGTTTAGCACCTTCTGTGAATCCCATTGATTTCAGCAAGAGCTGAGAGAATTCTTCAATTTGCAAAATCTGGCCCCTCAGAAGCTAGCAATTAATCTAATGGCAAACCCCGCAGTCTTTATGCAGAGGGAACTCACACTTAACTTAGTGAGAGTTCAGTACAGTTCTGCTGAAATCAAGAGAAAGATCCCGTTGACTTCATAGAAAGCTGGATCAAGTAACTAATTACTGAAGATGTGATCCTGCAGGAAGCTGGGCCAATGCTTCTTCATCGTCCAAAGGGGATGGTTGTGGTGATGGTGGGAAAAAATAATTGTACTCAGCATCTTCCCAGCACTGCTCTGTGCCTCAAGACATTTGAATCTTAAATGAATGAAAATCAAGAGACTTTTTCTTCCTGCTTCAGAAAAAGAGAAAAAATAATGACAGGAATCCAAATGCACAGATTTGAGATTCAGTGCTAATGTGTCATTGCCAGCTATTACTTTTCAATTTGCTCTTTGCAGAAGGGAGTAGCTTTGTCAAGGGCACGCCACAAATAAATAATTTTTCTGTTTCAGCAAGGTCTTGGTAAAGCAATAGTAATCAGGACCTTCTGTAAATTAGGGTTTCTTTCTAAGGAATGGATCAGGTGACCCCTTGCCTCTTTTTCTTTTTCTTTGTCTATTTTTAACATCTAAGTGATTTGCAAACTTCTCACATTTCAAGGACATAATTAAGAATGCTGATTACATTGACATCGTTCTTAACACCGAAGAATGTGAACAGGAGTGCACTCACTGCTTTTTAAATACTTTTGTCCCATCCTCTATAAATAAACATAATTAATAGAACTTGAGAAGTAAAACAGGGCATGGTCTCTCCTCAAAAGGTTCCAGGTTGAGTGTGTAGATCTTTATGCATTAAGGAGAGAATGTAGCTGGTAATATGTTGTCTTCAAAAGAGAATAACCTGTGTTTATGACAAGGCTTGGGCTTGATGACAGTAAACAGATGCTGCTCTGATACCATTATTTCTTCAAAGTACACATTAATATCTTTTAAATGCAAGTCATGGCTCTCATTAATGCCATTATTATGAATTACTAAGACCTCCATCCATTAGTTTGGTCACAATGCTCTTAATTAATAGGTGACCTGTCTTTAACCAGATATCATATTTTACATAGATTGTCTGATGATAACCCAAGCCAAATACCAATGCATAATTAATTTTATTTTTTTAATTAATTCTCAATATATGATACTGTATGGATTCAAAACCAGAAAGGTACTAATTAGAATTTTGTTTTAATTAGTCTTGCATATGCTAAGTGTATTCTGCAGTACTCAGTGCAACAGAATTGGTGATCAGGAGGATGGTTTAAAAGTCCCGATGGGGTTAGAAGTGTGGCTTAGTAGTAACGTAAGTGGTATCAGTGATGCTCAAGTAGGAAGATTGCAGAGCCATTTTTCCATAGTCCTTTTCCTGGTTGTGCAGTGTACTATCTCCTAACTATGATCCTAGAACAGTTTCAAATTAGGAGCGAGGTTAATGGATGGAGACGTTACTGTAGTGGTCTCTGACTACCAAGGAGAGCAAGTAACTTTTCATCCAGTTATGACTTCATCTACCACTTGTAAGACATTGCAAGAGCTTCTCTATGTCCCTTTGTGTGAGTTTTCAACAGGTAGATAGTGAAATTCTCTGTAAGGAAATTTTGCATTATCTGAATGCCCCAAGCTCATCTAAAAACATCTGGATTATGGTCCTGCATGTAACAGCAATTAAAAGGGTTTTTTTTCATAATTTGCCAACAGCCAGTCTCTGGCATGTGACATAGCACTAAGCATGAGTCTGAATAAAACATCAGAGGACCTTCTTCATATCTCATAGACTTTTTGCTTTTTCTCTCTGTCTCTTGATTTATTTTTTTCCATTTTCAAATTCTGATAGGAGCCAGAATCATACAGATCGATTGAAAAGTTTCACCTTTCTCTGTTGTGAGGATCCTGGTCTCTAACCCTGAGCTGTTTCCTTCCTTTTGCTGTTTTCACAGAGCTCCACAGAACAAAGTTTTTCATGCAGTTTTCCCTGCTGATTGACAGAGTCACCGTTATGGTCTCGAAGGCCATTACTCACAGCTAGATTTTGGCCTGTCCTTTCCTCTTGCACCCTCTTACCACTCCAAACCCAGGGATGCTCAGTAGCTTGGACCTCCAGAGGCTGTCCACGTGCCACAGACCAGCCCTGCTCATCCCGCCTTGTGGGGAGGAATGTTCTGAAAACTGTGAAAGCTGTATAAGTAGTGATCTCTCAAAACCTTTTTTAAAAGTTACGAATGTTCAGCATATTAAGAGACTATATAAGGGAACATCTGTTCATGCAACATTCAAAAAATCTGGAATATGGAAACAGTAGCTAACTTTTCGAGAAAAAGAACTTTCTAGAGATTTTTGGTTTATTTAGATATTTTCTTCTTCTTCTTTTTCCTCCCATAGAGCTTCTTCAACGACTGGAAGTCTTTGTAATTATTCCAGGCAAGTGCTCCTAGCATTGGGTTGGATGTCCTCAGTAGAAAACAAGAAAATGCCGTAGTAGCAAAGTGACAATAGTGAAGAGCTATGTATCTGGAATTAAAGTAACACACTGTGGCATTCCAATTGAAGATTTTCATTCAGTGCTAAAATAAGCTTATATTACAGATGGGAAAAGCAATTTTTGTACAATTACTCAAATGGCAATATTCTTCTAAGCTTCTGCTTTTGTATTTCCTTTCAGAAGGAAAATGCGTATTTTTTTAATTTCCGATGGAAAAGTTTGGTAATAACTGAGAGTTGGAAATATGAAATTTTACTTTAGGTGACAGTGTAAACTGTTCAAGATAATTTTAGTTTTATCAGTTTAATGGCTGTGCTTTGGAATGCATATTTAAGAAAAATCGTGATTTTCCTATTTACTGTCAAGCACATTCACCTGTTTTTCTGTTAAGTGATATTGCAGATAGTGAGGATAGCATAATCTAAGTCCTTCTGTGTACATTAAAGTTGTATCAGATCAGAGCCAATGGCGGAAGGAAAGATTGTGTTTATTATAATAGCTCTTGTTAAAAACCAACCCCTATGGTCAGATCCAATTCATATGTATTCATTTTTAAAATGATCTTACAGTATCTGTTTGACTTTAAAACAATTCGGTGTAGTGATATACCATAGACCACAACAATACTAAATACCCTTTTTATTTGTGGATTGGAAGTGTCATTGCTCATTGTCCGGCAGCATTTTTGCTTGTGATGTACAATAACAACTTCCAAGCAGCATATTAATTCTGATACAGAAGAGCATTTCTCTGCTCTCATTTATGTCACAGAAACTCCCATGAAATCAGTAGGCTTGAACTGTATTAGATGATAGGAAAGATGTCTCTGCAACCATATTGCTGCTTCTTGTGAGAGATTTTCCATATGTAGTTCATCTGTTATCTACAGAGAGAAGAGAGATTGCCTCTTACCTCTCTATTTGATGTTCTGCACAGAGCTCCAGCCTTTGGATTAGCAAAGCTTTAAGAGCTTGTTTCTTCACTGTTGTCCATGGTGGCTGCAGTATAAAGCCCCAAAGATTTTCTCCCCTCCTTGTTCAAAAACATGTACGTTTCCTCACCATGAGTCTTTTTACCAGCACTTGAAGGGGGCAGCCACCTCTGTGGGCCGGCCAGGAGATGATAAAGCCTTTCACTTTGCAGGTTCTTTTGCTTCTCTCTACCGTACTCTGCATGTATATGTATAGGGGCAGAAGGGAGTTCATAACCCGAATTTTTTTTAGTCTGTGGCTTTTTAGAGGATGATATGTGCCGATGTAACTCATAAGATTGCCATGCACAGTATAGTGGCCAACTGATGTAAAAAACATGTTGGGAAGTTAGATTTAGTAGATCAGATCTGACCTCAGTTACGTTGCTATGAAATGTAAAGAGAAGTAACTTTTCAGAGGTGTAGAGGAGACCAGAATCCAGCACCTTATAACTAATGTGCATCATGGAGATCAACAGTTTAGCTTCTGAATTATTAGACAGAATTGTCCTAGGTATAATGATAATAATTCAGTAAAGTCCAAACTATTTTTGTTGATTATGCCAATAAAAGCTTGTTTTTAACCCATCCATTATAGGTAAAAGTAATAGAAATAATTTACAAATATGAATGATTAACTAGCAGGAAACAAATTCAAAAATGAGGGCTAGTTTTGGCTATTTGTTAAGCAGAAGAAACTGTCTTGTAGTATGAAATAGCTGTCCTGTTCAGGTGTCACAATAAATTTATCATCTCCAATAAAACGTAGAAAGTATTGTTTTTCTAATATTAGTGAAAGATGATGTCCATTTAAATTAGATTTTTCATTCATTTGTAATTGGCTTAAAATCCGGTTTAGCTACAGCTCTTTCACTCATAACTTGTTTAAAGGATTCTAATTCTCATAGATAAATAGGCATCTTGACGTTTTTCATTTTCATCCATCATTAAGTTTCTTATGGCTGAGGTTGCCGGTTGTGCATTGCCTTTCCAATATGCTATCAACTTCTGAAGTAACTGGGTTCAGATTGGATCCATTTATTTCATTCAGTGCCTTATCTGCCTCTTTCCCCCACTTTTTTAAGTGCTGCCAACAGTCATATTGAAAAACTATCTCCAATTCCAACTGAAATCAACCAGGAAATGGCTTTATTTTACTTTTAACTGTGATTGAAATCAAACAGGACTTGCATCTTTTTATAAAATGGTCATTTACAATACAGTAGCCTGTATGCTATGTTGAAAGCACCCTAAATTTCCTATATATTCCAGGTTTTCATTTCATTCATTTAGACATGCTTCAAAAATAGAAAATGTGGTGAAGAGTAGGGTGTCATTAAAAAAATGCGTATCTTTTGGAAACAAGAAACGTTTCTTTATATAGGAAAGAAGGAACGTGTGGACATTGGATGGATACGAGTAATAGGCTCTGAAGGGCGAAACAAATCAAAAGACTGTTCCTTTCCATTAGCACTGAGAGACTGAAAGAGAATGTCAGGCTGCAGAGCCAGCTTGTGGGTTTTGATACACTATTTTCAATAAAGGGGAAAACTGAATGGGAGATTCAGAATTAGAAATTCCTTATACTTTGCTTTTATTTACAAATGCACTACCCCAAGGACTGCTTTCTGAGGCAATCCGTAATACGTTTTCATCTTGCTTTAATCCTTTATCCCTGATCCAGGAGAGTCATCAGGGTGACCGTTAAAGTCTGGGAGTGGGTTTTTGAAGAAACAGGGCACGTTCTAGGTTTGTAAATATGTAACTTAATGATATCTTTCACAAGTGTGAAGAGAATGGAGCGATGACTGCAGGACAGATTTTCCTGATGCTGTGGGACTACTGGAGGTTGGGGGGTTTTATTCTCTACTTCACCTTGTTTTTGTACTTTTTTTTTTGAAATTCCCATGGTGGTTATTGATCAGGACAGCCTATAAGATGTAGTGTGGGGAAACTGTTATTATTCTTGAAATTTCTGTCTTATAAAAATGGGCTATCCTTTGGCAATACATTTTTTTTTTCTTTCAAATAAGGCTGGAATTAGATGTAGACATATTAGACACATTAGATCAGCCTATTAAAGATACTATAAATCAATCAGTTATGTTTTATACCAGTTTATATATCTTCCTCTGTTCCCCCCATCTTTATCTTTACTTTTTAATGGTACTAATTTTGTTAAAAGGAGAGATTAGGAAATTACCTCAATTATCTTGCATAAGACATTCGAGAATAGGAATGCTAAAGCAAAAAGTGTTATATGTAGAAGTGATAAATCGATAGAAGAAGTTTTAATATCTGTGGTACAGATCACACTCCTTTTATGAAATTTAGAGAGTGAAAAATAATTTTATTGTTCTCTCAGGCTGTTTCCTTGTTAACAGTCCGCTAAAGAATATGGCATTTCCCACCTGCTCATGAAACAGTCACCAGGTCTACCTCAGAATCACAGAATCAGAATCACAGAATAGTAGGGGTTGGAAGGGACCTCTGTGGGTCATCTAGTCCAACCCCCCCGCCGAAGCAGGGTCACCTAGAGCAGGCTGCACAGGACCTTGTCCAGGCGGGTCTTGAATATCTCCAGAGAAGTAGACTCCACAACCTCCCTGGGCAGCCTGTTCCAGTGCTCCGTCACCCTCAGAGGGAA
>Ga0065711_1009546_pt1 | contig 17358 bp, 11 predicted proteins | sample Hoacrofraction12_FD_59098 | JGI IMG/M metagenome (GOLD analysis project Ga0065711, IMG submission 59098) | Hoatzin crop microbial communities from Cojedes, Venezuela - Epithelial fraction 12 v2 (version 2) | ecosystem: Host-associated > Birds > Digestive system > Esophagus > Crop | place... | reverse complement strand
GAGGGGTTGGGGTGGGGGGGCGAGCGCGGGGGACCCTGAGCGGGGTCTGCGCGGTGTGGCGGGACCTGCCTGTGAGGAGAAGCTTAGACAATTGCATAGCGAGTAACTTTCCTTTTTTCTTTAAAAAAAGAATCAAACCCACCACATGGAAACAGCTGAATTTGTATTAGCTTGGGCGGGATGGCTCTGAAGAGGCATGCAGATAAGATGTCCTTTCCAGCCTCTGTTATTCTGGAGGTTAAAGAAAACCCAGCGCTTCAGCTGAACCTTGTTTTTCCAGCTATCAATTTATTTCGGATTTCAGGATCTGTTGGATACCACCACCCAGCTCGTACCGTTACCAATGTTTTTATGTCCCGAATCTACACCTCGGGACACTGCAGTCCGCGTTCGGATGCGCTGTGTCCCCGGTACCTGGCTGGAAAGGACAAAGAACTTTCTGCATTAGTGTGAACCGCTTTGCAGCGCTGCGCTGCCTGCTCCCACCCATCTGCTGGCTGTCGTGGCTGTGTCACGGTACCAGCCTACCTTTTAGGTCTCTTGCTGAGCACAGCTTGGGCTCATCAGATAGGTGCCTGCCTAAATTATTCCTTCCCGGGGAAGACTTCACAACCCCGGGCCATTCAAATCCATGGGGTAATTCTCCCTTGCTCTGTGTGTAATATAAAGCCCCTCTGCAAAAGGGGAAGTTTCTCAGCATCAGCAGGATGGAGATGAAGCTGTAGGTCAGTAAAACAGCTCACGTCAGGGAAAGAGGGTTGCTGTTAAAGGCTCCAAACGGGCTTCTAAAACAACAAAACCGTATTTTGCTTTTGGTGACATTTGCGTGCAGAGAAGTCTTTGTGAATCTAAAACTCGGAAAGGAGAATTTGGGCCAGTATCTTTTGTAACACAAGATGTCCTATATTAATACCGTTCAGCCTCTCTTCTGAACTGTCACAGCATTAAGTCCCTGGGACTAGATCTCTGTTCATCAACCCAGTTTCTTTAGTGATCACTTTGCTTCAGTTTCTTCAGCAAACGAGAGCTGCTAGTGGTGCTGTAGTGTGCTCGTCCACCTGGGAGGGACAATAAACTCGACATGCCCTGGGCTACTTAACAGAAGTTAAGATAGATAACTCGTGTCTTTAGATAATATATACAATATTCAGGATGATTTCTGTTATTTATCCTGGGCAGGTGTGGCAGGCCAGGTCTTTCTGGGTATGAGATAACATGGTAGGTGTCCAGGGAGCCTCCAGACCGGGGTGCGAGTATGTTCTTTGCTGAGAAGTGGGATGCGCAGAAGGATAAAGGTGAGAGCTGGAACTGGGTGGACAGCTAGACACAAAAAGTACCAAAGCAGAGAAAATAAAGTGCAAATGAAAGAAGAGGGAGGAGGAGAATGAGCAGAAGACAGGAAAGCAGGGCATACTAGTGCTTTCCCACATGTGTGTGTCATCATCCTGCTGATCTGGTACAGCTGGGGGGGGAGCAAAATGTCAAGATTCCTGATTTATGATGGCTGCTTCTCAGGTGGGTGTGTTTCTTTGCCTGAAATCCCTGGTTAATACAGGATACATGAGAAGAGGTAGCTGTTTAGCTCAGGGATACGGAGAACAAAGAATAGGATGGGTCAGAAATAGAACATGAGAAAAATCTCTGTTAGTCACTTTAATTTGTGTATTTGGAAGCTCACTGTGTTTTCTTTTGTCCTTAGAAATATTTGTTGCAGAAATCAGCCAGTCAGTGAAAATTTCGGGGTTTTTTGCTTCCCTGCTGTCAAAAAAGCTTGTTTTCTTTTGTTACTGTTCTGGCATTTGGGTGAGGCTCAGTAGCCATAGCCCTGAGTAGCAGCTTGTCCCAGCTATTACACGCTCACCTAACAAAAGCCGAGGTTCCTGATGTGAAAGAGCTCGCAGCTTGGCATTGTTGTGGCTAAACTGTGACCGTGCAAAAAATCGGATCCCAGGGTGGACAGGGAGCATCGGGGGAGGCAACGCTTTTCCTCCCAGGCCGCGTAAGTAACTTTGCCCCTCCCTGCAGGGTCGTCGCATCTCCTTGGGGAGGTCTGGGCAAAACCTGCTGATTGCCTGGGTCTGGGCCAGAATTTGCCACTTAACTGGGACTGAGGATTATTTAAGTGGCCAAGCCCTGCAAGCAAGGCTGCTGTGTTCAAGGTGTGCGTTCCCTGGTTTGTGCACGTGCAGTTGGGTGCAAGGTGGCACTGAATGCGGTGCTCAGGAAGGTCAGATCTGTGCCTTCCCATGACCAGCGTGTGTGTCTGGCAGAAAAATCTCTTGTGTGAAAGCAGAGCTCCTAAAAAATCCTCCAAAAAAGGGCATGTCTCAGGTAGGGAGAACAGGCTTATGGTGGCCCTGGCCATTCCCATCTGCTGGGAATGCAGAAAGGATGCTAAAGCAGAAGCTGAAAATCAGAGTGGAAAAAAACCTGAGAGGTTACGTTTTTCACTTGTAGGTGTTTAATTTTTTTTTTTTAAGCTTCTGGCTAGGTTTTTGTTAATTGTGTCTTTACAAAACCTTAACTTTCAATGAAAGGTTGTTCCGAATAAAAAATGTTTCCGTTGCAGAAATGACAGCCGTCTGCAATGAGTAATGAGATTGCATTGACTGTGTCTTGGAGACTGCACTGTAGGGTAGGAGCCACTGTAATGAAGTCGTCATCTGGGGCATCGGGTCCCCTGTCACTGCACGCTTCTGTGTTGGAGTCAGGGTCCTGGGTGTTGGTTTGCAGTGTGTTTGTTTTGGTGCGTTTAAGGATGTGTTTTCACAGCGAAGGCAGCGTGGTAAATGCAGTCTGAAGTGCCAACTGAGCAATCTCACGGAATTGCTGGTGTGTAATGGCTCTCAATGTATTAGAATAATCTTTTTTTCTTCAAGACTAATGTGGCAGTTCAGCCCTTTTTTTTGTTTTCTAAATGATTCTTTGTCTCGGGCAATCTTCCCTCACATCATGGGATGGATGGTTATCTCAGGGCATAACAAGACTTTGAGTATTTCTCTCTTTACTCCATTTTTCTATGATTTAGGCTTATGTTTCCACGGAGCATTGTAGGAGGACAGCGAGGCTCTGAAGACAGGACTGGAAATCCCATCAAAGCGATCCTGCAGTTTAAACCCTCTGGCAGCAGTTTGTGTGGCTGGTTTTTATGCTTTTCATCTTTGTTGTTTGGGATCAATTACTGGGACACAGACCTTGGGTAACATTGGCCTGTGTGCCCGAGGCTCAGCGGGGACACGGGATGCAGGAAGAGCAGCAGACGCGTGATGGAGGGGAGCCTGGGATGGCAGCTTTGTGCTGCAAAGCTGAGCAGATTTCATATTTTGGTGTAAGAACGTCTATAAAAGCCCAAGGGTGGGTGGCATGTGGCTGAGGTGGTTGTAAATACCTTTCCTGCAGGCCCAGCATCTTCTTGTTTCTAAAGCAGGTGAAGCTTTTCCAGTCCCTTGATTTTGTGAAGTGAAGCTGGTGATTAGAGGGAAACACAGGAGTGCTGGGGATTTCTTGATATGCTCAGGATTAAGGAGGGCACTGAAAGGGTTTGATCTCAACCCTCTCCTTCCTCTATCCAACCGCTGGTCCTAAAAACACCCGATGGGGAAGGCAACTGACCGAGCCATCAGGCCATGCCTCGTGCTGTCATCCGCAGCAGCTCTCCCCGCCGCCTCCGTCGAGCGACAGGGCTCTGCCTCACAGCGCGTTCTCTCTCTTGCCCCCACTACCTCCTACTGGAAAGCTGTTCCAGAGCTTCGCCGCTCTAATGGCGTGAAACAGGCTTTTCATTTTCATGCTAAAAGTGGAAACTTGTTCCCACACCTCCATTGTCCTCTCACTTAAATATTGTTGGTTTTTTTTTTTCCCCTGGGAATTTGCCAGCCCTTCTCTCTGGGCATAAGCAGAGTGGAGGGGTAAGAAGGAAAAAAAAAAATAAAATAATCCCATAGCAGTTGTGTTTAGCTTGATGCCCGCTTTCTGCAGGGAAAAGGACTTTCTGAAACAAAGGAGGTTTAATGTGACGGTGTTTTCTGTCCGGTCCTGGTGCCTCGGCTGCGGACGGCGAGCAGAGGGGGCTGCTGAGACCTGCCAGCTGAATAAAAGGACTTTGGCAAGCTTCGTGCCTTCACTGGAAAATTTTCCTACTTAGAGAGGAGTGTTGGTGGGAGGCTGTTTGGCTTCAGTTTTAATGTCTTTTATTGTTATTTTTAAACATGCATAACCAGGGTCTGTTTATTAACCTCCTAATCTTTCCCCAAAGTAAATAGCGACAGAACTTCAGTGCTGCACATGAGGTTCTCCTGGCCGGGGCATTTAGGAAGTCAGCAGCAGCTGAGTGGCAAGCAGAAAAGGCTTTTTGCTTGTGTTGATTGCACTAAAATCCCCGTGATTATATCCTGCATTCTAGGGCATGAGTTACCTTTGTAGTGCAGGGTAAAAAAGGTTTGCCTACCTGGAGAGGTCCTCCTCTCCCCTCTAATTAGTCTTTGTCACGTCAAACAGGGGAGAGAGATCAGAAAAATCTGTTGAATCTCCATCCCAACAAAACACTGGCTCCCACCCAGCTGGTGTAGCGGGGAAGCAGCCAGGCAGCTAATTAAGGGTCAGGCCATCGTTTGTGTGCTGGAAGATGCGCGCAGGGCATTGGCCATGTGCTCGTAGGTATTTGTCTTGGTTAGTAATATGCTGTGCTATATATAGTGCTAACTGTGGTTTAAGGCAAGAGGTGGAGCGGGGGCATCTGAGTAAGTTTTGGGATTCTTGAGTTCTGGCTCTTGTCTTGTGGCTACTTTGAGCCTGCTGCCGAGAAGTTGGTTATTTATTTAAAAAAAAAAATCCACTGCCATCCCACCTCCAATCTTCTCTGCTCTCCTTTTGGTTTGTATAAATTGTCCTATGTCTTATGTTGGTGCTTCTTGTTTATTGTTTTTCTGGGTCTAGCCTTTGTCTTTCCCTCTGCGCGCTGTTCTTATGCTTAGTAAAGTTGGGTTCAAGCTGTAGAGTTCATTGTTCTGTGCGCTGGGTTTTCTGGGGGCCTGTGGTGGCAAAAGGGGCTGGGTGGGGAAATTAATTTCTGAATTTAGCTGTGTTTTCCAAGCGGTTTAGTTTTTCTTTGGACGCTTCTCTAATTTCTGGCTGTGCCTTCCCTTTCAGATGAATGAGGTGGAAAAATACCACCCCAATGTCCTTCTCCTGAGTTTAGTTTAGCTTTGTTAATTTATTTATTTTTAATGAAGTTCTATTGCGTTTTTATTTTGAAATGGATTATAGTCTGTTTATAAGTGACCAGAAATCCGTACCATATTGGGCACTGAAAGCCTTCTACAGCTGACATCAGTTGTTCTGGAGCAATGCTGCTGCAGAATAAGAGACTTTCTGCACTTACCATGGAGTATTTGGTTTAATATTCCCCTTATTCCTTGTTAGTCTTTATTCTTTTTGGCTTGCCATAATGGAATAAAGTCATTTGTGTGGAACTTGGGCATGCCAGAGAGTTTTCATTAGGCTTCACTGCTGTTTGCTTGAAAGTCTGGAGGCTTAGAAAAAAATGATCTTTTTTGGACAGTGCCCCAAAAGGTCCAGATTATGATATGTTGCCATTTTGGTGCACTTTTTGGGGCCCTGCCCAGATAAGCTGAACTTGCCAGTAATGTCCAGCATGGAGAACGCATTCCAGCAGTTGAAGTGTCTAGCAGCAAGGTGGACTTCAGCTGGCTATGGAGACCTTGGCTTGCTGTGGAGAGGTGTTTGCACCACCAGCTGTACAGCCTGGGGACGCTCGTTCACTAAACTAATGGTGCTTCCCCAAAACTCACTTGTCTCATATGAAGGCACTTATGTGAATTTATTCGCGTACTTGATAAGATGACTTATCTTGAAGCTTGCGTGTACACAGTCATTTGAAAGATTGGAGTCTGTGATTATGCAAAGGTTGGAGATTGCTGGCGTTATCTACCGTGTTCCTGAGCGGAGAATTTTTCATGTTGTTCGTGCTGGAGAGCAGAAATGGAGAGGGACTCTGATGTTCTTGGAGAACGCCGTAGCCACTGGTGGCCCCGAGCCTTACAAAGGGCTTTGGAAAAGCGTCCCTGCAGAAGTGGGTGCTCACCCCGGCGATCTGTCACCAGTTCCTGCAGATGATGTGTGGGCGTAGAGGTCTCATAGCTAGGTTTCTTCGAAAATGGTGTCACAAGTGCAAGGAGCGGGTGAGAATGGGAAGCGGTGTAGGCAGAGCCCTCCGGAAGACGGAGTCCGGGAATCCTTCCTGTCCACGGCCAGAGCAGTGGCATGAGGGGTCATAGAATCAATAAGGTTGGAAAAGAGCTGTAAGATCATCAAGTCCAGCTGTTAACTCATCACCACCGTGCCTCCCATCACAGGGGAGCCACCAGCCCGGGGACTCGCATGAGTCTGTAACCCTCTGGCTTGTTCAGACAATGCTTAGAAATTGCTTTTGGCTTTCAACTGAAGTCCAGGAAAGGCCCTGGCTGACTTGCTTTCTCAGTCTGATTTCTTCAGCCAGGAGAGCAAGAGCCATGAGAAATCTCTAATAAATTATTGTAACAGTGACATTTCAGAAAGACTTCCTCCTGGTAGATCAGTTGGTTCTAGGGGATTTCACTACTTAGCAATTTTTTGGATGGGGCTAACTCGGCACCTGAGGCCTTTAACTCTCCTCCTGCCTGGTGTTCCCTTTGGCACTAAGAACAGTTGCCAAATTTGTGTAGTTCTAGGCTGTGGCTGTCACAGAAAAGCAGCACGCAAGCAGCCGAGCATCTACAAGTCTTACATCCACCCTTGCCGCATGGTTTTCGATGTAAGAGTTATGTGTTTTTAAAACCAGAAGAGCAATGAAGAGGAAGTTGCTATTAATATACGGCAGCAATGGGAACTGTTGGTATGGGGTCTGGTGAGTCAAGTGAAGGGTGCAGCTCTGTCCTGGTGCTCCTCGAAGTTTGCTTTGTGGGATGCTCTTGGTGCTGGATGGACGTGGAGCTTGGGTGTAGACAAGAGAGGAAACACTGAAAGGAAGATGACCATGAGAAGAGAGCTAGCAGGTGAGATTTTATAGAACAAGCTGAAAGCATCCCTTCCAAGGGCTGGGTCACTACTGACCCTGTCATCTCCGTCTGCTCCTCTGGAGCACTGTCATCTGCTGGAAGCCATGTGCTTATGCTCCTGCATATAGCCCAGCTTTTACTCTCTTAATTAGATGTGGCTTGACATGATGGTGTGGAGCTGGGGGAAGCACATTCAAGAGTCTGATCTAAAGAAAGTAACTGTTGGCGTCAGGAGAATGCTTTAAAGCCCCAGTTGTGATTGAAACCTGTTGCTTTGAAGTGCTGTTTATCCATTTCAGGAAGAGACAGCTTGGGTGTGAGTTGGCTCAGTGTCTACTGGAGCTGGAGCCTCCTCTGTCTTAGCCTCAGGATCTTCATGCAGGCTGCTTCTCTACCCGAATGTATCCTCATCCCTGGCTGGAGGAATGTGTGACATCTCCTGGTCTTGTCGCACACAGCAGTGCGGGCAGCGGAGAGGTCACTTCTTCCCGAGGACTTTGGAAACCTGAGTCTAGGAGGTTGCAGACAGTATGAAGAAGTCCACCTGCATGCGTAAGATGAATCTGTTAACATAAAACAAGCGTTGGGGCTCCCAGTAAAACCCGTGGAGGCCAATGTTTGCTCTGATACTCATTTCCCTGAGTCTGGCACTGCTTTGATCAGATCTCATTACTCCTGGAAGGCTTGAAGCTCGATTATCACGGAGTGGCTGCACTGAGCACAGGGAGCTGGTGGCCACGTTAGCTGCTGACTCCAAACTTTATTGCCATGGCTTCCTCTTCCTCACCGCTGCCACTGCTTTGTGGCCGTCTGATCCTCCGGACCCTCTCGCCCTTCCTCATGCCTGATCCTTTGCGTAGAGGTCAGAGGTGGGTTTTTCAACAAGAGAACTTGATGCTTTCACCTTGCCTGACTCTCATCGTCCTGGGCTACCACGGGGCACCAGTGCTGCATCTTGGACTGTTTGTGGTAGGAAGCTCGGCAGGTCCCAGACTTTGATTGCAGCCACGTGTTCGGAGATGGGAGAGGACAACACGAGGAGTTAAAACACAGAAACGTGCATGAGCGTGCAAAACTCTTGATTCTTCTTGCCACACTATAATCCAGTAACTGTCTGCAATCTTTGCAGTTGGAATAAGTCGGGATGCCTGACCTCGGGTGTGGAGTCACCCAGTCATTGTGGGAGCAGTGGGGTGAGGGTGCGGGGATTGGGGCCTGTGGGGCAGAGCACCCTGTGTCCTCGCTGGATGTGGGCGGTGCTTGGCTGCTGCTGTGGTGCGCTTACATCGACTTGACTGGTTTTGTATTAGCCAGGTCTGAGCTGTAGTCGTCGGGGTCTTGCATGAGGATGGGAGACCGTGTGAAGCAAAATAACCTCACCTTTATTTCTGGCTGCTGGTCCCAGCCCTGTGCCCAGGGAGCTGCGGCTGGTGGGACTTGCCACAGCTTGGGGATTTGCTCCCCTCTCCTGGGGCACCTGGCCACGTCCGATGAGGCTGCTCATTTTGCTCATGGGTTTATATCTGAACACAACGACCTCTGGGGAACCAAATTCATCTTCTCTAGGGTGTGCTGGGGAGGTTGGTGGCTGTCCCCGTGGGCAAGGGCCGGCAGCAGACCTCAGTACCCCATGCAGAGGAGCTGTGTTGCCCCATGCCAGCCTGCTCCTGCTGCACTGACATAGCTAGACCATGAAATATGTATAAGCAGGAGAAAGCACATTCCCTTGCTTTGCGTAAATAATTGCTGTGCTGCAAGGAGCGAGTGTTTAGTGTAATTACTGCAGGGTAATAAACAAATTAGGATGGTTTGCGAGAAGGGAAGACCTGCCTGATGCGATGGGGTGGCCTTGGGTCTCCCACTGATGCGGGTATAGGGGAGGATGGGGCGAGGGGACCTCCGTTGGGTGGAGGGGGAGGACGCAGTGGCTGCCTCGGTGACTTGCAAGGAAGCTCTTTCTGCTGGGGCGCAGCTGGAATAGCAGGCACTGACATTTGCTAGTCGGAGTTCAAACAAAGATCCCTGTATCAGCTTGATTAGCGAGGCACTGCCGGGGACACTGGTGGATGTGTCCTGCCCCCGGCCCCTGCCCTCCTCCGGTTCCTCTCCCTCTCCCCGCGCTTTGGGCAATGCCTGTCCCGAGGAGGAATTTGGAGGAGAGTGACTCGTGTTGAAAGTGCTTTGTGCTCGGGGCTGTAAACAGCGCATGGTTTTGCTCAGAGAAAGTACAGAGCTGCCACTGGCAGCGTTTTTCCATCAAGGCAAGGGCTGGAAACCTCCTGGCACGGAGGGCTGTGCTGCTGGGCAGCTGTAGCTGTGGGAGGAAAGTCTCTCTGTGGAGCACTCCCACTGTAAAATAAATAATTAAAGAATAATAATAAAAAAAAAATAGCAAGGCAATGGAGTAGCATAGCGGTTTCCCTGAGCTGTTTTGTTTTATTTGTGCAATTTCTGTTCCATCCGGCGCTTGGGTGGGATTCGGTCATGAAAGATGCACATTCACCTCTCCGTGTGAGCATGGAGTGAGTTTTGGAGGCCTTGGGTATACACAGTTGTCTGTGTAATCAGGTTTTTTGTGAGTAACTGCTCCATGTGAGATTGCAAATCTGTTAACTGTTAGTGTAATTGGTATAACTATCAAAGTAAATGAACATGTATCTGTATTTTGCTTGTGTATTTATTCGATGCCTTAAAAATCAGGGAACTCGGACTGGTGACTCTGGAACGACCCTGCCATGCCCTGTCCTGCCCCATCCTGCTGCAAAGACTCCAATAGACCAGTGAAGTGCAATTTTCTTTCTTCTTCTTGCTTTCAGATCCGGACTGGGCATCTTACAGCCTAGGGATCTTCATCTGCTTGAATTGTTCAGGAATCCATCGCAATATTCCCCAAGTCAGCAAAGTCAAGTCAGTCCGTCTAGATGACTGGGATGATGCTCAAGTGGAGGTACGTGCATCTGAGACTTGAAACACCAGTGAGTTTGGGTTGCTGCATTTTAGCAGCAAAGCTGTAAAACAGAGTCCTTTCTAAAGATGCCAAAACAAACATGATTTCAGAAAGCATGTCGAGATAGTTCCTGTCTGGGAATGAGGTCCACGATGCTGATGGAAAAATGGTGTAGCCATTTCATGAAGAAGTTGTGAGGATTTCCCCCACACCTATAAAAATATCAATTAAATAGTGTAGGAATTACTAATTTTAGATTAATTGCCTTCTCCTGTTTCTGATGTTACCCCTAGTCTAGACTAGACGGTAGACTAGACCTCTAGCCTACTGCCCCTGCCCAGCTCAGCTATTTCTGTCTTTGTTCCGCTTGGCTTTGAAGACTCTTAAACTCACATCTTGAAGAACTGAATCCTCGCAGTATAAATTCTCTCTATTTATGCAACACACCTGCCTAGGTTTGTGTGATGTTGCTAAAGGAAGTCTACCCACAAAACCTATCTGCTTTCACTGTTGGCATCTTTAAAGGCATGAAGAATGCTACCAGTTATTGATCTTTATCTTGTATGTTGTAGATTTGAGTTTTTTCTGAAAGCCACAGCTCGTGGAGTCATGTGTTTTATGAGGAAAATAAGCCTTTGTGTTGCATGGGTTTTCCCTTGCCTGATTTTTTTTTTCTTTTGAGAATAGGTTGAATACGTTAACTTGAGAAGCTCAAAAAATGTGAATATAGTGAAAAAAAATCTTAGGGGGGGAAATAAAAGAAAAAGCTGATCTGCTTGTTATACTTGTATGGTTGGCATTTCATGGAATCATAGGTTGGAAAAGACCTCTAAGATCATCAAGTCCAACCGTCAACCCAACACCACCATGCCTACTAAACCATATCCCGAAGTGCCATATCTATGCTTTTTTTTTAACACCTCCAGGGATGGTGACTCAACCACCTCCCTGGGCAGCCTGGTCCAATCTCTGACCACTCTTTCAGTAACGAAATTTTTCCTAATATCTAATCTAAACCTCCCCTGACACAACTTGAGGCCATTACCTCTCATCCTGTCGCTAGTTACCTGGGAGAAGAGACCAACCCCCGCCTCACTACAACCTCCTTTCAGGTAGTTGTAGAGAGCAATAACGTTCCCCCTCAGCCTCCTCTTCTCCAGACTAAACAGCCCCAGCTCCCTCAGCCGTTCCTCATAAGACTTGTTCTCCGGACTCCTCACCAGCCCCGTTGCCCTTCTCTGGACACGCTCCAGCACCTCAATGTCTTTCTTGTAGTGAGGGCCCAAAACTGAACACAGTACTCGTGGTGCGGCCTCACCAGTGCTGAGTCACAGTATTCCTGGTACAAGCCAGGATGCCGTTGGCCTTCTTGGCCACCTGGGCACACTGCTGGCTCATGTTCAGCCGGCTGTCAACCAACACCCCAAGGTCCTTTTCCACCAGGCAGCTTTCCAGCCACTCCTCCCCGAGCCTGTAGCATTGCATGGGGTTGTTGTGACCGAAGTGCAGGACCTGGCATTTGGCCTTGTTGAAACTCATACAGTTGGCCTTGGCCCATCGATCCAGTCTGTCCAGATCTCTCTGCAGAGCCTTCCTAGCCTCGAGCAGATCAACATTCCCACCCAACTTGGTGTCATCTGCAAACTTACTGAGGGAGCACTCAGTTCCCTCATCCAGATCATTGATAAAGATGTTAAACAAGTCCAGACCCAGAACTGAGCCCTGGGGGACACCACTCGTGACCGGCCACCAGCTGGATTTAACTCCATTCACCACCACTCTGCGCTCGGCCATTCAGCCAGTTCTTTGTCCAGTGAAGAGCACACCCACCCAAACCATGGGCAGGTAGTTTCTCCAGGAGGATGCTGTGGGGAACAGTGTCAAAGGCTTTACTGAAGTCCAGGTTGATGACGTCCACAGCCTTTCCTTTGTCCACTAGGCAGGTCACCTGGTCATAGAAGGAGATCAGGCTGGTCAAGCAGGACCTGCCTTTCATGAACCCATGCTGGCTGGGCCTGATTCCCTGGTTGTCCTTCACATGCCCAGTGAGTGCACAAGACAAAACATATTTAGCATGGCTGCCTGGAAAAGGATGGGTTATTTACACTTATAAAGGGATTTTCATGAAAGAAAATTTATGAATAGGGAAATATGTGGTTTTGTTTGCAGTGTTCTCAAGTAGCCATTTTTATAAGAGATCAGAAGGAATGGAGGGCTGTCAGGGCAGGTAGAATTTTTTAAAGTATTTATTTATTTATTTTTAATTATTTTTAATACTTCAGGCTCCTTTCTGAGGTTGCTGGCATGGCTTTGCAAAAATAAAATTATCCTTTCAAAACAAGTGATTTAATCCAAAGCAAAGGGCGTATTGTTGGAGACTGCTACCTTGCTGGAGCCGTAACACATGGAGACTTGCAATTAGTGTCAGGTTTTGCCTTCTCATTGCCTATTTCTGTGCTGGATTCCCTGGGAGCCATCTCGTTCCCGTGCCTGTAAGTGGAAAATGCCACCACGTGCTGCCTTCTGCTCCCGTGGGGACCAGTGGGAATGGTGCATGTGTGACTGGGACATGGACCTGTCCCTAGCATCGTATGAAGCTGGGGGGAGCCCTGGCAATAATAATAAATATTAATTTCTGAGCCCTGCTTGCAGGCACAGTCTTGACAGCATCCCTTCTGTGCACAGTCCTGGGGAAACCTCAGTAAACGAAGGGAGGCCCCAACCCGATAATTTTATTACTCTATAGAAACAAAAGAGGGCAAGGTAAAATACCATTATAATTTTTTAATTCTTTCTGTTTTTTTCTTCTTTTTTGCAGTTTATGGCCTCAAATGGAAACAGTGTAGCAAAAGCAAAATATGAATCTAAAATGCCACCGTTTTATTACAAGCCAACGTTTCTTGACTGTCAGTAAGTAAATACCTTTGCTGGTAAACACCATTTATTTGTTTGTGCAGCTGTAGCCTCTGCAGTATTTTAGTTTTAGCATGATAATTTTTTTTTTTTAGCCGCAAAGGAGGTTTCATTTATAAAAGGCTCTGAAAGTCTTTGTTCTTCTGCACGCATGTGGTAGAGTTTATACTACGTGTGGGATCTTATTTAGTAAGTACAGTTGAGGTGATGCAGGGAAGTCAATAGTTTGTCTGTTCCCCAGACTCTTCCAAGCTTCTAAAGCTACAGAAATGCCAATTTCTACCCATTGATTGCCTCTTCAGATAGTCCTTCTGCATCAAAGCAGGACTCGCTTATCCGCTACATAAGATGCTAGGTTACTTGTAATAAAAAAATGCTGGATTTTAGTGCCAAAGTGGTAGATTTTCTGCCAAACTGACAAATAATATCCTCTGTGAAGATGAGTGGAGAGATATTGTCTCCCATACAGCGTAGAGTTAAACCTTCCTAGTAAGCTGGGGAAGACTTTGTAGACCAAGAAGGCTGAGGGGCCAGAACGTGTTTTACTATCCAGGGAGCAAGAAGTTGAACTAAAATTAGTTTTTAGGGTCCAGCCTGCAGAATACCCAGGGGGTTTTGCATCTTTGTAAAATCAGTCTTCACAGAAAGCCTGGAGGGCATAATTTCCAGAGCCCACTACTTTAGTATTAGCAAACGGGTGAGTACTGGTCCCTGAGACCTATTCCAATACTGCTGCTTTCACTGGGTGTCACTAGTTGAAGATGGAGATGTGGTTTAGTAGTGTGAAAACAATGTGTGAGGCTCTGAGCAGCTGGATGATGTATTCAAGCATCATAAGAGGTGCCCAAACCAGAAGTACTGGAAGGGTTTGTAGGGCTCCCTGCGTGAGATCCTAGCCTTTGAGTAGGAAGGCTCTGCTGTGTTCCCCAGACCTGAAATAATACTGAAGGTGGGCCAAAGGGTTCATGAGTACCTACGCATGACGTTGTGGTGACTTTATCTGTATTTTTAATCTTCATGCAGTAGCTATTAGGAAGAGTTATTGCTTTCCTACACAGTGCAGAAAGTCTTTTGTAGAAAGACAAGAGGGCACCTGTCTTGCCTGTGAAAGTCTGTGTGATACATCCATTACCCACTATTTGATGATGCTCCAGTGCTAAATCTGGGAAGACCCAGGTGCGAGTGGCACTGCCTGGCCTGGAAATGAAAAAAACATCCATTTATGCTGTGTCTCTAGATCTTGGTTTTGATCTAAAATGGCTTCTGGCAGCAGCTTCCACAGTTCCTACAATTACGAAAGTGATTTGAGGATTGGCAAAGCCACCATGCGCCGTGGAGGGGCACACCCTGAGTGCGTTGTGATTGGGTTGTGTTGGGTGCGTTGTGAGTGCTAGGACTATTTTTCTCAAGGAAAAAAAGCCCCAGCCTATTACCTTTCCTATTTCTGGAATACCTCTGCCTTTGTGGGAGGGAGCTCAAGGAGAAGCCACTGGGAAGGCACTCCCCGCCGAAGGGATCCCACAGGTCCAGGGGAGGAGATAGTGCAAATTTAGCTGAACGTGGCAGCTCTGTTGTTGGGTTTTCTTCTTCATTTCAGAAAAACAGCTTCAGCAAAGTGACTTCTTGTTGTTTTTAACCCTGTCTCTCCCAAGGCAGAGAGCGGGAAGGGCCTGCACGTATTTGACCATGTTGGGAGTTTGGGACCTTCAGGTTCTCCTTCCGCTTTGAACCGGTCTTCAAGCATCATCCCTGGGTCCTGGCTTAGGGAAGGTGGGGAAGATGCTTCATCTGAGGTTTTCTGGGAACTCAGAAGTGCTTGTGTGGGTGAGGATCTGAAAGGTCAGGGCTGTGATTTAGTAAGGACTCATTACGGAAAAATAATGCCTCAAACCTGGTGGCTGGAGGAGGTGGAGGGGACTTGCCTTGTGACAGTCAAGGACAAAACCTTCCTGCTGCTGCCTGTCTGCACTCAGACGACAGGATTGCTGTGCCTCCACCTGACACAGCCAAACTTCCTGCTTTTAGTCGCACTCTGGTCACGACATTAACCCATCCACTTATAAGATAGGATTAAGATATAGGAAAGAAATTCTTTCCTCTGAGGGTGGTGAGACACTGGAACAGGCTGCCCAGAGAAGCTGTGGCTGCCGCCTTCCTGGCAGTGTTCAAGGCCAGGTTGGATGGGGCTTTGAGCAACCTCGTCTGGTGGAAGGTGTCCCTACCCATGGCAGGGGGGTTGGAACTAGATCATCTTGGAAGGTCCCTTCCAACCCAAACCATTCTATGATTCTATGATTTCCATGCACAAAATCCTGCCTCTTTCTCCCGTGACCAGCAGAGCTGGCCGCCCAAGGACAGATGTATCCTGTTACTGCAGGATTGGGTGGCCAGAGTTTTATGATGCATGTCTCAACATCCCGATGGGGTCTGTGGTGCCCCTGGCATCTTGCTCATCCTTGTGCACCAACTGCTTCTTGCATCTTGCAGTGTAAATAGATTGCACACCCTGAGATGGTGCATCTGTGGAAGGAAAATCACTGTTAATTTCTCTCTTGCTTTTCCACAGAGTTGGGCTGAAACGAAAGGTCTTTTGGCACAGTGTTATTTGTGCTTATTTCCTTTGCCTTCTTGTTAGCATCTCTTTGATACAAGGATGAAGAAGGACACCCCAAGCTTTCTGTGCTACCCAGACGTCAGGAGAAGTTGCTGGCTTTGCCAGCACTGGGAGGTGGATGCTGTCCTGAACAGACAGCTCTCGTGAGCTGTTGTGGTCCTGAGAGAATCCAGTGCCACATTTGTATTGCTGAGCTCCAAAATCCCAGCAGGCGACTGTGCCATTCTGAAACTTGCATGTACTTGTGATGTTAAGGATGGAGGAGCAAGTTTTCTCACCTAGTTGCCATTGGTAGGAGAAACACAGTTCTAAGGGATTTCAATTTTGTTTACTCTTAGTCTCAGTTACATTCAATTAAATGTTGTACTTCAGCCTTAGCTACTGTTTTGTCCTTACAGGGCAGGGACCTATTTGATATTCAAGTTGTTTAAATCTTTCCTGGGGCAGACTCCTGGTTCTTTTCCGTGCCCCATCCCTGCCCGAAGGGTGTGGAGGTGGTGCTGGGGAAGCCCGGCTGGAAGTGGGGCAGGTCCCTCTGCAGCCTGGGGCATCCAGAGATCTGGGTGCAAATCGCACCCGACTCTCCTTGCACGGGTCAGGCTGAGAGACAGCGGAAGCTCAACCTGCAGCTCAGGCAGCTTAAAGACCACAAGCGTTTTCATTCCTTTTGCTGGCAGGCTGGCAGAAATGTCTGTGGCTTGTTTTGAGCTAGGTTGGTTTGGCTTCCTTTGATACTGCAGCTCAGGCTTTGCTGCTGTTGTGTTTTTCTTCCTCCATCCTGTGGTGCGGTTGCACTCTGGGCAGCTCTGCCGGGCGGTGGCTGAGCTCCAGCCGCAGCCCTGCCGAAGCTGGCTGCGAGCACAGAGGGACCGTGCTGGTGCCAGCACGGCCGCTCCGTCCGCAGCCCTTCCCGGTGCCCGGTGGAGAGGCACGCAGCTGGGCTTGCAACCTGTGAGATGCAGGAGCAGGAGGGTTAAGGGTTTTTTTGTTGTTATTGTTTCTTTTTGGTTATATATTTATTTATTTCTTGATTGGGAGGGTGAGGCAAGGCTAGTCTTCCTGCAAGCGGCTGGAAGACCGATTTCTGGCCCTTTTGTGCTCCAACCTCTGCCTGTTTTGCACTGGGACAATTTTCAGCTTGGATGCCATGGTTTCTGAACTGAGCCTGGAGCTCTGCTTGTGTGGGTGTTCTGCGGTCCGGCGCTGCTGGGTCTGCCATGGCAGCAGGGTGCGTTGGGATGGACGTGACCTCTTGCAGTAGCAAATCTCCTGACCCTGCTGCGGTATGAACAGCTGTGGGTGCATCATGCGTTGGGAACACCTCAAGAATGTTGTGCCAGGTGGTATTTTTCTTTCTTAAGTTAGAGGCTCTCTGTGCCTTTCGACAGGTACAGCCTAAACAGGAGCAGGGGAGGGCTGCCTTTTAGAGGGGTGTATATTTAGCTTTCTCCCCGCCTCTCTGCAGTCCAGTCACTGCAGCAGCACGAGTTGTTCCCAGCTTGCAGCCCCGGGTAGCATTGCGATGGATGACACCTCCGTCCAGCGCTGGCACCGTGCCTTTGTGTGCCGACCCACGTTCTGCAGCATCAAGAGGTTTTGATGCTTCTAATTACGACAGCCGGTGTTGGCCAGCCGCAGCAGCTGGGCAGGCTTTGTGGGAGCTGCCCTTGGACGTGGCACAGCAGGATGCTAACGTACGAGCCGTAATAAGGACAGGCTGCTTGTTCATCCGAAGCTTCTTCATTTTATAACGCTACTTCTGGAATCCCTCTACTCTGGTTGCTTGAAGAATTGCAAAATTTAGAGCAAGAAGAAAGAAGTGTTGCAGC
>Ga0065711_1039951_pt1 | contig 17359 bp, 10 predicted proteins | sample Hoacrofraction12_FD_59098 | JGI IMG/M metagenome (GOLD analysis project Ga0065711, IMG submission 59098) | Hoatzin crop microbial communities from Cojedes, Venezuela - Epithelial fraction 12 v2 (version 2) | ecosystem: Host-associated > Birds > Digestive system > Esophagus > Crop | place... | reverse complement strand
TAAACTGCCCTTATCCCGGCCCACCAGTTTCTGCCTGTTTCTTTCCATTCTCCTCCGCACCGCGGCGGGGGGAGGGGCGGCCGCGTGGCGCTTTTGTTGCCGGCGGCAGCCGAAACCAAAACACCAGGTGTTTTACTGCTTTGTTCTGTTGCTCTTGGAGGAGCTAGCTGCTTTAAAGAGTTTCTATTCGTGGTACCAAAGTTGAAGGCTGAGAGAGTTGGGGCTGTTCAGCCTGGAGAAGCAAAGGTTGCGGGGAGACCTTATTGCAGCCTTCCAGTACCTGAAGGGGCCTACAAGAAAGCCAGAGAGGGACTTTTTACAAGGGCATGTAGCCATAGGACAAGGGGTAATGGCTTTAAACTAAAAGAGGGTAGATTTCAATTAGATATAAGGAATAAATTCTTTACTATGAGGGTGGGGAGGCACTGGAACAGGTTGCCCAGAAAAGCTGTGGCTGCCCCCTCGCTGGACGTGTTCAAGGCCAGGTTGGATGAGGCTTTGAGTGGCCTGGTCTAGTGGAAGGTGTCGCTGCCCATGGCAGGGGGGTTGGAACTAGATGATCTATAAGGTCCCTTCCAACCCAAACTGTCCTATGGTTCTATTGTTTAATAGTGTTTTCAGCTTCATACTAATCTAACCTTATTAAGAGTCTTTTCAGTTCTTTGACTTTGTGAATCTTAAAACCGCATGAGATTCCATGCCTTCTCCTTTTAAGGTTTATGTTGTGCTTTTTGTATTGGGGGTGTGTGTTTCAAATTCCTCTAAAATCGAGTAGTATTTGACAAGCAGCAAGATAACTGAGTGACAGACTTTTAAAAATTCCATATTTTGAAGTAATTTTAGCTAGAAGCTTTCTTGGGAATAGTCTTGCTGTTTCAAAGCAAGCTTAGGAATTCCTTTTTCACCTTTGTTTGCCATGGCAACAAACTGTATGTGGTTAAGGGAGACCATCCATTTTGTAAAACACTCCAATTCTTCTGCCTGTAGAGTTGCTTCCTTGGCTCTAAAGAATGTTACGTATTTCTTGATTGCAGCTTACAAAATGTCTATAAAATCTTGTAAATAGTAGGAGAAAAGTACTGCTGGCTAGATGGGAACAGTAGTCTCTGATACTGGCTAATTTTGTTTGGTTGTGAGGTGTTTGGGGTTTTTTCATTTTAATTCTGTGTACATCCTGCTAAGGAGTGGAAACTTTCATATCCCCCATGCTACATGCGTAGGATCTAACACCATATATTTCTGCAAAAACTGTGACACAATAGGAGCAGGTTTGTAGAGCACAACGGTTAGCACTGAGGACCTGATATCCACACTATACGTATTTGGAGTTTTTCCTTTGGCCTAGCCATAATCTGGTCCCATGGACTGAATGGTGACTGCAGCTGGTTTAAGTGCACTAGTTTTGTGCCTGGAGCACACTGTAAAGGTTAGTTTCATCTGAAAGAATCGGGTTTGCTAGCTGTGCTATGCAGTGTGAGTTGCAGAGGTCTGTCAAGAAAAGCAGGCTCCTGATCCAAACTGAAACATTAAGAGTGATACACCCCACATCTATTACAATTTAACCTATGGAGCTATGGATCTTTTGATGTAAATTGGAATTGCTCCTTCTTTAAGTGCTGGAAGTCTGCAGTTTGAATGGCTGTGTCAGCCCAGATGATGGCCACCACATACAAACAAGGTTTTCAGTATAACACCCAAACTAATGATTGCTCATTAGAGACTCTAGCTTAAAGGGACAAAGTAAGACACTTAAATTGCTTGTTTGTAATAGTTAAGACTCTCTAGCTGCTAACACTGTTTGACTAATTTCCTTAGGAGTAAAAGTTTTGAAATTGTGATGGTTTTTGTTGGCTTAAAGTAAAGCCTTTCGGTCTAACATAGAAGCTGTGTACAATAAGGTGGCAAAAAATTTCTTTATAGAACTTGCTATGGAGTTGACCCTAGCAACATAACATAATTAACTGCAGAATTATAAATAACTAGAGCTAAAAGAGCACAACTATTATACTAAAAGTGTACTTGGATCTGTTTTCATGCTAACCTTTGGAAATGTTTTCTGATGGTTGCAGGTGACACTTCATATTTCAGTATGGAACAGTTTGAAGATGTGTCAGGTGGTGAAGTGGATCATGCTTTCTTTGACAGTGATTTTGAGGAAGAGAAAAATAAAGCTGAAGAAAATGATGAATGTATAGAGAAAGGAAGTACAAATGCAGCTCTTGCAGACCCTGATTTGATTTCTAATTCAAAGGATGCAAAGTGTTGTGAGGAGGAAAGTGAAGAAAAGCAGAAGGATTTGCAGAAGGATCAGTCCCTAGAAAACAGCACAGCTCGTCCTGGAGATGCTTCATCTTTATCACTTTCTCCAGCTGCAGAGAATGCAGGTACATCTGGAGTGACGTCTGTAGTAAGTAAGGGAACACAGGAGAATGTTCCTGCTGGAATCCCCAAAATAGTTAAAGAAGGTGAAGAAGATTATTATACAGATGAAGAAGATAGTAGTGATGATGGCGAAAACCAGAAGGTTAGACCAAAGTCAGCTAAGCAGTCAAACAACATAAAAAAGGCTAGCAAAAAATATACCAATATCAGTTCCTCCTCCTCTTCCTCCTCCTCCTCTTCCTCCACGTCCTCATCCTCAAGCTCAGATACAGATTGTTCTGATACAGATTCCGATAGCTGTTTATCAGATTCATCTCATTCTCCCTCAAAGAGGAATGCGTGTAGGAGCACTCTTCTGTCTCCAAAACAAAGATTCAAGTCAGCAATGAAATTAGCAGAAGGAAAACCAAAGCTTGGTGACTACCTGGAGGAGTCTGAAGACACAGTGACTGATGTAACACCTCTGTCAACTCCAGACATCAGTCCTATCCAGTCTTTTGAACTTGCAGCATCAAATGATAAGAAACTAAAAATAAAAAGACAGGGAAACGTGAACCAAGAATTATATGGTAATTTTGAAGAATTTAAGTACAACACAAAATTTGTAAAACCTGTGGGGCTGGGAAATCCAATCTTATATGTGTATTTTTTTCATTAGATTCCGAGTTTGATCGCAGATATAGTCAAAAAGTCTTGCATGATGCCGTGGACCTGAATCAGCTTTTGAAAGGTGACTTTTAAATTTTCTTTTTACAAAGTATGACCTCTGTACATTGTTGAGAAAAGTTGAGTTTAGCAGAAGAGAATAAGGTTTTAATGTGCCACGTGTATTTTTAAAACTGGTTTGTAATTAAGCTGTGTTCATCTAATTCTTTGAATTATGGTGTATGTAAATAGTACTGATTGTACAGTGAAAAGAAGCAGCAGGTGTACGAGCATGTGTTGGTATGCATATACCTACGAGACATACAAACAGAGTGACTCTCTAAATAAGATTTGATGTATTAACAAACTGAATAATAAAACTGCACATGCATTTTGAGAAATCAGAGTTTAGTGGACTATGCCACAATTTACTATCTAAATTAAAACACCAGCCTTGCTGATAAAATGCTGGGTTATTGACCTTCAGAATGGAAAGGCAGTCCAAAATATACTGCATGATAAATAGTATTCATATATCTAAACTTCTGGTACCTTTTTGATAATGAAACAGAATTATTTGAAATTCTTTTTCTGAACTAAGTGTCTACCTTGTGAAATACCATGAAGTTGAGAAAAGGTATTTTAAAGAGAAAAATAACATATAATCTTTAATAAAATTTGAGTGGTTGCTTTTGCCAATAGATTTAATAAATCCCCGATAATGAAGTTTGAGACAGAGAACTTGGTGTCTCTTTCACTACATTCATTGCTAACCTTCATTTCATGGGGTGAGAATGCACTGGATGAGCATATGTATGTATTTTAAGGTCTACACAGTGCTTTAACGCTTGTTTTCATAGCCCAGAGTTTTCACTAGTAAAATCTATAGAGTAAAAGAGGCTTGGCTCAAGAAATCTGTTGATCTCAGGTGAGGAAATCTTCTTACAGTCTTAAGTCTGGTATATGTCAACTCAAGTTTGCTGTATTGTGGTAGGTCTGGCGTGACTAAAGCTGCATGTGTTGTCTTTCTTCACTTTGCACCTTGATGGACTGAGCCTATAGTGGGGAAGGATTCAGAATACATTGTATGCATCATTTAAATTTCCTACAAGTAGAAATGAGGATTTTACTTGTATGGAAATTCTTCTGATGGTAAGAAAAGCAGACGTAGCCATTAAGAAGAGTTGATTCTCATCTCTGACAGTCCTTGTGCTCCAGTAACTCTTTCATACTAGAAAAGGCTCCAACCACTTGTCAGAACGTGTTAGAAGAGTTGTTGCTAGGCAATTGAAATTATGATGTGCTGCATCTTTATTGGTTCCCTGATAGCAAGAAGCTGTTTAATAACTGGTGAATATGGAAGGTGTCATCTCATCCCTAAAACGAATGGGTATTATAGCTCAGAATAAGTATTCTCAGAGATTAATCTCTGTTTGGAGGGGTGGAGAGAGGGTTTTTTTCCCAAAACTGAAAACCCTTTCTAAATAACAATAATAAAAATTGAGTAATGAGAAGTAGAATTCATATAGTCTAGCAGCTAATGGTCCTGATTAACATGCATATTACTCTCAAATGCCTCTCTAAATTGGCAAGCTCAACACAGCTTAATTATTTTGGGTATTCTGAAACGTAAATAGGGCAGGATTATTAACGGTGGAAAGTAACTAGTCTGGGAAAACAGGAGCTAATCTTATTCTAAGTTACTGCTTCCAGGTTTTTCCGTACTCATTTAAAAGAAAAAAGTGCAAATAATTCCCCCCCTCCCCGTCTGCATGAAAAGTTCATCAGAACTGCGTAGGCATGAACATTGCTTCAAGGGAGAACAGTATGAGCCCAGGCCTGAGTGCATGAAAGAGTATTTAAATGATCATCAGAAAGTCTAAAATTTGGCTTTAAAGTATAATATTCTTCCAGTAATCTATGCTGATGAAGCGTTTTGTTTAAATTTTTTATCAAATATGCTTGTAATATAGCTGGGTCTTAGCATTTACAGCAGTGAATGTGAGTTTAATTTCCCAAGGTCCCCAGAAACTTGCAGAATTTCAGTATGATCTGCTACTGTGTTGTTTCTGGGGGGCATGCAGTAATTAATTTTGTACAATTTTACACATTGGTAATGTGAACATTTGGGAGGACTAGAATCTCTTATATTAAAAAAGAATCACAAGAACAAAGAAAGAGAAGACATCTGTTAAAAGTGCATGGTGTTCAAAGAACAAGTTTTGGGCTAGAACAAGAGTCTGGTTATTAAGCAGTGAGGAGTTTGTGTATCTTAAAATAGAATTCATTTGAAGCATTTAGAAAAAATGTTGCATTTAAATTAAAAAATAGCTGAAGTAGTTTTTCCTCTATATTATATGCCCTTGATACCTATTTGTGCTCATACTGCAAAATACTCATAAGCATTTTAAAAGAATCATATTTAGATAAAAAATTTATTGTATCCTTGCATCTCCTGAAGCTATGCCTGTTCTTGAGAGAAGCCAACTTTTAAGTTATGCTATTCTGAGTAATTTAAAATCTCACAAATAACGTAATTTTAGTTGGAAATCTTACAGTCTCCATGCTGTATATTGTGCTTTGAATGCTTTTTGGGTGGGTATTGCTGTGCAGCTTTGTCACTGATTTTTGTAAATATTCCGTAGTGACAAGAACTCTGAACAAGAGATTGATAAAGGTATGTGATAACACTGGGTTACTACACCTGAAAGTTGACATTTTATGTATGCCGTTACTGAAGTGAGCATTACCAGGTACTGCTACTTGTTATGCAGCCTCTGTTGGAAAATAACTGAGCTAGTTTTATTCAAAATAGCAGAAATCTACTTGGTAATAATAGCTGGGGCAAAGTGAAGATCAAGCTTGAAAGCTGGAGAGAAGCAGGTTCTGCATGTTGCCAAAGACAAGTAAAGCATGTGAACGTGTCCTTGCATTGGCATTTATTAGACAGGCACTGAGCCCTGTTTCAAAGGGAAGGAAGTACAATAAAATGTGCAGATTTCAGAACCTGCAGGTTGTATGGCTGTATTGGCATGGCTTTTTGTGCACGCTGATGAGGGAGAGGCATGTGAACAGTAGAGTACTCTTCAGAGCAGATGCAGCATGAAGGAGGACAGATGAAATACGTGGTGAAGAAATTGTGGAGCCCAGGTGTCTGTAAGGTACCACGTTAAGGTATGAGGCGCACACTCACGCTGTTTCAGTTGTAAGCAGGCCGCAGTTTGCAGTGGGAGCAGTGTCACTAGAAGCTGCAGGCCATAGTGAAAGCAGAGGCGGTGCAGGATGGATGGCTACACTCAGAAATTTTTGGGTTGATCTCTGCTGTTTGTTTCCAAATCAGTCTGGTGGCAGGGTTTGGTGCTCAGTTCAGAGTGGCTTGGAGTTCAGGTGCAGGGAGCACCTCTCTGCAGCACCCTCCCTGACAGGCAGAGCCTGCCCTGCTCCTGAAGCCCTGTGGCTGCAGAGCCTGGAGTATTAAAACCAGCCTGGGTCATGTTTCAGTCTAGGGCCACCTGGGCCACGTTGTTGAAGTTACTGGTCTTAGTGATTACTTCTTCATTATCCCTGCATTATACTTAAAAATTATTGGGTTTATCTGTGATACTGTTTCGGTAGCCGTGAAATGCTGAGTTGTTTAATTGTTCTTGGTAGTATTTTTCACTTCTGTTCATGAAAATCACTTGCTGTTTGGGTGGTGTGGTTATTAAAAATGTATATAAATGCATTTTTACAGACATAGAAGTCGCTGTTTAGGCGGCTTACATCATTCTGTTACAATGCTAAGACTGATGTCAGGTCGCTGACTATTGTCATTATGGCGTATGACTGTAAGAACTGATGTAGCACTGTAGAGTTAGACAGCCACTCTAGTTAGGAGTTCAGATATCGGTATGGCCAAAAACACAGGTACTCACAATTTCAGTTACTCAAGGTTTGTAGGGTTTATATTTTGCAGACCTCTCCTCACTCTTTACTTCTCTCTTTTCTGTCACCTCCACGGAAAAAAGTGTAGGTGTGATTATGATTTTTCAGGTGGAAATACAGTTCTTTCACGGTTGTATAGATTTCTGTATGTAATTCTTTTGTGAGTCAATGCTGTTACCCCTTTGCTTGAAGATCTTTTGGAAAATTAGAATAATAACTAACTTAGAGCAATATTCAAAACCCGTAATAATAAATGTCAGTGTTATCTCCTCTGCTGTACTCTGGAGTAATCTGAACATGAAAAGAGAATTAAATATGCCAATGCAAAGAAATAGGTTGTCATAAGTTGGTTTTGGAAGTGCTTTCATAAGGGTCCTTGTTAGAAAGCTGGGAATAAAAAATTGAAAAATTTTCTGATGCTGTTTTGCTTGATGCTGTGTCTTGATCCAATGTCCCATGTAGTTTTAAGGAATTGAGGTTCTGCAGATACAGAGGTGAGTTAAGCATAGGAGTGTGAATGAAGCACTCATCCATTTCCATCCCATTATACTACAGACTTGCTCTCTGTCTTTAGACAAGTCTCTTGATTTCTGTAGTTCAAAATACAGAATTGTGTGCTAAAAATGCTGTGTATCTCATTGTCTGAATTTATGTTGGGTATCAATACAGTAGTAATGGGATTGCACAAGGTATGTAGAGTGCTAAAGAATTTAGCACTTTGTGTTTTCTTCTCTGGAAAATGGGGTTGATAGCTGCTTATTTTACAGAAGTGTCTGTGAGAATTAGTCTGTAAATCCATGGTATTAGCTGTTATTAACTTGAGGAGATGGTGTACTGGGGTAATTAGGACAATGGGCCACAGGCTGAAGACCTGAATTCTATCCTTCAAGCTCTCACTGACCTATATGCTCTCTGATAAATCTTTTTGCCTCTTCTGTGCCTTGGATGTTCTATTGTAAAATAGTCAGAGCTCACTTGGTGATAAGCAGTGTAATATAAATATCATTATTATGAAAGTAAAAGCTCTGTTTTTCTGAATAAAAGGTATTGTGGAAAACAAAATAGCGGCTTCAACTGAACATATAGCAATTGCTTTAACTTTTTTTTTTTTTTGGCTATAATTTGTCACTCAGGAAATAGAATAAGCTTTTTATAACTGACATTTTCTCTTCTTAGGAATGTGTTATCTGTATGCTCATTCATGCTGAACTGGTGTATTTGTAGAATAACTGTTAATATCTAAATTTAAAGTAGACTCTTAAATAGATGATAAACACCCAAATACAGTTGAACTGAACATGTATAGCTTTTTCACTAAATTTTGTCTAGTTTGTATGTTCATAGTTTGAGCTAATTGTATGTGAAATGTGTATACATATGAATTGTTTTTGCAGATAGTAACTTGTGTTGAGGTAGAAGAGCAATTATCAGTTTATTCTTATACTTAAGAGTTTGAAAAAAATTTTTAAGAATATGAAAAGATCCAGACTTGCCCAATATCCACAGGAAAAGCATAATTTGTGGAAAAAAGATTCTGCATCTGTAAAGTATCTGTTGTGTTTCTCATGACATCAAGAAATAACTAAGAATAAATTCTCCAAAATCTTTTTTAAAGACTTCTGTGACATGAAGTAATGGATATTCTAGGAAATATTTGGTTACAGAATCACAGAACGGTTGGGGTTGGAAGGGACCACCTCTGTGGGTCATCTAGTCCAACCCCCATTCCGAAGCAGGGTCACCTACAGCAGGCTGCACAGGACCTTGTCCAGGCGGGTCTTAGATTGAAACTATTAGACACGAAGAAAGGTGATTTAATCCTTCTGTATTTTTCAGTTGTGTTACAGATGTGGTAGTGGGGCAATATAAAACAAAGCACTAGGCAAACTCAAAAGTGTAAGCACTGAAACAATTTAATGCATTTCCATCTACCGGAATTGCAGCGTATACAGTGAATCATGCATGATTTTAATTTTAGCCTTAATGCCATTAGGACAGTTGTATCATCCTGTCCTAATGTAGTCAACTTGCTAATTATAATTTGTATTTTATATAAGGTTTGAGCTTTCTCACTCTGCAAGGTCATTGCAGTGCTTACCAACTGAAAGCAATAAACAGCTTGTTTATTGCTTAAAAGAAAGTCAGGTGTCTCTCCATGGAAACCAGCTTTCATAGAAATCCTGTGAATACCAGAGAATTTTCTTTTACTGCTTACCAGTAAATGAGGAGTAGAACTGCACACTGTGCAAGTCTTTATGCTAATGCTGCTGCTTGTTTATCCCCCTACCCCAAATTATTGATTTGGGGTCTGGCTGACAATGAAGTGATAAGTAGGGATTCAGTTAAATTACTTATTACCCACTGATAGAGTATGAAGCTACGGGTAAATCATATTCAGTTGTTCCAAGACTTACAAATTGTTCCAAGACTTACGGACTCTTTAGAACCTGAAATCATGAACTGTAGTGTTGCCTCGTGCTGTCATTTGCCACTGCAAAAAGAGTCAGATAAACCATTCAAACACTTGCGCTTTGCGATTGAAGAGTAGCGTGAGTGCCTTGTTGAATAGATCATTGAAATAACTTTGAAACTCAGATATTTGTGTTATGGAACACTAACTGTACCTGAAATATTTACTAGCTTTTAGAATAAATGCATTTTCCTCTTACGTGGGATCTTGATTCTATTTTGTTTATTGATGGTGAATTGTCTCTGGTTTTGTAGGCTTGTGCTGACCTCGCTTAGGCACCTAGTGCCTTTGCCGTGAAAGCAATGTTGGTGCCAGTGAATGTTGAAGCATCTTCAATGCATATTGGACATGCATTGGATGACATAATTTTCTGTCATAGTAAGTGTGCAGCGGATAGGGATATGATGCTGTGTAAGTGGTGTTTTGCAGAGTGGAGGTTGGACAGTTGTTTCAGCTACATAGCTTTAGAAGTAGAGGAAACTATTACTGCTGATTTGAAGTTCTAGAGTCAGAAGCCTAATTCTGGACTGTGGAAATAATGTCACTCCTGCTGCAGGAAGACCTGCAGAACCTTTTGCTCCCTGCTTCATTGGATTGCTACTGCGGTTTATTGGAGTGGTGATTCCATGGATGTTCCCTGCCTTCTGCTGCTTTTGTTAAGAACAAGTACTTAGCCTGTAGTGTTAGTGATCTTCTTTCAGTAAGTGACACAGTATGCATTCTGTTGCTTGTCTTTTTTCTACTAAACTTTTAAACTCTCCTGTTGCACAGTTCTTAAGGAGATCAGTGTTTCATATGCTGTGATTTAGAAAAGGTAATCTATGGATAGGCTTCAGTCAGTTATGGTTCAAAGTGGCGTTTGCAGCATAAATTCTTCCTTAACAGAGATCTTAACTAAGCAAAACACAACTCTAATTTATGAACTTATCAGCTTGAAAAACAACAAAACAACTATTTTTAATGCGTTGTCTGATCCAGTGCCTTGGTATATTGCAGCACCGTTGCTGCAAAGAGCTACATGTGAAATTTCAAATGTGGTTCTTCCTTAGGTCATACAGAAGGCTAACTATAAAAAAAGTTGAGGAACTGAAGAAACGAATGAGGAACTGGAGTTTTAGGTTGATCTTTTCACCCCATCCTGTTGAAGAAAACTTGCTGCTGCATGTGTTGTATTGGGTCTGAACTTTTGGTGCAAAATTAAGGAGTCTTCTGTCGTTCAGCAAGGTATCAAGAGATTAGTTACTGGATTTTGGCAGTGTTCTGCTCAGGCTTCACTAAATAACTTCACAGCAGAACCTTCATGGTGGTCTTAAGAATTGATCACTTTATTTATTTGTTTCTTGAGTTGTGATAAATTTGATATTACCACCGTTAGCAAGCCCTTGACCTGAAGAGTTGTCAGAAAGCTGTTGGCAGTAGTAAGGTCATCTTCTACACCAAGTAATTGTAAAAAATAATCAAGCTAAGAATGGGCAGCATACTGAAGAAGGTGGGCTGGAGTGTCTTTTCTTTTCTGCCTGCTGCAAATGGGAAGGGCTATCTTTGTGGGGAGGTGATAAAAGGTGTGGATGAGGCACTGTAGAAGGAAAGTACATTGACAGGAAAAAGGCTTATGAGAGGCTAAGGAATGGAGGAAGAAAGAAAAGATGAATAAACAAGTCTGTGTGTTGGGGGGATGTGGCTGAAGAAGCTGGAAGGTGAGAGTAAAGTTAGCCAGTAAAATTTTATCAGGCTTTACTCACATGTGTAAGTAGTATCCAGTAGAGCAATGCATGGAGATATGCATGGATATATATTCACACTAAGTGCCTGAGAGCTGCTGATAAAATACGGGAGGTGGTTAACGCTGCAGAAGTTGCAAACCGGTGCCCTCTAGGAGATCTGAGTGACCAAGTAATGCCGTGCTTGCTGAGCCATGCGCATAGCAGTCGCTGCAGGGCTGCTTGACTCAGTATGTCTGAAAGCATTTACTGGCCAGCATTGAGGGGAAAAGGAAAGGCGTTTGTTCCATGCCGTTGCTCTGGTTTTGTTTGTTTTATCACAGCTGTGACAGGGGTTTTTCAGAAAAATGAGCAAGTCAAAAGATAAGTAATTACCTTGATGCTTATTTATCTCAAAGCATTTTTAATCTGTTTATTGTTATGGTTCATAGCTGCGTCGTAAGAGTATGCACTCTCCATCAAAGTATAGCCAGCTACCTTATGAAGAATTAAAACAATAGTGTACCATTGAAGACATGAAACCTGTATTTCTGATTAAAAACATCCTCATTCAGAATGCCATTGTTTTGAATAGAATTTGACTAGTTCACACCTTTCACAGAAATGAAAGAGGTGTTCAGAATTTGCACTGACAGTTATTCAGAAGCTTGAATGTCTCTTGTAAGAGAATGCATCACCAGTAGCATTGGTGCCACAAAGCTAGGTCAGGACTTCAGTTGAACTGTTCTCTGCCACAACCTGATTTCCACTCTTGCGTATGATGTGCAGTCTTATTTAACCTGTGAGATGCTGTGGGTGTAAGGCAAAAGATGAATTATCTTGCATAGCTTCGTAGTAATACAATTATCAATTATGTAATGTAGAATAAATATTTTCTTCAGATGGTTTTTCAAATTACTTTCTTCCAACTGTATTCTGCAGTGCTGGTTTTGCATGTTCCAATAAGGATATATTTAATATTTCTTTTTACTGAGAAGTATGCTGCAGCTTGATGTTACCGTGTGAATTGTGTGGCTCTAGTTATTTTCTGTGCATTTCTTTTTGTCCCTTGTAGGTGTATCCAGATGAGTCTTATCTCAGGTTTGTCTCCTCAGATGGTGGTGATGGCTGTACTAGTTTTCCCTTCAGAATAATTTACTAAATTGTAAAGATGCTTTTCAAGACATTTATACTTTATTAAGCTGTCGATTGACACACTTGATCTGCACTGGTTTGTGTTGTCTTGTTTTTGACGTGATTTGCATCTTCTCTTGATGAATTAAACTAGTATTTGCTAATGTGGACAATCTGACAGTTAGAGCTGCCTGGGGCAGTTCTTGGCTGTACTGGCTAGCATACGGATGGTACTAATTTCCGGAGGGATTTTGAAATTCATGAACTGTTTGGAATTTGAATTCTGGATGCTATGTCTAAATGTCTGGAAGACAGTAGCAGCACTTTCTTGCATCAGTTCTGGAATAAACTCAGTTGAGATACAGCAAGAAAGATTTTGTTTTGTTTTGAAGTAAGAATTCCCTTATCATTCTTTGAGGTTTTTAAGCTATTAAGGGCTGCCTCGGACATCCCTTGCCAAAAAAATTGCTGAAGTATTTGCTGAGGAAATAGTACTGCATGCATGTTTTTTTGTGGGTTTTTTGTGTTTCTTTGTCGTGTTTTCTCAAAGCTTCTGTGTTGGATGCTTGTTTTTCTTATGTGGGGCTTTTAGGGGTAAGAGTGAGGGGATATCTTCTGGAGGCATTGTGACATTGGAGGAGCGTGGGGAATGGCTTGTGTAAGGCTTCCTCGTCTGTGTCTCAGCTCCAAAGATCTGTTTGATCTAATGTGGTACCACCATTCCTGTACCATAGATAATGCAATGTATTGATGAGGTAATACCGCGACAGCAAAGCTCTTAAAACAGTTGCCAGAAGATCTGCCGCAAAGCCTTAGAAAGCAAGGGCTTAGAATTAGGTCAATAGCAAAGCTCCAGTGGAACTGTAATAAACATAGCTGGCTCTCACTGAGAGTGAAGTTTTCCAGTTGTTACCTTATCTTGCAATTGTGCAAGTCTGTCTTGCTTTGTATTTTTAAGTGTGTGTTCTTTGGTCTTTTGTCTTGAAACCTCACATCCTGTTTTAATTTGTCTTTTTTTTACTGTTTTTAATTGCCAGGCCCAAGTAATTTTTCTTCTATTCCATATGCTCACCCATTTCTCTCCATTCATTAAATTTAATTTTAATCTTTACCTTTGCAATTCCTGCACCAGCATGATGCATTATCGCTTCAGGAGCAAAGGATCAACACAATCACATCAGGAAGTGCGTTTTGTGCCTCTGAGTCATGCTTCCCCAGTGTCAGTTTTCTGTCTGAAACATGATTTCTGTTCTGCCTCTCAGCTGAGGCAGATATTTTAGATATCTTTGGAGCAAAGTTTACATCTCTTTCCATGTGCAAACATCTAAATACTAATTTATGGTTTGATTCTTTGTTCTCTGATTTCTAGCCCTGGCTTCCTGAAGCTGTGCTTGGAAAACTTCTGAGATGCTTACATTGGTGCCGCAAATGGTACCACTGCGATGATGATGATGTTCAATGTTGCTTTAGTGCTGTGTAACGGTAGCCCTATTAGCATATGTGTATAATTGCCTATGCTGATTGCTGGTACCATAGTAACTACAGTAAAAATACGTGAGATGGAAGTCTGAGCATACTGTGTGAATGTAGAAGTTGGGCAAGCATTCTGGTAAAGGTAGAGATCGGGGTGATCAAAGGGGAGATTTGGGAATACCACCCATGCAGAAGAAATGGCTGTGCACATGAGGCTGGTTTATATTCTGCTTTCTAAATAACAGATATGTTCTACACAAATGCTTACAAAGTGTCTGCATGCATATTGCTGATTCCCTTGTATTGCTCAGTTGTTCACTGCATCTGTTCAATTCCTCTGAATTACCAGTCATAAATGGGGAGGAAGGGGATTCCTAGTGAGAAGGAAGCAGATGGGTTTTAACTAAAGCCAAAATGAGACTTTATTTTTTTTGTGGTGAAACTTATGTAAAATCAATGTACCAAGGACAACTGAGCATCCCTGAAAAATTCAGAAATGCATAAATCTGAAATTCAGATGGGAGTTTAGTTTTGTATTTATATTTGTATTTGGTTTTGGTTTTTAATCTTGAGTATTTTTGTCATTTTAAAGCTTTCCTGCAGTTGGAGAAAAAAGAACAAAACCTAACCATAGATCAGCCATCTAAAGGAACAAGGAAAAATTATTCTTTCACAAATGAAGAAGTAAGACAGATTGATCAGGAAAACCAGAGGTTGCTAAAAGAACTGTCCAGACAGTCTGCAAAGCCAAGAAGTACCACCACATTGAAGAAGTCAGCTGTACCTCCTAGATTGTACCACAGTGCCCTCAACAGGCAAAAGGAGCAGCAAAGAATTGAAAGGGAAAACCTGGTAAGTTTTGAGAACTGATGTGGATCAATAAATTGAGAAGGACTGTTTGTTGTCAGATGACCTACTGCTAAATACTTGAAAAACTGATGAGGCAGCACTTGGAGCTGTACTGCAGTAAGTCTGCAATGAATTTCCTCTATGCTGTTTGCATAATTGTTCATATGGTTTTGGGGGGGGCAAAAATGCTGCTTTTTTCAGATGAAAATAGCCAACTCACATAAAGTAAAACCTCTCCTTTGATATCATTCAGTTTAAGAGGAGCAACCATTGTTGTTGACACGCTCATAACTTTTAGAGAGCAATCTAACTGTTCATCCTGCTTCATGCATCATGATTACTAGTCTCTCAAGAACAGGGTTGCAAAAAATAAAGCAATCAATATGATAGCATCAACCCCATTATATTTGAAATATGGAGAATACAATGTGAATGTCAGTTTAGTTTTTTGACTCATTCTATGGCTGTCTCTTTCAATATTTGTAGTGCTCTGCTTGTCACAGTGTTTGAATGTAACGGCAATCACAATATCTTACTTTACTGGAAAACAGAAATTCAGGCTCATTTATAGGGATAGTGGCAGAGTTGTTAAATAAAGAAAATGCTGATTTGAATAATACTGGTTTAGTGGCTGAATTGTAATACATATAATGATATTTTTGTGTCTCCTAGTTGTTCATTAGTGTGTTTGAAAAGGAGATAAAACATAGTTAAAATATTTGGAAAACTTATAGTGGAAGTAATTTATTCACTTTTTTTCATCTGTGTAAGTGTAGGTTGCAATTTCCTTTTATAGAGATAGAGATTCAACATGGAGAAAGTCTGATTGACCTGTTCTCATGGTTTAACCTCAGCTGGCAACTACGCACCACACAGCCACGCTCTCACTCTCCCTCCTCCCCCCCAGTGGAATCAGGGGAAGAGAATTAGAAGGGTAAAAGTGAGAAAACGCATGGGGTGAGATAAGAACAGTTTAATAATTGAAGTAACATAAAATAGTAGTCATAATGATAATAAATTGTAATGAAAAGGAAAATAACAGAAATAAAACCCAAAGAAAGACAAGTGATGCAAATCAAAACAGTTGCTCACCGCCAACCGACTGATGCCCAGCCAGTCCCCAAGCAGTGGCCCCCTTGCCAACCTTCCCCCCAGTTTTATTGCTGAGCGTGACATCATACGGTATGGAAGATCCCTTTGGTCAGTTGGGCTCAGCTGTCCCGGCTGTGTCCCCTCCCAACTGCTTGTGTACCCCCAGCCCACTCGCTGGTGGGGCCATGTGAGGAGCAGAACAGACCTTTACTCTGTGTAAGCACTGCTCAGCAGTGACTAAACATCCCTGTGTTACCAACGCTGTGTTCACCACAAATCCAAACCATAGCCCCACACTAGCTGCTATGAAGAAAAGCCAAAACCAGCACACCTATTCAGGAAAATCTGTTAGGTTTTGGTTCTTCTCGCCTTCAGGCATCGAGATTGTTAAAACTTTTCAAAGTAGGAAACTTTCTCCCCAGCTTCACTAGACTACGGTTGACCAAAAGAAAGTTATACTTCACACTCTGAAAGAATTTGGCATAAATACTTGTTGTAGATGTGTGATACTTCCCATTGTCTGGGGAAGAAATGTTTTCAGACTTTGGTGTTTTTAGCTTAGTAGGAGGGCTTTCTTCACGTATTGTGGGGTTGGGGTTTTTTTGTGGTTTTTGTTCATTGAAAACATTGAAAGCAGGACTTGCTCTTCTGCATGAACCTTGATAAGAGTGTATTCTTAGGCCATGGGGAGGAAGTGCTGTGTCACAGTCACGTTCTAATAGTAATAACGCTGTGCTACGTAACAACAGATGATTACCGTAATACTAATGTGTATCATGTTTTACAAAACACTTCTGTTTACTCAAAGCCACAAACCTTTTCTCTTTTGTTATATTGCAATATTTTGGCCAAGAATGTCTTGCCTTTGCAACTTTTGGATCAAAAATTCAGCGAACCTGAACACACATAGTCATTTCACCTGTTGCTGGTTTAGTATACGTTAGAGATTAATGGTGGTTGCTTGTAGCCCAAGATATAATATCCTTTATTTACTTACTCATTTATGCTTTAGTTGTCATCAGCAACATGAGTGGACATGTCCGACATCAGAATCATTCCTTAGAATTTATGTTAGGACATCATGCTATTTCAGACTATGACAACACTTGGTTTATTGTTTTCCGCAAACTCAGGATGATATATTCTGCTCCTCTTGTCAGAAGAGTGATTCATCAGTACAGCTCTTAAGTTTTGTTTAACATTGCTACCATTTTTGAGCAATTCTGTTTACTTTTTTTATTCTGTTTGAAGTGTATGTGCACCTAGAGCATCACAATTGTAACACTGATTTTTCTAGCACTACTTTTTGGGATTACAAGTATGACATGCTTTTCTCAAGAGACTGTAAATGAAAGAGCTGCCCTACTCTGCCCACTGATATGGTTTTTTTTGCTTTGTAGAACTAAAAGTATGTGCTTTATGAACTTGTGTTCTTCTGGTGAGCAGCTTTCTTCACGTTTGTAGATTGAAGAGCTGGAATTCCATGGAACATCCTTACCAATCTTTCTTCTATTACTTGCCAGGATTTTTTTTTCTTATACAAGGCCTGAGGTAGTGCATATGGGATTTGCTGCTTGATACACCTTTGTGAAATGTTTGTTGGAGAAGAATGCAGGGTTTTGTAAATAATTCAAGAATAGAAATCTACAACAGTAGTCTGTGCAGGGGGTCAAAGAGTTTTGATGCAGAG
>Ga0065711_1039950_pt1 | contig 17359 bp, 9 predicted proteins | sample Hoacrofraction12_FD_59098 | JGI IMG/M metagenome (GOLD analysis project Ga0065711, IMG submission 59098) | Hoatzin crop microbial communities from Cojedes, Venezuela - Epithelial fraction 12 v2 (version 2) | ecosystem: Host-associated > Birds > Digestive system > Esophagus > Crop | place... | reverse complement strand
CTTTTCTTTTCTTTTCTTTTCTTTTCTTTTCTTTTCTTTTCTTTTCTTTTCTTTTCTTTTCTTTTCTTTTCTTTTCTTTTCTTTTCTTTTCTTTTCTTTTCTTTTCTTTTCTTTTCTTTTCCTTTCTTTTTTCTTTTCCTTTCTTTTTTCTTTTCTCTTTTCTTTTTCTTTTTCTTTTTCTTTTTCTTTTTCTTTTTCTTTTTCTTTTTCTTTTTCTTTTTCTTTTTCTTTTTCTTTTTCTTTTTCTTTTTCTTTTTCCTTCCTTTTCTTTCTTTTTTCTCACCATCTTTTTTTCTCTTTCTCTCCTTTTTTCTTCTCTTTCATTCTCCCTCTCTGTCTTTCTCACTTTCCTGTTTTCTCCTATTAAAATATATAAGACAAATTTACGAATCGGCATGTATTATTTTAGATGGCATTTGGTAGCACAGTTCTAAACTCAGATTTTTCCTTCAGATTTTATCAGCCCCAAATAGATTTCCTACTCACTTTGCATTTGTTTGTTTAAACTATGTCTCTTGGTATTGTAGCAGCTCAGGACAACTTTCCATATACTGCCATTCAGTTCCCACAAGAGTTAACTCCCAGGCTTTCAGCTAGATGACTTGCCAGTTACTGAGTGATGCCATTTGAAGCACAGCCTCAGCTGATGAGCCTGGGGCCCTTTGCTTGGCATGCCTCAGACCTTTGGAGCAATGGGAGAACTGCACACTTCTTTGTGAGGGAGTCATGGTCAGAGTCACTATTTGCTCCCCCTCTCACCAAAGGCAAATGTTTGAGGAAGGTAACCTGCAGCTTCTTCAAGGAAGTTCAATGACTTCAGGGACATCTGAACAGACCATGGATGTATCTGGAGGAAGAGGATTCTTCCCATTCTCATCTCTGAATGCTCTCATGTGGGAATGACCTTAGTAAGTCCAGAACTTTTTGTTTTACTCTCCAGAGAGAAATATTCCATTTATACAGAGATACAAACTAAGAACTTTCTTGAGTCTTTTCATACTTTGAGTCTGTCTTTCATGCTTGCGTCTTTTCATTCTTTTTTGCCTTTCCTATTTGTTTTAACTCTTGAAGTAGATGGCTTCTCCTTTCCTTTTCTAAAGCAGCATGGTGTTTGAGCACCTTCCCTCTGTAGTTTTTCAGAACACTGCTTTTGGGAGGCTTGCCACTCATGCTGGTCACTGCGATTTCTTGTTGCATTCACACTCACTTCTCTACCCCATTTCCAGCTACGTTGTTTGTCCCCTCCAACTGCATCTCAGATGGTAGCATGGTCAATATGCAGGTGGGATCATCATTAACATTTTTGTGCAGGTTTCAATGCCAGCAAGCCCTGAGACTTCCCAGGTTGTTTACTGAATGCTCTTTTTTAGACTGTGGTATCCTGACTCAAGCATTTGTTTTGAACCAAGGCAACCCAGGGCTCATGAGAGAAAATTTATGACTGGGGTGAATGGCTCTGTTTAAATAATCATTGCAAAAGTTGCCCCAGTAAAAGTTCTTTACCTTGCATTTGATGTTCTTAACTGCTTGAGGATATGGATAAATTTTCACTATGGCATGTTAAGGAACAAGGACGCTTACATGGATGAGCCAAGTCAGCCAGGCAAGCTTATTGCCAACAGTTAGTCCCTGTTAACATCAGTAAATCAGCAAGGGTCCTGCATGTGACTCTCTATCGTCACAGGGGCAGCCAGGAAGTTAACAGGGAAGGGGGCATGAAATATTTCTACGAAAATCAGCTGAAGCCAATGTTGCTCTCTGTTACGGGATAAAAGGAGACGTACAAAAGTAGAATTCATCCCGTGGCTCAGCAAAACAACAGTTAAAACGATTATAACAATGGCAGGGAACCTGAACAACTATTCCTTGTGATGGGTTGGATTTGTGATGTTTGCAGGATATTTACAGTTGTGTTAAGTTTTCCAAGTGTGTAAAACATGGTTAAATTATGTTATGCTGTGATAAATGACACTTAAAGCTGGTAAAACATGACTGTCTCAAAACAGTGGCATCTCGCCTTCCCTCCACCTCTGTATTTGGAGGGAATGCAATGCTGAGTAGATACATATTATTTTTACTTAATTAAAGCCGTTCTTTGAAAAGTGACGCTGGTATCATTTTTTTTAAAAAACCACAAAACTTGTGGGCCAAATTAACTTGAAATGTGTACGTTTAACTCAAAATTAATGCCATTAGCTTCAGTGTGAACTGAACAGACCTGTCTGGGAACAACCTAGGGCTCTAACAAGAACCACCAATGCTATCTGTGACCACTATATCATGAAACTTTGCAATGTGATGGAGACATTGCTTGTCCAAGAGCTCTTTGAGAGTAGCTCTTTAGCTGTGGTTTAGCATTCATATGCTGAACCCCATGGAGATGAAAGCTCAGGATTTCTGCTAGCATGATGGGCTTAGTAATCCTTAACATTGCCAAGAGTAGTTCCAATTGGGTTTCAGCTAGCATCGGTATATCGAAGCTTTTGCTAAGGCTTTCAGATATGACCAGAAATTGAGGGTCCACAAAACAGAAAGAAAAAGGGGAGGGGAGGAGCACACAATGCTCACAGTATATTTTTATACATATTTACAGAAGGAAGAGCTGTGCTATCCAAACTTGAGCTTTCCCCATGGATGAGTCAAACATAACGTTTCATCCCAGCGAAGGCACAGAGAACATCTCAATGCACAGAAACATTTCTGCACAGGAAAGGGTCTGGGAGATATTGACCCCACTTTGGGTAATTATGATCATCTCCTTCCTGGGTTTTTGTGAAAATGGAATTGTCCTCTGGTGCCTCTGCTTCCAGATCAAAAGAAACCCATTCACTGCGTACATCACACACCTGTCCATTGCCGACATCTCCTTATTGCTTTGTACGTTTATTCTGTCAATTGAGTACATTGCTGGTTTTGGATTCGCATATGGTTTTTACTATTATATAACCACCACACTATCTATTGTCTTCCTTCTTGGATATAATACTGGTCTCTATCTCCTGACAGCCATCAGTATTGAAAGGTGTCTGTCTATTGTTTACCCCATCTGGTACCGATGCCACCGGTCACAGCACCAATCCGCAATTGTGTGTGCAATTCTGTGGACTCTGTCTTTTCTGATGACAGTAGCCGAATATTTAACATGCAAAGATGATTCAGTGAAGGAACAATTCGACGATGGCAACCATTGCCAAGCACTGCTCATCTTCACATGGATCCTGACTTTCATGATCTTCATTCCTCTAATGATTCTGTCCAGCCTGATCTTGGTTATCAGGATTCATCGCAACTCCCTGAGACCTCATTCGTCAAAGCTCTACATCATCATTGTGGCCACAGTCATTGTCTTCCTCATATTTGCCATGCCTATGAGGCTGTTGTATCTTCTGAATTACCACCACTGGTCGTCTTTGCTCAGCCAGCAGAACCACGTCACCGTTGTTCTCTCCACCGTTAACAGTAGCATCAACCCTCTTGTTTACTTCTTCGTAGGAAGCAGCAAGAAGAAGAGGTTCAAGGAAAGCCTCAAAGTGGTTCTTAGCAGAGCACTCGCTGACGGGTTGCGGCCGAGAAGCCAGGAAGTTGGCATGAGTTTGGATATAGCTGAAACAATTTTCTAAGGCCTAGGGGGGAAACTCTAGGGGCAAATAATTGGTCTTGGAAGGTTTAATAGACCACTGCAAAACTAAAAGTATTTTGCTTCCACAGAATGTAAAAAGCAGTGGTGAAATGGTACTGTTATCTTTGATGGTTGAGCAATGGAAAAATATGGACTAGAATAAAGATAACTTTTATTTGTAACCTCTTAATTATTCAAACACATGCTACATCCTGATGTGACTATGTCAGTCAAAGATACCACAGTGGAAAAGAGACAGGCCAATAGAGAATATAAAAAAAGGACACCAGAAATATGTTATAAATAGTGTGACATTTATACAAGCACTGAGCACCCATAAACGCTATTGAAGTCATCAGGGCCTGCGTGTACTCGCATTTTTGAAAGTCAAACCCACCAAATGCAGGATTCATGTTACATACTGGGATTTAGCATCAACTGTTTCCAGCTTGTTTAAGTGCGCAAAAGACTGGCTCCCTGGGGGAAACAGAGGAAGAAATCCATGTATGAGAGTAAGTCCCCATACAAACCCACAAACATACAGTGTAGCTTTGGTCTAGCAAGACATTTAAGTATATATTAAATGGTCAAGTTCCTCTGTGGTTATGGGGCAATTTCAGAGTCTGTTTTCAAAGTGCATGTTGCGTAATTTCCAGAGACATCAACATTTCTCTGGGTCCTTGGATAATTCGGTACCTGACACACAGGAGTAGCTGGCAACATAGGGATGTTGTCAACTCACAGAGGGCTTTTTCCCTAATTATGAAGGGTGGGGCTGGCTTATCCCCAAAATGCCAGTGTTCCTGTAGGTTTAGTTATTCAAGGAGTCTATGAGAAACTCAGTCCCAGCACTTGCTGTCCCAGCCGCTTACTTAGTATTTAGCTGTTCTCTGGAGAACAGATATTCACTGTGTGGTCTCTCTGTTTTATAAGCGCTTTGGATAAATAGAATAAAAGAAAGGTGCCTCACACAATGCACAGCTGGGGCTACACCACAGCCACACCATTCCAGCTGACTGCCTCCTTCTGTTGTCTGCCAGGGTACCGGGGCTGGTATTTCATGGAGTTTAATTCCCAGGGCCACTTGCCCAACTATAGCAAAGCTGCAGAGCACAGAGGAAGACAACAGAGAGGAGGGGATGGCTAGGTCGGGTTTATCATGCAGACATAGAATATGGGGGGCCTGGACAGTCAGAGAGCTGTGGCACTTATAAAGAGGCGTCTGGGAGATACATTTGCTTCTGGCCCCCACGGGGCTCCAAATTCAGCAGGAACCGAGACCTCCTGCTGCAGGCAGAAGCAGCATCTTCAGCTTCCCGCCAAGTTTCCATTAGCACACTTAATAGCTGACTGGGGAAAGAAAAATACAACCTACCCCTCCTTTGTTGAAAGATTGCCAGTCCTGGAATAAGGAAGATGGTAGGTTAAGACTGAGGATTCGATGGGAATTCACATAGAGAAGAGATCTCAGAAGGATAAATATTCCTTCTACTCATGTGCTCCTTTCTCATCACATTGAAGTGTTGCCGTGTGGCACTGCACAAAAGGATCAGGAAAAGGAAGAGGTTACCCTTCTGTCTTCCTAATTCCCTCACCCCACCAAAACCTTTGTCGATGACAGCCCCTCTACTTGTCCCAGTTTTTGTCTTTGAAACTCTAGTCCCAGCCTAGTCACCTCTCTTGATTCAGGTGGTAGATGAGTGCAGTCTGGTTCTTTCTCAGGGCAGTGACCTGCTGTAGTGCTGGAATGACAAATCAGCAGAGCAGCTCCCCATTGCCGACGGCGAGTGCAGGATATGGCAAGCAGCTCTGTGTACACCCTGGGGGGGCCAAGGGGAATGAGCGTGTGTGATGTCCACATACACGTGGCATGTGTGTGCAGGCACCTGCTGGGGGCTGGGGGAGTTTGTCAGCACTGATAAATGCCATGAACTTGAATACTAGGGGAGATCTAGCCCAGAAGAAAATCCAGACTCTTCTCTAAAGCCATTCCCTACCCTTACATCAAGACCCTTTACAATAATCACACCGAGAACCAGAGATAGGGGCACAGTTGCAGGAAGCATGTTCAAAACGTGCTTCCACTGTAATCACGCATGTAACCCAGTCCTTTCAAAGTGATTCAGTTGAGACAAGGCATATTATTTACAGTGCCTAAACATATCCAGATTATTATGACAGGTTTTGGTTAAGGATCACTATGCATGCAGCTAGGGCAGTAGATCTGAAGAGTCAGTAATATACAGCCGGGTAATGCAGGTGCTCTGAGCTGAACAGGTGCTCGAGGACTTGTAGCTTCTCACCCCTTTTCACCTGTGTCTGGCCATGCCCTCAAATGTTTCAGCATTTGGACAATTGTCCATAGATCAGTTTACAGAGCAGACAAAACTAACATTCATCATGAGATGAACATCCAGAAGGATGAATAAGAGTGAACAGCTAGAAGATGAAAAATGATTAATGTTCCCCAGTCCACAGATAGAACTATCTTAGGGATGTTCTTTCTCCTTTAATCACAGTGCCTGATGACTCTTCTCTGTGCAGACTGGCTGCACTGCAAGGGGAACTGATAAGCACATTATTCCATGATTTTAAAAAAAAAAAAACAAACAGGGAAAATGTGTCACTTCATTTGTTGCACAACCAGAATATGATTCTCCACCAGCCCGCATTTTCAAAAACGATTTGCATCTGTGGGAGAGGGTGAAATAACCCTGTGCAGATCAGGTGGTGTTAATAAGCACTTTGCAGTGGTGCAGAATGCGAAAGACTGTCTTGTGGGTAAAGTACCAGTCATGGAGTTTAGAGATCTGGGTTCTGTTTTAAGGCAGTCTTGGAATCTAATTTTTCTGTTCCTCATTTTCCTGCCTATAAAATGAGAATTATATTATTTTGTTTCCAGTGTTGTGCCTTCATATTAACACTGTAAACACTCCAGAATAGTAGCTCTTTCTTACTTGTCTCTTGTAATGTCCAGGGCAATACGGCTCCATTTTGCTGTGAAGTCAAGACAAGAAATTGTTCATTGAAGAAATGCCCAGTATAGTGCTTACTTTATTAAAACTCCCTTTACCATACTTCTGTTCTGCTTTATACTAGTGAATGTTGTGTGATATAAAAGTGTGGCCAGAAATGCAGAGAGGGAAGACACCTCCTTCAGCACTGCACAGAGTGTTTTTGCTGTAGTAGCTACCCCTCCGGGGGAGAGTATGACATGGGGCAGGTTGCTCTGCAGGTTCAGTTCCAAGAGGATGCAATGAGTTTACGCAGCAACTTTCCATCTGTAACTCACGGACTTTGTGAATGATCCTTGTGACAGCAATGGCAGAGGGGTGAGGAAAAACATACTTCCCAGTTCACTTCTAGACTGGAGCTTAGCCTGGGAAATCCTTAAAGGGAAGCTGAAATACTGCCCAGTTGTACTAGTTGCTGATGTAGAACAAAACCTCTCCTTGCTCCCTTTCCTCCTAGCATAAGAATAATGTACAAGTGCACAGCATTTCCAGATGTAATGCCTCAGACCACTTTCAGGGGGAGGATGACAGAAGAGCCAGTTCAATTCCAAAGTCCTCCAGAAAATCCTAGGTAGATCTCCAGTAAGTTCCCAGGTGATTTTGCCCTCTGGGAGGCTGTCATGCTTGCCCCTGTACGTACCTGGGAGAGACTCCTTCCAAAGTCCTCCCACGCTGCCGGTCTCAGAGGGAGGATCCAGACGCTGGGTTTTGTGAGAAGAGAGGCTCAGTAGAGAGGATCCCGTATGACTTCCCCGTATCATGGATGTCTGATGAGATGGTGCCCAGAGAGACCATCTGAATCCTTAGTTGGCTTTCAGTCCTCTACATTCTGCAATTTTTTCCCCTGCACTACTGTCTTGACCCGCAAATACCCACAGCCCTTAGCCTGTTCTGCCAGACCCGGATTGTGTACTCTGGTCCTGCTATCAGGGTGTGCACCCCTTCGGTAACCCCACTGGGTATCAGGGTGGCACCTAGCTGAGTGCCCACCTCTCCTGCTCCAGCACTGACCGGTTTCCAGCAGAAAGGACAGCTGCTGCCTGTGGCTTTCAGCTATGCCTTTAGTTCAAGCAGTGGCATTCATGGCCCACTGATACTGCTGTGATGATACTGGTCAGCAGAGGGTATTCTCAGAGGGTACCTAGGTCAAGGGAAAGCAGAAAATCGATGTGAGCTTGTGTGTAGCTGCCACAATATGCTGCCTGCCATGTGTGTACTTTGCTGCTTCTCTTCCTAACTCCGTGTATAAATAATTTATTAAAATCCACTACTCGGGGCTTCTAGCTACCTATGCAACAGGAAGGCCAATTTGCTTTCCATTAGGTTGCCTGGGCATTTATGTGATGGCCACACGGAATTATTTTGCTTTTCCAGTTGGCTCCTACAAGCCTGAAAGATGAAGCACCAGGATCCACATTCAAAGTATTTTAGGTGCAAAACTCTGAATTCAGAGAGGAGGCACCGAGATGAGGTAGCCTGCGTAATTCTAATACTTCTGCCTTGCATATAATAATTAATTTTTTAATCATATGATTACAATCTATTTTGTTCCAAACTGGCCTCTTGCCTCATTAAATACACAGACTGGACCTGCTGCTGATATAGTAAATATTTCTAGAATCCTTGCTTCAGTTGTTTCAGAAATATCAATGGTAGCAAAGGACAGGGAGTGAACATGGCAGTGTCCATCTGGCCCTAAAACTTATCTCTAGCAGTGGTCACAAGCAGATGCTTACAGAGGAGAAGAAACAGGACAAATACATACCACACTTCCTTCTCATCCTCTCCAAGCCTTCAACAGTTTTCAGCTCAGAAGCTTCCTGGTCTAGAAATCTTTGTATTTGGTGACTCTCAATGGATTTCTCTTCAACAAATACATCTGACCTCCACTGGAGGCCATACAAGTTTATTGTGTCTTCAACTCTCTTTTTCACAGCTTAATTAAATGTTTTGTGAAAAACACCCTCCTTCAGTTTGTTTTCAGCTGCCACTTCCTAGGTCTTTTAATGCCCCTAATTCTTGTATTGGAAAAGAAACATGAACAATCTGCTCTGACCAGCCTTTCCGTGCTACTTGTGACTTAACAGATCTCTGTTGTACCTCCCAAGAGCTATTTCCCCTTCAACTTCTTACTTTAAAAAAAAAAATCTAATTTTTAAGGACCTCCTTTCTTGACATTGAGTGTAATTGTCCATAATTTTGTTACTGCTGCAAGGATCTGGATGTATAATAGTAGCTACTGCACAGCAATGTTTTGACAGTGGCATTTTGAACCAGGTCCTAAATGCTACTTCATCACATCAGGGAATGCTTTTCTCCTCGCAAGCCCCTGCGCCAGCTGCTCCATGGAGAGCCACTGACCTCCCGAAACAGTCACCTTGGCCCCACGCTCTGCCATGACAGTCACTCTGCCGCAGGGTAGCCTCCGCATCATGTTGCTGCCCTGTGCTCTGGATTTTTCTTATCATAACTGGCATTTTAGTCCATAGGTTTGAAATCTAGACTGACATGTTAATTTCTTATAGTGATTTTTATCCTAAACTTTCTCCAATCTGCTGTAATTATTCCACCACTATCACTGTCTACTTATCTTCCCTCTATAGTTTATACTTTAGTATTTCACCCTGAGGGATTGTCCCCAGAGGTAGGAGAAATAAATTTTTACATGGATTCTATCATTCTAATACCACTAAGCAAGAAGTGACACTAAGCAGCTAATTTTGGAGGGGTTTTTTTTTGAGTTTTTTTTTAACTGGACACAAAGTGTCTCTGGAATAGAGTAACTAAATTATTTGCTTATCCCATTAACAATTTACTTTATGACAAATACAGGCCTTGACTATTTGACATTGTAGCAAACAAATATTAGTTTTAATGACAAAAGGTTACAGATTTTTGAGGTAGAGAATAAATTAAAATATTTACAGAAGCAAGTATTTTTATTTGTAAAGAGTCTACAAAGAGATGTAAAACTTTTAACAGCTGTGTGCAGAAGATGGACTGAACACTCTGGTGTCACTGTTCTATCTCAGCAGAAAAAAACACTTGCTTAAATGCATTGGAGGAGGGTGTTTTATGTTCTATGCTGTCTTTGGTCTATCTTGATTTTTTTTTGACTCATAGAGTGACATATGTGTTTCAGATATAACTTTATAATATTATTTATAGGAAAAAAAGTTCTCTTTATTACAAGTGAAGATTTTCAGATGAACACATACCCTAAGCTCACCGAAGACACTCAGTTACATACTACAGCAAAGTGTAATTATTTTGGTGAAAATAAATATATAAAACCAACAATTTTTGTTTTGGCTAATTTTGATGACTTTTTTCCCTGGGCTTAGCCTGGAAGGGGCCTGCCCCTAGCCAGAGGACAGGCTGGACCACCAGTGTTTGAGTGATGAACAATGTCTCTATTGCTAACCTTGGTGTGGCTGAGGTCCTCTGTAAATACAGCTCTATTCACTCACTATATTCTTTATTATCAGCAATCTTTTGGTTCATTTATCTGTTAGCATATATCTTTTCGAGCACATTGGCCTCTGTTTCTTAAATGCCTTCAGTGTTGAGAAACTCTTGTTCGTACCTTTCCCCATCCGGATTCGATGTCACCTCCCAAAGCATCATTCAGCCACTGTGTGTGCCACCCCGTGGGTTCTCCCTTGTTTAATCCTTACAGCAGAAGACTTTGAGCCTACAGCATAGCTCTATTAAGTCCTTGGGCAGTCACAGCGAAATGTATACCATCCATCTCTCATCTTTCTATCCATACTGAGCTTCCTACTGTGTACTCCACTCATACTTCCTTCCAGTTTGATCCTTAGCACGGGACTTGTAAAATTCTGCAGAGATCGGATGCCTCCCACCGTGTCCACTCAGTGACTGCAGCCATTACCTTCCTCTCTTGGCCATGCTCATGAGATCACGTACCTCCTGCAGCATTAGGATGAGAAAACACTTCCAGGCAGACTGAACAAGCTTTCAGTACCGCTGCCCATCATCAAACACAGTGCCAGTCTCCTCAGCATTGCTTCCTGTGGAGCAGCAAGAAGAAAAGATGCAGAAAACCCCTCCAAGAAGTTTTACTGAAGGCTTCAAAGACGAATTAGTGCTAGCATGCCAGAATCTAGCAGGTCCTCCAATACTTTTTTCAGAGCGCATGCTCTGGGCTCAAGTGCACATTAGAACACTGTGAAGATGAAAGTTAAGGCAAATTATACACAGAGAAAACTATTTTCTCTCTTGTGTGGCACAAACCTTCCATCCTATTTTGGGAGAGAACACACAGAGTATTTCCTAATATCACTTTATTTCAGCTGCTAATGAAATAACTGTCTGAAAATATCAATATTTATCACTAGTAAATTTTCCACCACAGTTTTTATTCACTTCAGTAACAGTGAACTGTAAGATTTCCTTCCCCATGATAACATTTATCATATCTTTAAATTTCATGTCAGTACATGAAAAAATGCCAGAAAACTCCTCGAGACAGTTGTCATTCCATGTCAATCATCTGATGCATATTTCTTAGCACATTCACTGTCATATTTACATGTATTCTGTTCATTTAACTCAGGTTCTGACTGAAGAAAGGTAAGGAAAATCTGGATTAATTCTACTGACTCAGGTGGAGATATTACAGATTCAAAATAGGACAGTTTGGAGATCTCTTGCTTGTCTTGCAATCTACATGTGCAATCCATTATTCTAACCTAATGTGAATCTTCAGTTGAATCATTTATACAATATTGTTATTTCGCATTGATCCTGTAATGGCTTAACTGCAGCTTCATACATGCATTGCTATTGATATTTATGTTTCTCTACCCTATCTCCTTCAGCAACCTGTGAATATAAAACATATAGGGAAATGTGGTATCTATTATTAAAGACAGGTTGTTACTTTTCTTGTAAATGAGTTTATAAGTAAACTTATTTCTTATTCTTCTACTTCAGATATGGTAAAATATTTTACAGACAAATGTAATGGAAATAAAATGCATATCTAGAAGACATTTAATATAGCCCTAAACGTATTTATGAATGTGGCTATGAAAACAAACATGTATACATGGACAGAATATATAAATATACTCTAGCAAGACAGGGTGATAGAAGAATCAACTGAATAAATTATACCACATATTTTAGTCCTCCACAAATAGCACATTATGCAAGAAATATCTTGCATAGCTTATTTTTCTGCGAGGAATATGAAGAAAGAAAATGTAGGTTGAGTCTTGATGCTTTAAACAAAATTGATTTGGTCATTTCTCTGCTGTGTACAAAGTTTGCTAATTTTTAAGTGTGACGCTGAAGACGGTATTCTTATTTTAGTGTCCTTCAGTTACAAGGGGAAGAAGTCACACTACACAGAGCCAGGAAAAATGAAGTAGAACAGGAATTTATCAGCTGTCTTGTGACAATCAAGATGGAATACTTGACCATTTATTGCCATACATAGTGCTAATGAATTAGGCGAAATAACTTCTGAATTAGAAAAATAGAAGTTGCTTATTGTCTCAGAATAAAAACACAACATGACGGGGCAGTAAGTCTTCCAGATGTAAGAAGTTTCATTTGTTCACTTCAGCTCCACAAGATACCTGCAGGGTTTTGCCATGGCAAGTGGTCTTTATGTATCTCGTACTGGCTTGCACTTCTCACAGCAGAGGAACCACAACTGTTTCCGGCTACTGTAGGCGAGGGAGAAGGGGGTTATCTTTTCTCACTGTCACATCCTTCTGTGCTGAGCTGCAACTTACATTGAGATAATCATATTACAGATGAGGTCCCAGGTGCAGGAAAGAGAAACGTTTCATCTCCAGAATTTAAAAAGTGATTGGAAAAATCAAGTTACTGGAGAGTAAAACATGATAGATTATCATATTTGGAAAGAGACGGTGATATTTTTGGAGTACAAAATTAATGACAACAGATAACAGCCTGGGAGATTGCTGACAAATATAAGTCAGGAGAGGGACAGAGGGAACCATCAGAAAATAATTCTGAAATCACAAATACATTTGGGGACATTTTCATTTTCAAAGCTTGCCTTGCCAGTGGATGCTGTGTTTGCTACTAGCACATTTATATCTACTGGTCTGCAGAATATGCTCTGGGAACACAACGAAGTCAGCAAGAGCAGGTTCACGTTGCATGCCTGTCTGGTATCGGTCACAGAACGAAAGGATGGTGGCTAGCTCAAAGATGGCTGTCAACAAGAGACCAGAGAGACAAAATCTCTTGGGAGAAGAATAGGCCAAAGTGTGAAGAGCGACATTGAACTAAAGGCACCCAGGACTGAGTAACAAGGTTTAAAACACTGAAGAGTCTTTTACTCTACATTTACTGCCTCGGTACGGTGCTTTGAGGTTAAATAGCTTGTGAAAAAATTCTAGTAGCTGCTTCAAATGAGACAGGATTAGCAGAGAAATCAAATTCTATTCCTGTGACACAAAAAAATGTATGCTAGTGAAATTTCATTGACTACCAATGAAAGTACCACTGGTTTACTCTGGTGAAGTGGTTTGTATTTTACAGTTCTTGCTCTGCTTGGTGCAAGTCCACCAAGTAACCTAGGCCCTAGCTGGTGAATCAGATTCTTCATCATTATAAAATATTGAGTTCTAAACCAAGCATAAAGAGCCAAGAGTCATATTCCTTGAAAGCTAGACCAAAGATGTGAAAAGAGATGGACGAATACAGAAAAGCTGCTATAGACTTGCTCAGGAAATGACTCAAGAACCGCCTTGACTAGGGCCATCTTCTAATCTTCTAAACCACAGTACAAAACAGCGCCTGTTTCAGCGCATACACTGAGTACAGCATGTAAGGACTTTCCCAACAAGACAAAGGTTTCAAATAAAGTCAACGTGTTTAGACAAAGTTGATATTCTTTTACAGTTTCATTGAACAGTATCAGCTAGATTAGGAAGTGTCATTAATTATCTCTCTAGCTGCACTGGGAAGCCTAAACCTAAGTCTGCGAAACAAGGTCATCAGGCACTGTTTTCCTCAACAGCTTTATTTTAAATTGTTATAAAGCAGGATAACTCATCATAACAAATCAGAAGGTAACTCTTATCAAGTGCTTGCCTTTGAAAAATGCTAAAAGAAAGAAACAGGGAAGAGTAGAAGTGGAACAGAAAAGGAAGGAAAAGGAGTAGAATTAGAGAAATGGTGAAAGACTGACGGAACAGCAAAAAGAACAAGGAGCATTCAGAAATAATGGCAATGGGTGTAAGATTAGGAAGACTAAAGTTTAGGCGTAGTGAACAACAAGAAAAAGGGAAAGAAGAGAGAACCACCCAGTTAGCGGTGCCTCTGTGCTTTCTGAAGAACAGCACGGCTCCATGGAAGAGCCTTTTGGAGTTTTGACAAAGCATAAAAATAATTATTTTCTCATAGTGTAGCTTACAGACAGCTAGAAATAAACCATCCATACCTCACTGGAGAAAGAATTTCCCAAAGTCAAGTGTAAAATCAGCTCTGGATTCTGAAAGGGTTTTTGTTCCTATTTATTGTAAAGACAGAGCAGATATGAGTGTTTAAGGGAACTGAGACAGTAACAGTAGAATTGAGCTGCCTCTCCGCCAGCCGGTACTGCACAGCCGATACTGGCTACGTGAAGCAAGAGTCTGAATCGGAAGAACATGAAATGACGTGACATTTGACACCTGGCAAGCTGCAACGAAGAAATCCTAGAGGGCCTCTGTTTTCATCACCTATTCGTGATACCCTGCCTACCGAAAACCACCCACAACTTGGAATTTTCAGCATGAGTTTCAGGTGTACCAGGATTTACTGCAACGTAACTAGCAATCATCGTGCTGAGCTTCTCCTGAGGAAAAGCAAAAGGTAAGGTTATGAGATTACATCTCAGAATATTTTAATACTGTCCCACAGTATCCAGTTAGCTGAGATGCCAATATCATTAAACATGCAGGGTAAATATCTAAATTATTATTTATAAAAGATATTCATAATGAAACATTCCTGCCTATTTGCAAAACATAGTTTAGGACACAAAAACAACTGACACACAGGTCCTGCCAATTTTTGTGCATGTACTTAACTTTAAACACGGGAGAAATTCCATGGATCTTGAGAGAGACACTGGATCCTCCAGATTATAAAAGTTAAGGAGAATACATAGGAAACGGAAACAGTCACGGAATTGGAATCTGTATGCTTCGCACAGGACTGGAATCTGCAAACTTTTACTTAAAAATTTATTTTAAAGGTATTTGTATTTACAATGCGTATTTCAGTATTTATGCAGCTCCATAGCTATCCTTGCTGCACTGCAGCTTTAACATGTTGTTAGGTTGTTGCACGTGTGTTAGTACTGCAGATGAAAGAAGAATTTCTGTTTTCGTCCTTTCTCACTAGGATTATTTTTCTGGTGTTTCAATTTCTTCCTTTCTTGTGAGGCAGCTGTTCACATACTTTTCTCTGTATGCAAAGAAACTGCTCTGAAGTCTCTGAGCCTTGCACAAATATAGGGACCTATGCATATAAAGCAGTATGCTAAACAAAGAATGTAACTTGTCTAAACTTCTCAATTTTTTTATCAGTAAGCAAGTTTGAATTAGCTCTTATCAGATAATTGAAATTAACTGTTTATACACTGCCAGGCCCTGACACTGCAGATCTTTACAGGCATTGTTAATGTTAGCAAGGTGAACAGTCCTATTGTCTTCAGTGGAGTCATCAGGAATAAAGCCCTATTTGCAGAAACTCAGGTAGCTAATCAGATCAGAAGCTACCATATGTCTGCCTGCACTGCTGTCTCCAGTGAATTTCACGGTCATTACATCTTTAATTCAAGTTGGTAACCAGAGACAGAATTTACCACTAAGTCTAATGTATTTGCAACTGCTCTGTCTAGAGTGAGTGACGCTGGTACTGCCAGCAGAGCAGGAAAAAGAAACGTAACCACAGATATAATAGACTTCTTATTCCTTTAGTCTACTGCTTTTGTCTTCCTTTGAGCCTTTTTGTTCATGCCATCAAGCTTACCTTTAAACTATACAGGCTAGGGTCTTAAAAGCAGACAACTGGGATTCATGGATAATCAGATTTGCAGTTTTAAGGAATCCACTGAAGGCTAAAACAAAAGAGCACAAGTTGGCAATAATCCATTATATAGTAACAGAAAACTGCCAAAGATAACAGCATTTACCCAGTCCTTTTAATCCATTTTTTCTTAAATCCTGAGCAAAGATAGACTGACTGTTGTTTCATGTCACAACTCTCCAGCATAAAGATTGCAGGTCTTCCCCTGTTCATCAGCTGAGGACACTCCTATTAGGTTAGGATGTAAGAACTCTAAAAGCTAAGTTGCCACCACAGCTTAACCGATGTGGTCGTCTCTCTGCTTCAAGCGCCCCCTCTTCCTCCTCTGCCCTCACACCAGCACTTGCCACTTGAGCCACTACAACTGCTGAGCTAGCAGAAAACTATTCCTTTTTTTCCAGCAGGTGATTTTTTTCTGTTGGACTCATGACTTGAATTGAGTTCAGCAGCTTTACACAAGTACCAGCACATCTTGTGCAAGCAGACAGGTGGAGAGGGTCGGGGCTGAGGCCACAAGTGGTGGCGGGGAGCCGTTTGCCAGCTTCGAGCTGTGACTTCTGGCTTCTCTGGTCAGGTGAAATTTCACAGCAGCTAAAGCTGATCTTACTGGGGGCCTCCTCCCCCCGCAGCACCAGCTAGGCCTCCCTCTCCCCCTTCCCGAGCTGGTGTTGGCGTTTGTCCAGGTACGCAGCGAGCCAAGTAACTCAGGCAACTGATACCGCTGAACACTTACAAACAGCTATCAAAATGGTATGTTGGTTTTCAGCCAGATCAGCACCTCTACCCTGCCGACCGCCCTGCGGCAGGACTGACGCAGGTGAAAAGCAGGGCAGCGCAGTCCGTGACCGAGAGAGGAGGGGGAAAGCAGTGGATCACGGCAGCCTGCGATCAGGCTGCGCAGCCATAGAGCCTTATTCCCCTGGGTGCCAGAGAAGAACAGAAACTATTTCAGTCACAGGCCTCTTGGCATGTCCTTGTGCAAGTGACTTTTGGAAAGCATTTGTCAGTGAACAGAGTTCCTCCGCAGCAGCAACCCAGCCGTCCGCTCAACGAGCGCAATTGCGATGTTTCTCTGCCTCTCCCCACCCGGACGCCTCTCCCCGCCCTCAGAGGTGCCGCTTCTCCACGGCGGTTCCGTGAACACGAGCAGCCGAGGCCCTGCTTGGAGCCTCGGCCGCCCCAGCTAACGCTCGGGGCCCCCTCCGAAAAGCCTGTCGCACAAACCCCAACCCGGCCGGCTCTCCCCGGCAGCAGCGGCGGCCCGGCCCGCCCCCCTCCCCTCCCCCAGTGCCCGCCGTTCGGGACCGGGGACCGTTTCCAGGCGGAGCCAGCTGCCCCGCCGCACCGACATCCCTGGCAGCCGCCTGAAGAGCCCCATCGCTGCCAGCACCTCCCCGGCCTCCCTCCCCGACAGGTTTCGCTTCCCCGCCCCTCCCAGGGGCGGGACCCCTAGGAGGGACACGCAGGGGAGGCGAGGCCGCGCGCCCCGCCATTACGCGACCGGCCCGCCCCTCAGCGACCGCGAGACCCCACCCCCTGCCGCGACAGGGGAAGGGGCGCGTCATGTGAGCGCCGTGTCCGCACGTGACGCCGGCGGCCACGTGACTTGGGGAGAGGGCGGGCGCGCGCGCGCGCGGGGGGG
>Ga0065711_1039949_pt1 | contig 17359 bp, 6 predicted proteins | sample Hoacrofraction12_FD_59098 | JGI IMG/M metagenome (GOLD analysis project Ga0065711, IMG submission 59098) | Hoatzin crop microbial communities from Cojedes, Venezuela - Epithelial fraction 12 v2 (version 2) | ecosystem: Host-associated > Birds > Digestive system > Esophagus > Crop | place... | reverse complement strand
GCAGCAGAGGCAGCCCGAGGCCGGAGGAGGAGGAGGAGGGCAGCAGGGGCTGCCGGCCCGGAGCAGGGCTTCCCAAGGTACAGAAGGCTGGATGTTGAGAAAGCATTCAAGGATGGATGGATGCTGCTCTTACAGTTTTTCCCAAAATTTTTCTTACTGTCAGAGGCCAGTACCAGTGAAGTCTAATCCAGTACTGCTGCTCTTACAGTCTGATGTTAATTTGGAATACATCAAGATTATTAGCGTCAAAAGGCCCTTCAGCACAAAGTCAAAGGGCTAAAGGTATGCCGTCTCCTCAGAGCAGTGTCATTCTATTATCTTTCTGGATCCAAATCTTCTGTTAACATGTCACCATCATGCATAATGTTGTCCTCACAGTAAAGCTGTGGACCATTTAGGATCCCCTCTGTTCTGCTGAGCAGGGGGAATGAGCAAGTGGCTGGGTTGGGATTTAGCCCTTAGCCAAGGCTAACCCATCAGAGCAGGGATGATGTTATGCCTGCTCTGCAGCTCCGCACGGAGATCCTAAATTTGATCAATATTTCTGGCTGTAACTTTGCTGGAGATAGTAAATAGTAATGATGACTACAGTGTTTGTCTAGAAGAGTGAGAAAGGGATGTGGGAATGTCTTGGGTTATATGACCTTCAGTAACTGTTCCACTAAATTAAATGGCCAGTGAACTGTTTATCTTTTACCTGAAATATAAAGCCCAGGGCATCTGGAATGTACTGATCTCCAGTACCTTAGGGAAGCATCAGTTCTGAACTAGCATTGGTAGACACAAGCCATGACACATGGTCCACTCTTTACAGTATGCAGAGGCTGCCTTTATAGGCCCAGATGCAGCCTTGGACTAATTTTTATCAGAATTTTATGAAAGTTCATAGCCAGTTCTGGTTAGAAATAACAGAATCTGTGTACACGATCAACAGATTTGCACAAGGTCATTTGGAACAAGGCTCAGTCAGTTTCACCACTCACAGAATGACTTTTCAGGTTATTGCTGGATTTTAATGTGTGTTCTTTATCCACACTTTTGTACTTTCTTGAGTTCCATTCAGTTCCAACTTAGAATCAGTGGAAAAGACCATCTGAAAGTTGGTCTAGGTCCAAGTCTAACCAAGGATGTTCTCTGAAAATAAATGAAATTATTCTCATGTAGCAGCTTTCTGAAATAATACATTATGGAGAAGTTTCCCATCAAGATTAACCACTAGCAGAAACAGTATTATGAAACTGTAGGCCTTATTTTGTTACTAAGTGTATGGCAGCCTATATTAACATTAAGGTTTGAAAACATGTCGAGTAAACATTCAGCTTAATATGTGATCTAAGGGCAGCATCTTTCCAAAGGAAGTATTTTCCCCCAGGCAAGTATTTCACTACAATAAAGAAATAAATGAAATTAAACTTGACATTGAGAAGATCCCAAAACACTTCAACTGTGTCATGGAGAGGAAAAAAGTCTTCCCACAACTTCTGTCTTTAACCTGATTGATCAAAGAACCCTATTTTGATCTGTCTCAATTGTACTGCTTAGCAGACTTTGAATGAAAGCAGGAGAAAAGGAAACATGACAGCAAGGGAGAAATAAAACAAAACAAAATAGAAGAAAAACTCTCTTGATATTCACTTTGTGTGTCACTTTGAAGGAATTATTTATCCATTTTAGTAAGTTATTCTACTTACTAAAATGAAAAGTTTTAATATGAACAAGAATGTTCTGAGGGCAAATTAATTGCAAGATAGAACCTGAGCAGGTGTAAATTAGTTTAATGGGATGGAATTCATAGCCTGACCTCAAGCTTCCCCTGATGAGCATCTGGTCTATTGCGTGTTGTGTGTTTTAGCAGGCTAAGTACTAAAATTAAGTCATTCTAATAAGCTTTATTTTTCTGTGATTTTCTATTCTCAAATCATGGCTCGTAGCTTATTAATAGCCCCAGCAACTTCAATTAATTTGTTACAAAGTCTCTTCTTATATTGCACTAGACCAAACCTCTTTAACCTTTCTCTATGACACATCTCAAAGAATATTATTCTTGCTGCTTTGCTTCTTACTAGCTCAAGGGCAATTATGTTCTTGCTGAGGTATTGCAACAAAAGCTGCAGAAAGTGCTCTGGGTGAGGTATGACAAGTGCCATTCACAGCATCAATACCACCTCCTAAGAGTTATACTACCCTCTCATAGCACACTAAGATGGCATTCTCTAAATTTTCTCTTTGGGAACCAAATATTTCATGGCACGTTTAAAGGACATTTTCAACATTTCCTCCATTTTTTTTTTTCCGTTGGTATTTGGCCTCTTTTAAGTAATTTTAATTCAGAAGGCTGTTTCCTATCTACCTGCATGATTCAGCCTTTTCCTCATTGACTTTTTTGGTATGATTTTACTATGATCAATTTTTTGAATTCAGTAGCATTCAGAAGGCCAGTAGCTAAGCGCTATTACATTTTGCGTATCAACAGGCCGTCCATGTTCCAGAAAGCTGCAAAAGGAGGGAAGGGAATTAGGGAAGAAATTCAAGCCTCTCTGAACTCACTGTCAAGACCTGGCTGAACACTAGTCAAGTCAAAGTCTTACACAGAGATATTTAATCACTGATCCCATATCCCACAGCAAGTCTGCACCTTAGCTGGTAGCTGCTGAGTATACAGACCGATACTCTTTTTTCATCGTAAAAATAAAATACACTAAAAATAGAAATACCTTTTAATCTAATAATTGTCAGATAACTCCCTAAAGTATTGCATTGTTAATTATGAACTTTCCATTTGTCAATCAAGTCAATCATCAATGATATTTTCAAAAATATTCTTCTACATAATTTCTGAAATGGTCTCCATCAGGAAACAGAAGTGATCTCTCATTTTGTATTCCCACCTCTCTATTTTGAACAGTTTAATTAGCTGACTCATTCTGTAGGCTTTTTAGAGGAATAGATAGAACAGGCTATTCTCCTTTTAATCCAGTAATCCATTTTTTTTGTTTGTTTTTAACCTGTGTTTCCCTTCAAGACTTTCAGCTATTCCATGACTTGTTATTTTAACATTCTTAAAGGAACTCGCCTTTCTGACAAATGTAAATGTGACTAACCATAATTTCTTCTATGTATGTGTTTTGGAGTTCCTAAGGGGCTCTTCTCTGGAAATCATTTCTTCATTTCAGCAAAGTTCCATTCTTCGTCCCTCTCTCCATTTGTCTTGGCTGATGGTAATTATTTAATATATTTGCTTTTTCCTTTGTCTTCCATCTCTAATTCCCTATAATCATTCTATAGAGAATTTGTCTTTCATTTCGCTATTGTTTACTTTCCCTAGCATGAAATCACATTATTTGTTTAGTATCCTGTTATTCAAAGATCATTATATTTTCCCTCTCCAAATAATTTCTTTGTTATTTTCACTTCCTCCCACAGCAAGTCCCATCCACAAATTATTAGATTCTGAGTAACTTTTAAATGCTTTTGATCAATCTTTTGTTTTTTTGTTTTCATCTTCATCTAATCACATTGGGTTTTGCCTCATGCTGCCTTTTTGACAATTAGGACACTATTTACGAAACAAATGGATTATTTACATGACAATAACTTGTAACTAATATGTGTTTTCTTTGTAATTTTCTAGGTTTCATGATTTATCAAAACCCTTCCTTGACAGATGTCTCCTCTACAGGATAGAGAAAATGAGTGCTTAATATACACTGTGATTACTTCCTTTTAGCATGCATTAGAGACTAATGAAGCCACAACAAAATTACTATTCTGGAAATTATATCAAATAGGGATAGGTCAGGCATAAAAAATTTTGAAAAGGGCCAAGGTGTTTGGTCACAAGAATGAAGCCCTAACTGCTAATGCTGTGAATTTAACCAACTCATCCCTCTTTCTGCATTAGTGCAATGAAGATGAACTTTGATTCCTCTTCAGGGAGCTTTAGGATCTAAGGATCAAAAATGCGATATAAGAATTTAAGCAAGATCACTAGAGAAAAGTATTATGGGAGTGTTTTCAACTTAGGTAAATTAACTCAAGGTTGTTTGAACATGTACTTGTGATAAGAACAATATTTATATGTGGGTTTAAATAAGCTTTGCTGGAAGCATCCTGCAAAGGTAACCACTGGTAGTGTTATGGGATTTTTCTGGCCATCAGCTGCTAATGACAGGCACAAAAAGGTACAAGCCTGTCCTGTGCTTTTCGATGCAACACCCTGGAAGACCACAATGAGAGGGGGTCTCAGTCCTTCCATATTGCTGTGCCTCCTGACTACACAGAATGGTTGAAACTGTAATTATTCTGAGATCTAACCATAGCAGGAAGAGTTTTCCTGCCTGTCCTTCATAATCATAACCACTTTCTGGAAAGCAATCTCACCCTTATCACCATGGAATTTATTGATGCTTCACTAGAAGCTGTGGAACCTCATGGGGATGCAGGTAATCAAAATGCCATTATCAGTGTACCATTGCCAGTTTTTGTTACTATTACTGGCATGAAAGCAACTGACAACTTTTTGTAATTGATTGTTTATTATCTCTCACTACTATCAAAATTAGTAGATGTTGGCTTCCAATTATGCTCCTTCATCTCATTTCCTGTTCATCTGCCATAAATTTTCTCAAAGTCTAAGTCCCTTTCTCTTCAATAAGCTTCTCAAAACTCATTATATTGTCCCAATATACTGTCAGTATGTGGCAGACAGATAGCTTGGTGCTCCTGGCTGCTTTCTCATGCTAATATACCTTTTCTTCTCTCCATCTCACTTAGTAAAGGTAAGCATTCGTGGAAACCCTTAATCTCAATTAGTCTAAATTGGCATTTACTAGCTTACTCAGCCTCAAAACTACAACCATGACTATCTGTCCCTCTAGGTAACGATACTGTTATTCACATTTGCATTTCAAAGTACGATAACTCTTGACCTTGTTAAATATAATAGATATATGCATGACACCTGCAAGATTTGATTATAATATTGGTCTCTTTACTGGCTTTGGCTGGGATGGAGTTAATTTTCTTCATAGCAGCCCATAGGATGCTATGTTTTGGATTTATGACAAACACAGTCCTGATAACACAGCAATGTTCTACTTATTGCTAATCACTTCTTACACAGCATCAAGGCCTTTTCTGCTGCTCACTGCCCCACCAGTGAATAAGATGGGGATGCACAAGAGGTTGGGAGGGGACACAGCTGGGACAGCTGACCCCAACCGATCAAAGGGATATTCCATACCATATGATGTTACTCTCAGCAATAAAATCTGAGGGAAGAAGGAGGAAGGGAGGACGTTCTCTGTTATAGCATCCGTCTTGCTAAGTAACCATTAAGGATGAAGAAGTCATGTCTGCCTTATGGTACCACTGGCACTGCTCCATTTATTTTTCAGTACAATGCAAAACAGGGAGGGACATGGCACAGGTGGTGTGACAGCCCAAGAGGCCAGAAAGCATGGCGGGACGTCTCTGGAGTGCTGGGCAAGTACGGTGAATCCAGAGGAGGGGTAGGAGAATCATAGAATCATTAAGGTTGGAAAAGACTGTAGGATCATCAAGTCCAACTGTCAACCCAACAACACTATGCCTCGTAAACCATGTCCCGAAGTGCAATATCTACATGTTTTTATCTACACCTTCAGGGATGGGGACTCCACAACCTCCCTGGGAAGCTTGCTCCAGTGCCTGAAATTTTTCCTAATATCCAATGTAAACGTCCCCTGACGCAACTTTAGGCCATTTCCTCTTGTCCTATCACTAGTTACCTGGGAGAAGAGGCAAACACCTGCCTCACTACAACCTCCTTTCAGGTACTTCTAGAGAGCAATAAGGTCCCCCCTCAGCCTCCTCTTCTCCAGACTAAACAGCTCCAGCTCCCTCAGCCGATCCTCGTAAGACTTGTTCTCTAGACCCTTCACCAGCCTTGTTACCCTTCTCTGGAAACACTCCAGCACCTCAATGTCCTTCTTGTAGTGAGGTGTGACCTCACCAGTGCTGAGCAGAGGGGGACGATCACCTCCCTACTCCTGCTGGCCACACTGTTCCTGATACAAGCCAGGATGCCGCTGGCCACCTTGGCCACCTGGGCACACTGCTGGTTCATGTTCAGCTAGCTGTCAACCAACATCCCAAGGTCCTTTTCCTCTGGGCAGCTTTCCAGCCACTCCTCCCTGAGCCTGTAGAGTTGCATGGGGTTGTTGTGACCAAAGTGTAGGACTCGGCATTTGGCTTTGTTGATCCTCATACAGCTGTCCTCAGCCCATCAATCCAGTCTGTCCAAATTCCTCTGCAGAGCCTTCCTACCCTCGAGCAGATCGACACTCCCACCCAACTTGGTGTCATCTACAGCCTTAGTGAGGGACCACTCAATCCCTTCATCCAGATTATTGATAAAGACATTAAACAGGATATTAAAATATTAAACGTGACTGAGAAGTCCATGCTGCATACAGGGGTTTAACACCAATATGTTCTGTCCAGATACAAATTTGTTAAGTGTGGACCATTTGAGTTCCATGTTGAAAAAGAATCAAAACTTTACCATTTTCTTAATTAGTTTGCCAGCTAGGTTGGAATACCTAAGCCTGCATCAATAAACCCAGGACTGGTACAGTAATATGTGGACAGGCTTCCCCAGCTAACTATTGTATTAGAGGTAGGGCTAAAGGCAGTCAAATAGCTTATCTCACCTCCTGTCCTGAAAGGTCTGAGAAGACTGAGGCAAAGGCACTTTATGGCATTTTTGTAGAACACACCTATATATGGAGCTATACATCTGCATACATGTATATTTAGGGGAGAATATGATCATATATATAAACTTACTGAAGTGCATCCAGAAAAAGACCATGAAGATGGTGAAGGGATTGCAACGTCTGTCATACGAAGAGAGAGACTGAAAGATCTGGGACAGTTCATCTTGGAGAAGAGATGGGTCAGGGGAATCTTACCAAGTTGCAACACAAGACATCTGAACATAAGAAAAAACTTTTTTACTGTGGGGGTGCTCAAACACTGAAGTTGCCCAGAGAGGTTGTTTCCATCCTTAGACATATTCAAAACCTGTCTGGACACAGTCCTCGGCAACCTGCAGTAGATGTCCCTGCTTGAGCAGGGAGTTGGACCAGATTGATCTCTAGGAGGTCCCATCCAACTTGAAAGATTCTGTGATTCTGTAACTTCGTGATTCTGTAAAGTTTCTTTTTTTTTTTTTTTCCCAGAAATATCAGTTATACATTTTAACAGTTATCATTTAGTGATACACTTTCATTAGTGTTCTGCAGAATATTTATGTAAGCTACCCCATGTGCCTTGTCTCCTCAGTAGGGACTGGTAGCTCTTTCGGTCCCTTTCTCCCTTGTTTTACCACAATTATTTCTAGCATGAGGAGGTTCTGTCTCAGAGAAATTTTTGGCCTTTACAGATCAGCTGGAACTCAATATAGTTCAACTTCTAGATATATTTTTAGGGGAAAAAAAAAAAAAGTTCTGCAACCCAAATTAAATATGTCAAAACCCCTGCTTTTTAATATGAAAACCAGTTTTCCTGGAAAATGTTCAGCTGGTTCTATTTACCAACATATTAAATTATATGGCCACTAGAGGGGGGCATGCTGTGAACACCTTGCAGTAAATACTGTATTTCTGTACAGTTGACAAATGTGATATAAATACGCAGCTAGCTAATAATTTAAAACATGAAGTGTCTGATGTCACTGGTTTTTTTTTTTTCTTTTTTTTCCTTTGGGGCTTCCAAAAATGCACCCAAATTGCTGTCACTTTATAGAATCAAATAGCCACACTTACAACAAAATCATCATTGTTCCAAGATGTTCTGGGAAGAATATTTAATGTTTTGTTATTATCATAATTGAAACTTTTAACTTTTTTCTTCCTTTTCCATTCACGTTAGTCTCATACGTCTGATGTTGAGATGTCTTGAGCTCTTAGCTGAAAAAAGTTTGGACTGAATGAACATGAGTTTTGTCGTTGTATAAAAACCAGAGATTTCACAAAAAAAAGGCTAGGATAAAGAGAAAATAACAGAATTGAGAAAAAATAATGTTACATTTTTAATAGGATGTTTATGAATAAAATAGTAATTCAAATGGATAAATAGTGAAGTAAAGAAGCCCAGAAAGGTGGTGATTAAAATTCATCTGATACACAATCTAGCCTTCTTTGATGCAAAGATATGTAAGTAAAATTGCAAGAAAACTAAAAATACAGTGGAAAGGTCCCCTGTCAAATGATTTTTATGCACGCACTAGTATACATGCATATACATATACTATAAACAGAAAGTTAAAAATAGCATTCCAGAAATCAGCAAAAGCTTCAATGGAGATTTTATACACTGACTTTAATGGTGTTGAGTAAGCATTCTTCTGTGATCAAAAAGCAATAAAGGTACGGATCAAGTAATAGAATTCTTAATATCATTGGTGCCCTCTAATAAACAACATATGCCTGTAGAAGTCTACTTTATTTGAATGGGGAAAAAAAATCAGGGTAGCATGGACTATGACACTAATTTATATCTGTAGCTGTGCTTATTCCAGAATGAACGATTCCAGCTCTATGTGATAAAAATAAATAAATAAATAAACAGCCTCTGTGCCTGGGAAGATCACGGAACAGGTCCTCCTGGAAACTATGCGAAGGCACGTGGAGGACGTGACTCGAGACATCCAAAATGGCTTCACCAAGGACAAGTACTGCCTGACCAAGCTTGTGGCTTTCCATGATGGTGTGCCTGCATCAGTGGACAAGGGAAGAGCTATGGAGGTGATATATCTGGACTTCTATAAAGCCTTTGACAAGGTCCCCCACATCTTTCTCTCTACACTGGGGAGATATGGATTTGATGGGTGGACTGTTTGGTGGATGAGGAACTGGTTGGAAGGTCACAGCCAGAGGGTAGTGGTCAATGGCTCGATGTCCAGATGAACGCTGGTGACAAGTGGTGTCCCTTAGGGGTCCATACTGGGACCAGTGCTGTTTAACATTTTCATCAATGACTTAGAAGCTAGATCGAGTGCACCCTCATCAAGTTTGCAGATGAGACCAAGCTGTGTGGTGCAGCTGACACACCGGAAGGATGGGATGCCATCCAGAGGGACCTGGACAAGCTCAGTAAGTGGGCCTGTGTGAACATCATGAGGTTCAACAAGGCCAAGTGCAAGGTCCTGCATCTGGGTCGGGGCAACCCCTGGTATCAATACAGGCTGGGGGATGAAGGGATTGAGATCAGCCCTTCCAAGAAGGACCTGGGGGTACTGGTGGATGAAGAGCTGGAAGTGAGCCACCGATGTGTGCTCCCAGCCTAGAAGGCCAACTGTATCCTGGTCTGCATCAAGAGAAGTATGGCCAGCAGGTTGAGGGAGGTGATTCTGCCACTCTACTCTGCTCTAGTGAGACCTCACCTGGATTACTGCATCCATCTCTGCAACCTTGAGCACAAGAAAGACATGGAGCTGTTGAAGCAGGTCCCGAGGAGGGCCACAAAGATGATCCTAGGGCTGGAACACCTCTCCTATGAGGAGAGGCCAAAAGAGTTGGTGCTGTTCAGCCTGGAGAAAAGAAGGCTGTGGGGAGACCTTATTGCAGTCTTTCAGTACCTGAAGGGGACCTATGGGAAAGATGGGGATATCGTTAGTTGCGATAGGACAAGGAGTAATAGCTTTAAACTAAGAAAGGGTAGATTTAGACTAGATATCAGGAAGAAATTTTTTACCATGATGGTGGTGAAACACTAGAACAGATTGCATAGAGAGGTAGTGGAGGCCCCATCCCTGGAAACATTCAAGGGCAGGTTGGATGGGGCTCTGAGCAAGCTGATCTAGTTAAAGGTGTCCCTGCTCACTGCTGGGGGGTTGGGCTAGATGCCCTCTAAAGGTCCCTTCCAACCCAAAGCACTCTATGATTCAATGATTCTATGAAATTCCATTGTCACTAAATCTGTATGTAATACAAACCTAATTCTTCATGGTCAGGAGCATTAACAGCTCTGTGGGTTTGGACAGCATTTCAAATGCAACCACAGCTCTAGTGCTAACCGCATGCTCTGGTTTGTTGCTATGTTTGAGCCTCAGCTCTAATTGCCCAGCTACATTTTGAAGGCTGGCAGCTTAAAACGCATATTGATTGTTTTCCCTTTCCACCTCCCCTTACACACCCTGCCTATAGTGGGTAGGAGATTCTAACGTCATGCAGTAAAGTACATTTTGACAGTCAGTGCCACTGAGATGTGCTACCACGTCATTTCTTTGGCATTGTATTTTCATTTGCACCTTAAGGGGAGTAATTTTCTAAACCATTGTTCAAAAACATGGAGTTAAATGTTCTTTCTTATGGTCTGATGATATTCCCTGTGCCATCATTGTATCAAAGAGCCTTTTTGTTACCCGGGGAAGAAAGCAGTAGCTGAGCATGAATGAGCTGTTTGTGTGTGAATCCAAATGGCTGATCATTGTACAGCTGCAATCAGCTTGCGGCTGGCAGCTGCTGGGTGACATCACATGTAGCCTTGGTCGACATCATGCAGCCAGCTAGGAGCAATAGTGTTGCCAGGCAGCCCATTACTACCCAAAGTCCAGTTCACTCAAGAGAAACGCAATCACTCATTGCCCTCCAGAAAGGCTACACTTAAAAAGTATTGGCTCTACTGACTGACTAGCAGGTCTGACTTAAGGCTGAAGATGAAAAACAACCTTCCACCTGAATTCTCTGTTCACAAAGTTTGCCAAAGAGCAGAGCCAGATACTTTTGACTGCCTGCAAATCTGCTGTTCTTATTTGCTCCTCCAGTTCTCTTTGGTCACTGGAATCCCGTAAGACTATATCCCCAACCCAGCTCATTTGTACAAAACCTGTTTGATTTGCCAGTCAGATCCCAGGTGTGGTTGTTTACTCTTGCTCTGCTGCTCAAAGTTTGAAAACAGCTGAGGCAACTGAGACTGGTCTGCTCTGGACTGCCTCCATTTGCTCCCTGCTATGACAGTTGTGATCTGATGCGTTGGTGGCCACTCTCATTCAGCTTGCTATGGTCATGACTCAGGCTTTGCTAACAAAAAGCTTTAATTTTTGGAACAGTCTTCTGCAGGAGTTCAGGGCAGCACATACAGCTATGCCTTCACTGCCAAGTGCACAAGCAGTCTGATCTTCTGAGGATTTTCACTGACCCCTCACAACTGCTCATGGCAGTGAAAAGCAGAAAACCTGCTGCTGTGAGTCAAAGGCTTCTAGAAAGGAGAAAAGAAAACAGTTATTCAACAGGATGAGACACATGCATGGGACAGAAGAATCTGTTCTGCAGGATCAGTATAATGGCTTGGCCAGTCCAATACTTAGTCACATGAAGTGTGGTGAAACACCTTAATTGTCCGAATGGAGTAGTAGCCCTACACTGGGTTAGAAAAGCTACTTGAATTATGTTAGAAGAAATCCTCTCCATAGGAGGTGTAGTAGAAGATAATGTTGGGCTGTGTCATTCAAGCAGATTCTCTCTGCTGTTAGGATAAGAAGTAGCACAGTCCTTTTTTCTCCAGAAAACTGTAAAAAAAGATTTCCCATTTTCTACTCAGAAAATTCAGTAGAAATCTGCCTGAAGGAAAGACTTTACTTACCCTTCCAGTCTGAGGTTAGATCTGGCACTCAACAGGAAGCTGAGGAATCTCTAGGGGTGCATAGACACTAACCATGGGTAGGATTCAGCTCCAGATTAAGACCTTGATTTCTGGTGTGAATATATTGCTGTTTACATAAGATCAAGGTGTTCATGCTTCCGTTATAGATAGGGAAGAACAAGGATTCTCCTCTGTTGTCAATCACAGGCAGTGATGCCTATTTGAAGTTATTTGTGGTATCCAATTTGATTTTGTTGGGTTATTAGATACATACATTCTTTTCTCAAATGAGAGCTAGAGGCCAGGCAGGACGCAGTGAAGCTAAAATGGCAGTAGACATCTGTGTTTGGACATCTGAATCCAGTCCCACGTGTTTAGCAAAACTCAAAACTGTTAATCACCAGTAAGGATAGATGATCCCACAGGAAAATAATAGCTTAAAGCCTGGTGGTCTCCAGTTTTCACTTCAGCAGAATGTGTCAGCTCCCTTGATGTAAGGTAATCCAGGGATGCCTAAAAAAACCCACAACACAGAAAAGCTGTGATCTGTCCACTGCCCACAATTCCTGATCAGGTGCATCCCAGTCACAGTTAAATATGCCCTGAACATCATATTATGTTAATGTATTAATAACATGTAAATGTTTTCAGAATAAACTACACTCATGTAAATTTGTTGGCTCTGAACTTATTTTATTCTGACAGAGCAGTGTATTTGATTTAGGCACAAAGCAAATTAACATTTTCAGAACTCGTTAGTATGTGTGAACATCAGGCAAAGGTGACAAATCAATTTGGTAGACTTCCATTATTTTAGGTCGAAAAACCCGTCATTTGGGTAGTTTGAGATGCCTGATCCAAAGCACACTGCAGTCTGTGAGAGTTCTGCCAGTAACTGAGAAGGAATTTAAGTCGAATCTTGGACACAGTGGCTAATGCAGTGACAAAACACAGAATGAATTTTAGACTCAAACTTGGTTAATAGATATGTGGAATTATCAGCTAGAACAGGCTCAGTGGTATTAGGTCGTTTAATTGTCCCTTCATGTAATGCTCGCTGTAGGATCATTCCCTTCGGTATAACAAGTCTCTGGTGCTTTATTTTAATTGTTCAATAAGTTTAAGAGTTCCACTAATTAACGTGGTCTATTAAATAGAATCAACTACTTTTAACCAATTGGAAAAAAAAGAAACTTTAGTCAAGTGCATCATTAGCCAATACTTACTACTAATCCACTATTTGCTAAATTTTATGGACTCTATTCAAAAATATTTAGTCTATGCAGACAAGTCTTGATTTCTTCATGATTCTAGGTGAATATATTGATTCATATACAATGAAATAATATAGCACAATATTTGTACAACACAATTTACATTGGCAAGAAAAAGTATTTGCTTTACTTTTGTTGGCAATGCACAGCCACTGATGCCTATTTGATGTTCTTATGTGTGTGAAAGGGTAGAGAGGGCTAGGGGAAATAACACATAAATTGCCATAAATTTCTATCACCCAATTACAAATATCTGAGATGTGGAGAAGTGAGATGGCTGGCCTTGTGTATTTAAAGTGAATGAAAATACTCAAAATCTTTCAATAAGATTGGGAAAAAAATAAATGAACCAAAATCAGAGAACAGAATACCTCTGAATTCATCTGGGTCAGCCAAATAGCTCATGTATGCTGCTCAGCAGAGCATAGTGAAGCAGTCCCTGAGCTACGGGTGACCTGAAATAGCCCATCCAAAAGAATTAATGCAATATATCTTGTGGAAACACACAACTTTTCCTGACATCGGTTAAGCTATGCTGAGACGTCACCCAGTCCAAATACTCCTGGACTCTAACAGAGATGGTTTCTTTGAGTTGTGTTATTTTGAACCCAACCTGCCTTCAGATGCAGAGTCAAGCTACATGTCCCCATATCATCCTCCACCACAAGATACCAAAATGTCTAGAGTCACTGTATCTTACCATGCTGCTACTCTCATCTGTTTTATTTCCTTCATCTTCCCTAAGTGGTCGCTCACACAAGAAGATGTGTAATCCATACTTTATTCCAAATGCATGAATAATGCTATTAATTGTGGTAGGACTTCAGGCATATATTTAAGATTCAGGACCAAAACTTATCGCTTTTCTCTTGCATCCTGTTTTTGGATAAATTGCAAGCAGTTTTGGGCATATGCCTTCTTCCATCAAGACGGCATGTCTCACAAGGAAACATGCTTGTGTAAGCATGTCTTCTGACAATTACGTGACTAATAAAACTAAGAGAATACTAATGACAGGAATCATATCTCTGTCCTCCCCCCCTTCAGCTCTTCCATCTCTTTACAAGTTCCAAGTTATGTTTTTAGATGAAAGAATTTTAGGCAAAGAAGATGAGGCTAATGAAACCTTCAGCTGCTCAAGGAAGTCTTGGACCAACAGAACCTGATCCTCATGGGTGACTTCAATTACCCAGGCACGTGTTGGGAAAACAGCACTTAGAGGGTGGGTAACAAGGAGGACAGAGGCTCTGTCTTCACAGGGAACCACATGGTGAAGACAAGGGGCAACGGGTACAAGTTGCACCAAAAGAATTTTCATATTGATATAAGAAAGAATATTTTTACAGTGAGAACAATCACTGGAACGGTCTCCACAGGGATGGGGTGGAGTCCCCATCACTAGAAATTTTCAAGATGTGTGCATAGTCTCATGCCTTCCCTAGCCAATGTAATTTTACTGCATCTCTTTAAAAGAGGGAAGGGATAGAAGTAGGTAAAAGTATATATCTGAAATTTTTCCAACTTTATGAATTTCAGCCCTTGAAAGAAAATCCACAGCATGATTTGAAAGCCTGTCCTTTCTTATAAAGAGGAGGAACACCGTGGGAAATGGCTGGTTCTTTACAATCTTATGATTTTATGTCAAATAAAGGAAGATAAAATAATAGCAATAATTATAACAATTTTAGGTACCAAATTCACAATTTCTAGATAACGTTCCTTTACCTCTAATTCTAGCAGATTCTCCTTCAGCACCTTTATTTATATAAGTTTATGCCAACCCTGTTGAGAAATTCAGCCAAGTGATTGAAGTCAAGTATGGCATTCATACCTTTATATCTGAGGTTACATCATTATTTCCACTAAAATCTCCTTAAGAAATTGATGCAGAAGTATCTTTAGCTGGTCTTAACCATAAACACATTTTAAATGCTTGAATTAATAGTTTTTAATCGTATTACTTTATGAGAGGAATATGGTCTTTCACACCCATATAATGTTGCTTTTACATTATATTACATTTCCATCTTCTGTGTTCCTAATATGTGCGGTTTTTTCTGCCTCAGGTTAGAATGTCATCAACTCTAACAACTCAAGAGGGCATCCTTCTTGTTCAGTCACTGACATTCCCATCTTGCTAGTATTTAATTTCAGATCAAGAATACTCTTTTGAAGAGAACCTCTCAACATACTCTTCAGTATGTTTTGGTTCATACCAACAATAGGTTCTATCAGAGGGTGTTCTTTGTGCATGCACACTACATTCCTTTTAGGTGAAACTAGACTGGAAGATCTGCTTCAGGGCAGTTCTCCAGCCACAGACATGTAATAAGTCCATGAATTAATACTGAGACAGATTTAAATAAAAACCTTGAAAAACAGGTTGCGTGGAACTCAAACTATCTTCACAAACTGTTTCACTTTCCAGATGTCCCTCTGCTGCCCCACACTAATTGTTAACATGGAATCAGCCCTTGGACAAAAGCACACAATATAGAAAAGATTCTTATCTCACATGCTTTTATTGTTGAAAGTCAATGGGCATCTTGCCAATTCATATCATGCTGCCTGATTTTATCAGTTCTAGGGATACTGTAAGGATGTGCTGAACTCCCTAAACAGCAAATAGTTAAGACCTTATCTTATTAAATCAATACATATAAAGGACCAGGTACTATTGTATTTTATTCAATAAACACTTTACCATAGTTTCATACATACAAAACAGGGCTTCAGCGTAAGAATATTGTTCATTTCTCATTTCAATTTCAATGAATGATTTAAAATAGAAAACTGAACTGAAGGAAAGGCAACTTAAAGTATAGTGTCCGATTTCATGTAAAGAATCAATTGAACTGGGTCAAAGAGAATCCAGATAATTTGAACATCAAAAACATATTAGTATTAACCTTTCTTAGAAAGTGACAGTGAGATAAAGCCGTTTGTTGAAAACTAGAACAGCAGAGGTCTGCATAAAGGCTTCCTTTAGGAAAGTACTTAACCAACAGCTCTATTTTCAGCACACACTTAATCCTTTGGAGTTCAGTGGCTCAAATCTTTCCCTCAGTAAGGAGCAAATTCTGAATTAGGGCCTAACTGTCTTAATTCTGGGAATAGTTCAGGCTTAGGCCAAAGCCAATGACAGACAATACAACTGTTTTCCAGCAGAATCAACACATTCTGGACAAGGTAGATAGATAATCTGCATATTCAGTATCCAGGGGTGTTTCACTCCTCTAAACACAGACACATAGGATGGAGGCAGATATATTACAAACTAGAATGTCCAAAGTACCTAACGTATTGAAACAAATAATGCTGGTGGAATGCATATGTCACACGTCAGAATAAAACACCTGTGTCTATAATATTTTATAATGTTTAAGAAAATAGAGCATTTGTTGAGAGAAAAAGGAGGATGAAGGGAAAACGAATCACCTAATGAATCTCTCATTTTTCCTGCTGGACCAAACCTGTTACTTGTTTTGTCAGATATAAAACACAGTACTTTTTAGTGGCCAAGCACATTGGCTGAAATTTGAAACATTTGAAGAGCTATATCCGTTAAGGGACATATTAAAAGATCAGGAGTTGGCAAGACAGTATCTATCATTCATTTATTCTTTTTAAGCTTGGCCTATTCTTGGAATTGCTGTCTGTTGCCTGGCTTGTGTCATCAGAAAGCTTCGTATACTTAATTATTCAAGAGTAAACCCAAGAGTTATGAAGTAACAGTTACATATTTTAGCACATAAGAGAGGATTTCTGAAGAATGCTGTATTTGAAAACATCAAATTAAAACGTCAGGTGACCTACATAGAATCACAGAATAACAGAATGGTAGAGATTGGAAGGGACCTCTGTGGGTCATCTAGTCCAACCCCCCTGCCGAAGCAGGGTCATCTACAGTAGGCTGTAGAGGAACTTGTCCAGGTGAATCTTGAATATCTCCAGAGAAGGAGAATCTACAACCTCCCTGGGCAGCCTGTTCCAATGCTCCGTCACCCTCAGAGGGAAGAAATTCTTCCTCACATTCAGACGGAACTTCCTCTGCTTCAGTTTGTGCCCAATGCCCCTTGTCCTGACGCAGGGCACTACTGAAAAGAGCTTGGCCCCATCCTCCTGACACCCACCCTTCAGATATTTGTAAGTACATATTAGGTCCCCTCGCAGCCTTCTCTTCTTCAGGCTGGACAAGCCCAGCTCCCTCAGCCTCTCCTTGTAGGAGAGATGTTCCAGTCCCCTCACCATCCTTGTAGCCCTCCTCTGGACTTTCTCCAGTAGCTCTTCATCTTTCTTGAAGTGGGGAGCCCAGAACTGGACACAGTACTTCACATGAGGCCTCACTAGGGCAGTGTAGAGGGGAAGGAGAACCTCCCTCGACCTGCTGGCCACACTCTTCTTGATGCACCCCAGGATTCCATTGGCTTTCTTGGCAGCCAGGCAACACTGCTGGC
>Ga0065711_1039948_pt1 | contig 17360 bp, 4 predicted proteins | sample Hoacrofraction12_FD_59098 | JGI IMG/M metagenome (GOLD analysis project Ga0065711, IMG submission 59098) | Hoatzin crop microbial communities from Cojedes, Venezuela - Epithelial fraction 12 v2 (version 2) | ecosystem: Host-associated > Birds > Digestive system > Esophagus > Crop | place... | reverse complement strand
TTTTAAACTAAAACAGGGTAGGTTTAGGCTAGATATAAGGAAGAAATTCTTTACAATGAGGGTTGTGAAACACTGGAACGGGTTGCCCAGAGAGGTAGTGGAGGCCCCATCCCTGGAACCACTCAAGGCCAGGTTGGACAGGGCTCTCAGCACCCTGATCTAGTTAGCGGTGTCCCTGCTTGCTGCGGGGGGGTTGGACTAGATGACCTCTAGGGGTCCCTTCCAACCCAATACTTTCTATGATTCTATGATTATTCTGCCCAGTTTGACCCAGGCATCTTTCAACTTCAAAGAATGGGAAAACAAAGAATTTTGCTTTCCGTACAGCCAAGGCACAGCATTAAAAAAAAAAACAAAAACAAAAACAAAAAAAAAAACCCCAAAAACCCTCATTGAAGGCACAGGTTACACACTAGGTACTTAAAACTACCTACAACTTACTTAGCTATTGAAAGTTTGAGGTTTTCCAGTTCAAATTTCTTTCAAATTCAGAAAATGGGAAGAGTAAGGAACATTACATTAAAGAACAAGGCCCTCCAAATCTGACCCATACATCTAGTTGATCACAGAATTCCACATTACAATTGCAAAGCATGCCAGAGTTCTGCCATCGATGGTTATGTTCAAATAATTGTTACCGTACTTTCTTGCTCCATCTGTGACAACAATTTTAAGAGTCTCTTATTTGGAAATTCAAATGATTAAATATAAACTGATGCAAAAAAAAAAAAAAAAAACAGGAGCTTTAAAGCTACTCAGTTATCCAAATCTTCACTGGTTTAATAGTTCTATCTCATGCTATTAAAATAGATAATACAATGTAAGAGTTAGCAATGTCTAATTGATATTTGAGGTGTGCAAGTTCTCAGTTGATGTATTCCAAAAGGTAACTTTTAGGAATAGGTTTAGCAGAATGTGAAGACAGGTGGATCAAGACAGAATCTCACTCCATGAGAAAAATTAGCAAAGGCACATTGATAAGGTGTCCTTGACTATTTGCTGTTATCATGCTTATTATAATCGTGCCTAGAATTGCAGTTACACAGATGGGTTTTACTTACGAGAAGTTGCTCTTTGGAAACGGCAGGGATGGATGATGCGAGTGACCTATGTGGTCACTGCAAAAGGATGGACAGGCATGCTCTGTGTCTTTAGATAAACATGTCCAGTTGTAGTTTTAGCATTTTTTGTTAATATAACACTAGTAATATTACACTATCTTAATCACTAAGTAACGCTATGTAGTGTGAAAAATAACTGCAAAATAACTCATAGGCTTCCGTTTACTGGTTGGCTCAAAACAAATAAAAGTATTCACGCCTGTTAACTGCTTCTCTTAACTGGTTTTGCCCCAGGTGATTTTGTAGCAGCACGTCCTTGAAGGACGACACGAAATCCCCCACAAAGCATATTCATCTCGTGGCTGAACAAATCCAGAATGATGTCTTAAATAAAAAATTTGGTCTTCCTTCTCCCATCTCTTTAAAGTACTCCTTATATTAGCCCTTCCAGGGAGAAAACAGGATACTTGGGTTTCCATGGTATCACTTAGCATATGCAGGATCTATATTTTTGTTTATTGAAAATGATACTTCAGACTCAGTATGGTACTATTCATGAGTCATTATAGCCAGATTGTGGGGAACAGATAGGAGAATCATACAGAAGAGGGAGATAGGCACTTATCTGAAATTAAATACTGAGACACATTGACATTTGGGAAAAGAGAGGATACTGTGAGGAACGGAGCTCAGACATTGATAAGAAAGTGATTTCTTCTGACGGAGAATTTCTTGATCTTACCTTTGGCATTTTATCCTGCTTCTGAAAAAAATTATGCTCTCGTTCACTACAACACTCCTGCCATCAAGTATGTCAGCACTTAAAACTAGAGGCTGGACTAGAAAATTTGCTAAGACTTAATGTTGCACACTATTTTATGTCCAGTTGCAAGATTATTTCTAGCAAAATAAAGTCAATTTTGATTATGGCATCTGTAAACAGTGTAATATCATGACATTTTAATTAGTAATAGGAATAACTCTGAAATGTATTCTCATCTATTTTTCCATGCTGCATTTTTTTAAATTATGGAAGACTTTATATAAAAGACCAACAGATTCAAGTTTACTGGCCATAAAAAAAATCCCTTCGGAATCACAGATCTTCCTCAGGGAGTGTTTGTTCCTTCAAGTAGATTTAGTGCTGAGACAGTGTGGTAGTTAAAGCACAAACAGAGGCTGTTGATAAAGTGGCAATGCATAAAAATGTTGTAATGTATTACAAAGGAGCAATTGCCTGCAGTTCATCATTATGGATATGACAATGAAGTTCTGCTTTACATATTCCAGGCACTAAGAATTTTGTAGCACTGATTACAGGCGGTTCTTCTTCCCCTATAAAAAGAAAAAAAGAGAGGTTCATTAATTGAAACGTTGCCTTTGTATCTGATCAACATTTTAGAAAGAATGCAAACTTATGAAAACCCTCTGGATCATAATGCCATACATTCACGAGGCTGAACTACCAAGCTCTGCAACTCCTTATCTACTGAATTAATACAAATTTTCTCCCAGGCAGGGCTTCTTAGAGAAGACCTTATTAGTGAATGGACCTAGTAAAGGTTTGGTCATCGGTACTCCCTCAAAATTAAACTGGTTTGAGCTTCAGTTGATAATGCCCAATATAGTGATCTCTTCGATAACCTTTTCTTTGCAGATCAGTAGTCTGCACATGAACTGCACTGAAACATAGAAAGTATTACAGATTATGTGACTTATGATTACAATTCAAAAGATGAAATCAAACTGTCCTGTAAAGAGAAAGGAAAGATCTACACTGAGATGCTAAATGACAGAGCTGTTCACTTCTGTTCTGATTAAGTAATGGGTAAAAAATAGGTAGCCAGAACAGAAATGGTACTGTGAATTCAGAGCAATAATTTGGACATGTCCAACTCTTCGAACAAGAATAAAATCTAAAAAATTCTATCTACTCTCATTATTAGGCATATAAATGTTAGGCCTACAAATATTTTGTATGTCTGTGACAGAAAAGATTTAATGGGTTGCACTCTAACAGGCAGATGATGCTCAGTTCTACAGACTGTCTCCTTTGCACCCTGTACATGATTAGGACTGTGGTTTGGGTGAGGGGGGGTTGAGTGAGAGTCAGTCAGAGTGGTGCTTTTGGGCAGGGACAGTAAACGGGAAAATGGCAGAAGTTATTGGGGTTTCTCAAGATGCTGGAATATCAGTGTTAAGATCCAACTCCACCAGCTAGTGCTATAATGTTTAACCTCTGTAGCTGGAACATGCTAACAAGTAGGTATGTGACTTGAGAATTAATTACTGCAAAGACTGCCTCTTTCTTCCAGTGACTCCTCGGCAGCTGGGATACCCAGCTGACAGCTCTGTGATTGAATCAGGAGGGGAATACTGGTAAAGCATTCTCACTGAGAGGCCATAAATTTTAAACTAGCATCCTACTTGCATCCAACACTAGAACTTTTACAGATATCACCTGTAATTTTTCCCACAAATGTGAAAAAAGGCTATGTTCAAAGATGGCAGGAAATGAAAGAATATAATATTAATTTTGAAACAATAACAGAGTATTTGTGGCTTAAGCAATTAAATCGGTAAATCTATTTTCTCCACCTGAAAAGTTTTCAGGTTTTAGTTATTTTGTCCTATAGACTATCTAGCCTATAGATATAGATGCTATATCTGTAAACCAACATCTACATTCTCTCCCCCCAAGAGAATTCTGGCACCAAATATTAGTTATGAATTGTCTGAATAATAATAAAAAATGATCCATTTAGCCAAGAGAAAAGTCTAACAAATTAGCTCACTGTCAACACTGATTCACAAAAATACAACAGCATAACATCATCTAAATGCAATATTCACCTTTTGGAGCTGCTTAAGGAAAATCTCAGCAAAAAGCAGTTTTATTCTATGAATACAGCTGCTGGAACATTCCACACTGATGTAGTTGTGATGCCAGTTCAATGTACTGTAACTAGTAAGGTCACAGCAGCTTTTTATATAGCCTGAGGCAGTATTTACACCTTCTAACTGGAGGCATCTAAGATGGGTATCTATGTTGGAGAGTGTCATCCAAGCATTTAAATTCCTTAACTGAAACCCATTTGTTCATTCCTACCAGGCCCATATCCAATGAGAAGCCTAATGTCATTCTGAAACTTGAGTTAACCATAGTACAGACTATATCCCTAAAGGTTCCAGTATGTGCTGAAGCAAAACAGGATGTCAGTTTTAGATTTACGGCCGTTCTGTAAGAACACTTCAACGCATCACCCTCTTGATTAAACCACGCAGCTGTCAGCTGAGTGTCCCAGCTGCCAAGGAGTCCCCGGAAGAAAGAAGCAGTCTCTTTAATAACACGTCAATTAACAAGAAGTGACTTATTAATATAATTTTAGTGAAATCTTACTTAGCTAAGGAATCCCCCCCCCCCAGTAAGTTAAGGAAAAGATTCATTTATCTAAAATTACTGAAATCCATCTTTTTCACCATCTTTACACAATGCATACCTTCCTCTGCAGCCTTCTATATGGCTCCTCACATACTATCTTAAGTATTTTGAGATAGTAGAAATAGGCTTACAATAACTGAATATCAACACTTCTGTATCTTACCTAAACCTGATGATGAAGAAACGCTTCCTGTAATGGAAGATGTTTCAATTTGGTCTGTCAATAGTCCTTCCATTAAAGGTAAAGATAATTCAGATGAAGGAACAGACGAATCATAGATTCCAGAATCTCGAGGCATATCTTTAACATCTGAAGCTTTAACAACATGTAACAACGGCTGAAGAACAGAGCTGCCACCACCTTGAATGTCCTGAGTTTCTATATCTTCTCGAAGGTTTAAGTGCTGAATTATACAGTGAGAGTCTGAATTTCCAGATGAAATAATATTTACATCTGTTTTCAGGTAAAAATCACCATCCATCACCTGTTTATTCACTAAGTCATTTAAAACCAAGCCCGAATCAAATTTTTCCATGACAGGCTCTGAGTAATGTAAAGAAGGTGGAAGCAAGGGAATAAATTGTTTCTCAAACCAGTCCGGTTCCTGATCAATGAACTGATGCATATTGCAAATGGCAACATAAAGGGACCTCCCAGATTTGCTCCTGAAATAATTCCTTTTACTAATGTTAACAGGAAACACCTCTGAATCCTGTACACTAACATCTCTGGAGTGTAAATGTGAATACAGCTGAGGGAGATTGTCCATGAGTTTGTATTTTGTACTTCGATCCAGAATACCAGGGATGTCTCCTTCACAGGAGTAATCAAAGTAGACTGCAATGAATTTGCAGAGGTCATTTGAATTTTGCTTTGCCTGACGAAGCTTCTCTGCAACAGTCAACACAGCAAACAGAAAGAGTTCTCCTTTTCCTGCATCTTTGGTTATCCCTCTGTGCTTCCAGTTCTTTTTTTCAACAAAGTATTTCATTCCCTTGGAACACACAATGATGATAAATTGGGACTCGTTTATTTTTTTAATAAGCCACTCTTTCTGACCTTCTTTACAAATTCTTAGATCTTCCCACAAATCCAGAGCCACCTGGAAGAGAAAAGAACATTCTGGTTGATACTCATTATTAGATTATTAGATATATTTGCTAATAAAATTTAAATAAGTTATACTCAATGAGTCAACATGTATTTATCCGACAATTGAGAATTAATGATGAGTTTAACTATAGCTTAACTCTGATGCAAATATGCGCTATTTTAAAAGATAAATAAGTAGTAATTAACACAGCACTGATAGCAGACAAACTGGAATCACTGATAGTAACTATGTCAGTAGGTATTCACCAAAATGAGCAAGGCCTCACATTAATTCTAAACTTTCCTTGTGGGCTGAATATTTCACTGGGTTAAGGAAGTGGATAAATTGCTAAGGCAAAAAGGAAAACCTTCCAGGCTTTTTTTTTTTAAAAAAACAAACAAAGAATGATATATGAATGCATTTTGCTGCATATTTATTACTTAAAGAAAAACATACCTATTTATACATGTGTTACATGTAAATTTATGGAAGCAACAAGTAACAGAGTGACAGTGCAAAGCTAAGTAGCTGAATGTAAACTGGGTAGTTTCTTAAAAAATAAAACTACTATGGATTTGGTATATAGCAATATTTCTAGGGCAATAAAAAGAACATAGAAAATGTGGCTGGACCAAGTAAATTACTATTTACTTTTCTGATCAAATTAGATACTGTCAATCCACAATAAACAATGTATTGTGCCTGCCTCAAACAATTTAACGGTTGTATACTTCAGTCCTTAATGTGCTGAATGTAATGGAAATCCATATTCATAGATCATCTTTTCCATATTAATGAAGTCTGATGCCAAGAATTTTCATATCTAGATACAAACATCATTAGTGCCTGTACCACTGAGTCCTCTGAGTTAGGATGCAAATCAGCAGCAGGTTATCTCTGATAAGAAAGCTCTGAAAATTTTATCATAAGATTTGTTTTATTTTGTACTTTGTCAAATTTTCTGAACGTTCTACATGGTCTGAAATGCCTGTGTACCCCAAGATGCAGGACACAATGCTTTATGTCATTAAAGAAAGAAGGAGCAGTACAATAACAGAAAAAAGATGCAAAAAAACTTTCAGAATAGACACTCATCAAAATCACTTGTAAAGTCTTCGCTCGAGCGTTTTTCCAGAGAACAAAGTATTTTTGCTTTGCTATATCATCCATAACAGAGTGGAAAACTTTGCCATGTCACAAGACAGAGAGTAGGTGGAGGACTCCTGAAACCATTACCGCACAGTCAGCTACAGGCACAAAGTGACCATGCCCGAGGCGGTCACGCAGTCGGCCCTGACGAGTCCCTTCCAGCCGAAATACTCTATTCTATGCTTGGGGAGGAGAAGTCATTTCACAGCTTCTTAGGAGATACTCTGATAAAGGTACAGTATAGGTAGTTTTACTTTTGTGACTGGTTTTTTTTTCTGTTCTTCAGAATACTGTCCGATCTGCTATCTGTGAGAAAGGATTTTTAGTGTGGTCAAGTTTTTATTTTAAATGGTTGTTAAATGCCACTGGTTTTGTCCTTTACAAGAAAACATTCCAATTCCACATGAAAAATACTTGTTCTATTATGTAACATATATGTTAATATTAATTAATATTATTAATATTAATAACAGCAACCCATTATTTCTGTATGTAGGTGCTATCAATATTTTGTTATATAAATCTTAAACGATGCCTGATACTGTATGTTCCATGGTACATAATTATAGCGGTTAACAGCTCACCTTAATACTATTCCAAAGAGGTATGGTGGTAGCAGGGCTAAAGCACATCTCTAAAAGGCGGATTCAAGCAAGTTACCTATAAAACACCTTACCTGAACCATGTAAAACGCAAATAAACAGTGAAGAGCCCCAAACATGCGAGGCATTGATCACGTTACTGTGCTTGGCCACTAGAGTTCAGCCTTGCTGCATAGTCGAAAAAACAGCTTCGGTTCTTCCATTTAAAGTCACGGTGGCAGGATTAAAACACAGCAAAAATAGACTAACAATTGTCTTGCCGTTGTACAGTTGGAAAGCAAAACACCGGTCACATATTCATTATATTTTAGAAACAAGCCTGAGATTCTAAGCCTAGTTGTTTAAAGTAACAATGTGAATGGCCTTCTCATAGCTTGAAATGGAAACCAGGAAAAGACATGCTGATTTTACAGCATTAATGGAACAGAAGGGAAGTAAAAAAAAAAACCATCAATAAAAATGAATACATAATTTCAACTATTAATCCTAATTACACAGATTTTTCTCTATGAGTAGGAGTTTTGATAGATTCAACTATTTTAAAATTAGAACATAAAAGGTATTTTACGAATACTGAAGTGTATCGGATAGACTAACACCTTTTTGTGGCTACCAACTATAAAGATGCAATACCTACTTGCAGCCAAAGCAGTTCATATGAAACAAGCTAAACACAGCTGAATGAAAGTCCTGCAATCAATGTGGTACTCATTTTCCACTATTCTGTTATTTTTAAGCAGGCTATGATCTGTTCCGTTCCCTAAGTAAAGAAAATTTATATAGCAAATATTTAGAGAAATAACAAAAGTTATCTCTATGGAAAGGAGAGATTGAAATATCCCATTTTCAAGCGCATATTATTTTGAGTTTTGGGGGTGCTGTTTCAGTTAAGGAAACTCTCTTTACAGAAGAAATGTTGAGTTTACCTCACAACCACAAAAGTCCTGAAGAAAATAGGCAAAGCATTGGATGACATTAATGTGTTTCTGGCAATCTTTACTGGAATAGCAGATGAACACTTTTGGCCGGGGACGAAGTCTTTCCACATGGAGACCTGCAGCATATGCTGAAGATTCTGAGCTCTCCTCATCTAGATGGGAATATATATTTTCTAAATTGCAAAAGAGAAAGAGAGTTCACACTATAAAGCTTGGTTTTGTTTTGTTTTTTTTTAAAACTTTTGTAGGCTCATTACCAATGCATACAGTAATGACTTTTTTCAAAAGATATTTCTTTCCTTTCCAGCCTGAAAAATTTACACACACTCTATTTATCCAGCTTATAAGTTGCTACATATGTGGAACACACTTTGAAAGTGAAATGTGCAGTTATTACTGTACAACTCAGTAAACTCAAGAAGGGTTTATTTTATAAATAGAATGAGGTTGTTTCGCCTCTATCCACCTTCAACAGTCTTTACTTCTGTGTTCAAATATTACAAAACCTTAAAGATGTACCATCATCACGAGTTTCCTGTATAACAAAGACTTGTTTTTAAAAAAAAAACAAACATGACACAAGCCAGGTAAGAATATTAAACTCCAGAATACAGATCCCTTCAGAATATCATACAGTATATCTCTCTGGTATATATATAAACACACATTTGGACATTAATTTGACATTAATTTGAATTAAGATATGATTAATTTAAATCAAAATAGCTATTGGTGTTTCTTTCCTTATATATATGCTCTTATGCTGGAACGTAAAAGTCTGGGCCTACATCAGACTAATAGACTAATTCAATCTAGTTCCACAGCTGATTAAGCTAATTTGAAATAAAGCATGAGTATTTGAAAATATAATTATCCATCTAGGAATTTAATTTAGAACAATTCATCAGCAATAACTATTCTGGAACAACTCTCTCTGTAGACAAATCCTTAGTGATTTGCCTGTTTTTTTCTGTTGGAACTGTGCTAGCTGTGAGCAAAGGGACAACCACAGAAGACCAGAAGGTAAAAGGATTTAACCCGGATGGCATACAGCACTTGCACTGCACCTCAATGCCAAAATTCAGATGGATAACACAGATGTGTGAGGTTTGGGGAAGTAATCTCTTTTTCCATATTAATGAAACTGCATGATTCCCTAGATTCTACAAAAAAATGCCAACTGATTTTTAACATCTCAGCATAACAAATGTGGCTTGCCAGCTCCTGGACACATAGGAGAGAGAAGTCAGCAAAGAGGGATAGAATCTATTTCAGAGAAACATCTGCAAGTAAGTCTCAGAAAGAGTAAATTTAGGAAGACGGCTTAGGATGAAGTATACAGGCAACTTCCAGGAAAGTGTGCAAATCTGGAATAACAGATACAGGTAGTATTCTAGACAGTGCTGAGGACTGTACTGTCATCACACGGCTTTACTTTCCTTCTGGTTTAAAATAAATATAAATTAGATATTTCTGAATTAAATGAGGGAATGTTTAAAATGTATCAAATTACAGATCTGTTTGTATTCTACGCAGTCACGCAGTACTTTCACAAATAAAAAAAAAAAAACTTGAAACCAAAAATATTTCCCAACAGCTCTTTCATTCTCTCCTTTCTACAGTGAAGTCTTGATCTGTTATACAATACTTTCTATGGCAACAAATTACCATCAGACACTGATTACAAATTTGCTACAGGTTGCAACACACAAAAGAACTGTGGAGAGGAAGGAAAGAGGTAGAAAGTTCTTCAGATAAAGGTACTTCTGGAATAAACCTAGCAGTTAAGACTTTTTTGGTTGCAAAAGTGCGTCTTTAAATGCAACTCTGTATTGAATAAAGCCTCTTACCTTGCTGTTTCTTGCGGCACATCACTGTGAAAAGCGTTGCAAATGCTGAAATGACAACTAAAGGGACTGTAATGGCAATAGCTCTTATCGGTCCAGCCCACGGCGAATGTACTTTGAAAAATAAAGCATAATTAGCCATATGCAAATAAGCTATATCATAATTATCTAAACAAATCATCACACTGGGAATGTCAAGCTGCTGCAGTTCATTATTATCAGGTAATTCCCAAATATATAGTAGAATCAAGCATCATGTTCTGCTCCATTTCAAATAGGTTTCATGCTGATTGCTCCCGTCACCACAGCATCAGAGCAACTAACACAGTAAGAAGAGCCGTATGCCAACTCATACCTCCTCCCATGAGAAGAACTTCACATGAAGTTTGGTTTTGGTAAGATATGCAATAGTCATTCAGACCTGTCAGATTTTTGTCGCAGGGTGCTGAGCTAGCCACTTAGAAAGAATTGTCTTCCTGCGCAGATTATCTGTAGCAATGTGCATTAGGATTCAGTCCATTTTTGCCCATTGCCGCCGTCTGTGGCAATGTTTTGCGTCTGCAGTTACTTTCTGAAATCCTTATTTAGCTTCTCAGTAACTGGTCTGATACAGACATGCTAAGCATCCACCTGACAGGTTTTCCAGACTGCTCAATTTCATTTCAGGGCTGAAGTATGCAGGCAGGTAATGCATTTAGGCTGCTCTCACAGTTTCATTACATTATTTCCACATTACTGCAGGTACCTATCAGTTGCACGCAATTAAGATACAGGCTATGATTCTTCATATCCATATATACAACAAAAGTGACTTTCCCACAAAGATTTCCAATGATATATTGATCTAAACTGTGCTAAATATATACGTACAAAGAGGCAGATGTATATGTACAAGTGTGCATGTCTACTCTTTTTTCATTAGGTCAGAAGATCACAGCACAATTCCCTCAGTAGTCTTGATTACGGCAAACATACAGGTCAAATCAAAATCTATTTCCAACATAATTAAAACTGAATTTAAATTAATATGGTAAATACTGTATGCTGTTTAAAAAAACCAAAATTCATACCTGGTTTTAGCGCATAGTGCATTGTTTTCCTTGTCGTATTAGTGTCATCAACCAGCTTTGAAAAGTAAAAGTTGAATTTTATTTTGTGGAAATTTATTGATTTTCTGCAATATGTAAACAACTATAACAGCTTTCATCACCAAATGTGAAGAAACTTACTGTTCAAAATTTAAAATCAAAGAGCACCACAAACTAGTAATTAGGGAAATCATTTGTCTTTGTTGGTACATAGTTTAATGTTGTAACTTACAGATTTCATACTGTCATCATCAGGAGAAATATCCACTTTTTAAGTACAATAAAAATTGACCAAACTACAGAATTCCAATTAAAAAAAAAATAAAGTCCAAGATTTTTGCAGGCCCACAACTTTATGTGAAGGCACAGGTGAAACTGCTATGCACTCAGGGAAGAAAAGCTATGGAAAGGTCAAGAACAAGCTGTCTAAAAACTTTTACTTCCCCAAGGTAATTCAGTAAGGATGCCTGAAGTCCACTTTTATCAAGAAGTGACTTGAAATACTTGAATTTCAGTTAATTCCTTCATTAACGTACTCATTTAGCTGTTATACAAATGACTATTTATAAATATTACCTCAATTATATAATCCCCTGGAGATACATTCTGAAGAATACAACTTGTAGTATCTGTGTTTTGCTCCTGTATCAAAGAAAGAATATTTTGCAAGCCATTCACATACTTTTAAAACCTAATAAAAAATACATTCACATTGATTTAGAAATATACAGTCCCCTCCTGTACTAGGACACCTTAAACAAGCAAAACTAAGTCTCTCCATTCAAACATACAAGGACTACAACCCTCTGCCTGCAGAACTAAACTATGATTAATTATCCAAAAAAACTCTTAAAAGTTTGGTCTAATACATAAACTCTACATTATGCCCCCATGAAGCTAACTAGCTTTCAGAGACTTAGGATGAAAGGTTGACCAATGAGAACAAACTTGCCATTGAATACTAACCAAAGTTAAGGAAAATTATACAGCAAATTGCAGCTCCCACAATAAGATGTAAGCACGCAGCCATACGAAACCACAGAGAGCCTAATTCCATGCACATACTAAAATAAGAGCTATATTGTGATACCATCTCAGATGGGTAATCTATGAAGTGGTCAAATTTGGTGCAAAGGTGAAATTAAAAAGTAGGAAATCATATGTATAACAAACGTAATAAAACAGTCTCTTCCCATTTGCTTATACTTTCAAGCTCCAATGGAGTCCTCAATCCTGATTTTGACTGCTGAGTGCTATCACAATAGAATTATTATTTACATAAATAGTATAAAATAGTTTTAAAAATTTAAAACTGATAGTATTCTATATTGTCTTAAATTTTTAAAGTTTCTATAAAACCTTAGAGCATCTAATGTTAATAGGTTTTGTGCTTTGAAGAGTTGGCAAAACTCAGTGACGTACCTGTTTGCAGGTCTTTTGCTTAAATTGCCCTTCGTGCTTAAGTTTGTAGTGAAGAAAGTAATATCTAAACCCAAAGCTGTGAGGTGCATGATCAAACGACACGTGCATGTTAAAACCCTGCTGGGTAACATTCAAATTCCTGGGCTTCCAGTCTGTCAGAGGAGATATTAATGAATTGGAAAAACGTGACTCTTCAAGTACAGTAATTTGTAAGATGAATATACAGAAAGTATTACATTTTACTTACAAGGTTTGCAGACAAGGTTTTCTGGCTGTAGCAACAATTCACATGCTATAAAAACACACAAAAATTGTTAATGATACAGTATCAAAATGCTATGCTATTTAAACAGAAAAAGAACAAAGGCAAAAGAAGGGAGTTCATGATTTTGAAGACAGCATCCCCATTTCTTTCCCAGTCTCTAATATGCCTGGAGTAAATATACTTCGCAAACTTCACTTCTTTGTTATGACTTCAAGTTCCTTCTCATCTTTATATGAGAAACATAGGTTCATTAATTTGAAAATAGCATTCCTTAGTGAGATAAAAGGGATAGCACCAGACACAGCACAGCAGGAAAGGAAGTTGAAACGAGCCTTAAATACATTTACTCAGAGTAAAAAAATATGCTGAGCACGATTACAAAGATAAATGTTATTGTGGTCTGCATCAACAGACAGACCTGAAAATGTTTTTAGAAAGTTTTAAAGGGAAAAAACACCTAAGTAGGACAAATATCAACATTTCACCCCAAAGGGTACTTGCAGTTTCTCATCATACTATTTAAGCACTGATGAGCTTATTCAAGTTTTTTCTCTCTAACTTCAGTGAGAATTGCTAAGTAATTTTGAGAAATTCAACTTGATTTGTTGCTATCTAATTTTATAATGTACTCATCTATATCTGTCTCTAGGTATCTGTTTTTGAAACTGTGATCTCAAAACCAAAACCAACCTGAGCATCTTCATAATGTCCAGAGAGAAGGAGCAAACCATCTTCATGAGTCAAATGTTCCTGAGACCCATGGGAGTAATCCTGCTGCAGGCAAACCTGAGATAATCTCAAGCCTGCCTAAGACTTTTCTTCTGGTTGTTGTCTAACACGTATTATCATACACCACAAATTTATTTGTGGCATCTGAATTCTTTCCACTTAACATCCAGATCTTCCTTCAAAGACTAGGTCAGTAACTATCTTAACCCAGACGCATCTAACACCATCACCTATTACATTCCTTTGTTGGGAAAACTAAAAAAGAAAAAAAAAAAGGGGGGGGGCACCCACTGGGGAAGAGATTATATGCAATACTACATTGTATGCAATACTTACGTCTAGTTCGGAAGAAAAATGGGTGATAATTACTTTCATTTTTAACAGAAGGAAAAGGAACAATCTTTAAAAAGTAATCTGTTTCAAACTTCAGATTTACAAAGGGCTGAGATTCCACTCCCTACAAAAAGACAAGATTGCAACATATCTTAAAATCAACAATTATAACTGAAAGTATCTTTCAAAACAAGCCCACAGTTTTGCAAACATAAGCAGAAATCAATACATTAACAATTCTTTATCTACCCCTCCTTTACACATTGACGTGAGGAATCTCAGTGCAGAGTTGGATGTGGACTACTACAGATGTGCACCTGTACTCCAGAGTCACCCAAATGACAGTGTCCAGCTTCACGAAAGTGTCTATAGAAGAGGACTAGATCTGTGCCTAGATCAACAACTATCATTAATTTAAAGAATAATACTTTTAGGAAGCAACCTGCATCCTAGTGAACAGCACACTGTGTATATATTTAGACAGAGACATATTTAGATTTATACGCAGCAGATAAACACATTCAAGATTACTTACACAATCAAGAAACAAAGAAACTTTTCTTGAGACAAAGCACTTACTGTTCGTTTGAAACTGGGGCTGAGCTGCTTTGGATCTTTTAAAACCATCTGCTGGCATTGTCTTCCCTCTGATTTTAACTCCTCAAGTATTACTCGAAATCCTTTCAGGTATTCAATCCCTGCAAACAGCAGGGCATTAAAATAGAAGACTAATATTTCAAAATGCATAATGTGGCATTTTATGTAATTTGAATATATTGTCTTTAAAAACAAAACTTGCTATTCATATGAAATATGTTTATGTTTAATACCTGTTGTTGTGTGTCAGTTCTTCCCACATTTTCTCTCTTGCCTATTTAGAATTCAATCTTTGGCAAAGGCTGCAATTACTACATACTTGTGTAATGCTTGGAGCAGAGGGGCCCACAGCTCAGCTGGGGCTCCCAAATTATCACTGCAATACAACTCATCATTACCTTCATCACCCTCAGGAATACTTTATAGTAACTTCACATTTCCATTATTAGCAACAAAATATAACATTTTGTGAGCAAATTATAGAAGTACTCCTTTGTAACACCTTCCTATGATTTCAGAGACTACCAGATTAAAGTGATAGTGGTTGTTACAACTTCTTTAGTTCTAGTACAGTATGGGATAACAGAAAACTTGACTTAAATGGAATGGAATTTATTCCAGTGCATGAATACTTCCAGTTATTTATAACCAATGCCAGAACTACGCCCATTTTTTTCAAGTTGCTCTAACACAACTAACTCTCAGCACAGTGTCTTTACATTTCTTTGCAATGTTCTCATCATGGAGTTACTGCATGACATGACTAAACTGAGTCACGGGGATGCGACTGTCACAGGACAATGCCAGAGTCTTACCCTGTGACAGTTTTGTGGCTCAGGTATCAAAGTCACTGCATAGTTCTTCAAGACTAACTACCACCACTCTGTCTAATTACATCTCTTCAACAGCATTACATATGGCAGAACACATATTTATCAAAGACACAGCCACAGCCTTCATAAACTAAACGCCACATAAATCAAAAGGGATTAATCTGAGTTTATGCTACGCTTGTCAAATAAAAAAACAAAACAACACCAACCCAAATGTATGATTTTCCATGGATGACCTCTGTTTCACCAGTTTTCATGGTTTTGTGCGGGTTTTTTTCATGTTTTATAATCTTGTAAAAGATAAAGACCACGAGTTGCCCAATGTTTTCTTAATATTCCATGGAACAAAAGCACTATGTGTGCTTACACGAAGACCATGAAAGAGAAAGTGTCCAGTCTCCGTGTTACCCGGGATGTTTCAATGGCAGTTCTGTCCTCCTGCTCTCCAAAGGATTAACCTCTGATCATTACAAGAAAGAACACCAAGCTTTGTTTCCCACAGAGATTTGATTCACCTAGTCTAGAGCTGAAGATTACCAAATGCTTTCAACTGCACAGTTTTGCAGAACTAAGTGTAATTTTCATATATTGTTTTAAATCCCAGAAATGAATCATTATTTTTTTATCAAAAAAATTATGAAAGCGAGATGCAATACTGGGAGGCCACAAAACAATGACATTTTTTCTTATCTAAAATGTTTGACTTAATAAATGCAGGTCTAGGCTAAAAAATTTACATCAAATTTAATAAATACATATTTGCATTATTAGCCACATCTCATCGTTTAGGACGCAATCCTACTGCGTAATTGGGAATCTTCCAGCTCTTACTAAATCATAAGAAAAACCTGATTTAAAAGCTTTTTGAGGGAGTGTGAACCATGAAATATCACACTGAGACTCTGCTCTATGAGAAAAAGAATATTAAAAAAACAAATTTCTGTTTGAATTTTGAAACGGTATTGTGCTTAACTAATTCTTTAATCAATATGAAAAAACACCTTTGCAGTTAATATTCTTTAATGAAGTATTAAAAACATTGTAGAAGAAACCTCCACTTCTTTCATTTGCTAAACACCGGTGACTAAAAAAAAATAAGTTTATATTACGTTATTCTATTTAGGACCTTAATTAGCATGAAGAAAAAGAAATGATGAGCAGGTACTGACACAGAGGGAGGGCACTATAGTGCAGCGGTCTCCAAATTTTGTTGATCCTACACTCCTGTGAACAAAAAAATTTTGAGCACAAACACCCAGTATATTTGTAAAATACACCGATGCACTAATATATTATGTACATTATAAAATATACACAAAAAACATTTAAAAAGCATGAGATAAAGATTAAGAACTATTTTTAAAATAACATTTTACTAATGATACAAAAAACTTTTTTGTTCTCACTTAAAAATATTAATATTTTTGAGTGAGAGCTATGTGATTGAATATGCTTTGTTATTTTTTAAAATGTTGGTTTAACACTGTGTAATATGGCAATTTGAAGGTCTGGTTCTAAGTTCAGTTTATTTCATTACTCGGTTTTAATGGCTGTCATAGCTGAAAAAATAACCTCACAAAGACAGATGGATCCAAATGGATGAAGTGCATCATCGGCTGCATTTGCTAAACCATGATACCCATTTTTCACTTCCATCCTCTAATTATGCAAAGGCTTTTCTCAAAATTTGGCTAGTAAATTTCTATCTTCCCTGATGTCAGCTGTGCCCAGTGACAGAGCAAGGGGCAATGGGCACAAACTGAGGCACAGGAAGTTCCGTCTGAACATGAGGAAGAACTTCTTCCCTCTGAGGGTGACGGAGCACTGGAACAGGCTGCCCAGGGAGGCTATGGAGTCTCCTTCTCTGGAGATATTCAAGACCCACCTGGACAAGATCCTGTGCAGCCTGCTGTAGGTGACCCTGCTTTGGCAGGAGGGTTGGACTAGATGACCCACAGAG
>Ga0065711_1039947_pt1 | contig 17362 bp, 6 predicted proteins | sample Hoacrofraction12_FD_59098 | JGI IMG/M metagenome (GOLD analysis project Ga0065711, IMG submission 59098) | Hoatzin crop microbial communities from Cojedes, Venezuela - Epithelial fraction 12 v2 (version 2) | ecosystem: Host-associated > Birds > Digestive system > Esophagus > Crop | place... | reverse complement strand
GGAGGAGGACCTGGGAGTGCTGGTGGACGACAAGTTAACCACGAGCCAGTGGTATGCCCTCGTTGCCAGGAAGGCCAATGGGATCCTGGGGTGCATTAAAGAGAGTGCAGACAGTGAGTCAAGGGAGGTTCTCCTCCCCCTCTACTCTGCCCTAGTGAGGCCCCATCTGGACTACTCTGTCCGGTTCTGGGCTCCCCAGTTCAAGAAAGACTAGGAACTTCAGAAGAGAGTCCAGTGTAGGGCTATGAAGATGATTAGGGGACTGGAGCATCTCTCTTATGAGGATTTGTTTACCCTGAAGAAGAGAAGGCTGAGAGGGGATCTTATAAATGCTTATAAATATCTTAAAGGGTGGGTGTAAAGCTGGTGGGGCCAATCTCTTTTCGGTGGTGCCCAGTGACAGGACAAGAGGCAATGGGCACAAACTGAAGCATAGGAAGTTCCGTCAGAGCATGAGGAAGAACTTTACTTTGAGGGTGACAGATCACTGGAAAAGGCTGCCCAGATGGTATGTGGAGTGTCCTTCTCTGGAGTTATTCAAAAGTCACATGGATGCGGTCCTGTGCAGCTGCTCTAGGTGAACATGCTTTGGTAGGGGGTTTGTACTAGATGATCCACAGAGGTCCCTTCCAACCCCTACTATTCTATAACTCTGTGATTATCTTAACTGTACTGTCATGACAGTAGGTGATCATTGAAAGGGGCAAAACTACGAGGACATAAACCAGTTTTGCAATCCCAGCTATAATACAGATTTCCACACTAATTTAATCTAGATACTCACTGTAATTCTATCCTTATTTGCTAAATTACTTGCTAACTTTGATAATCTCTTGCCATCAGAAATCTTTTACAGCAGATATAATTTCAACAGTGTACTTTATATTGCTGGATGACATTCAAGAATTTTCTTTTCATGCCACAGAGCTATGGTACTTTTCAAAACTGTAATCATATAATTTGATATGGCACAGCATAAAATCAATAAAGTAATATGAAATAAGACAAATGAGTTATCTTTCTTCGGAATCTTTTGACTTAACATATGACAAGCTTTGTGCAAAAAAGTGACTAGCTGATGAAAATCTCTCTTGAGCATGAGCAAATTGAATTATCAATTAGCCGTATGTCTTCAGAACTCTCCTTTTCTTAAGCCTCCTTCAGTTCCACTCTCATTTGTCAAGTACCAGTGAAAAAAGTCTGTGATACACAGGAAAGTCTTGCTTCCAGACTGCCATTTTCTTCTTGAAAACTAAAACTTGGTAAGCTTCACTAAACCTGTCTAGTAAAATCCCTTGCAGCAAAAACAAAGCATGAAGAATTCCTTAAAATTAATTATTTCAGTGATTTAAGCTAATATTAAAGCAAAGTAGAAAAGTTGTCAGACACTCTAACATCCCAGGGCAAATCCCCATGTTTAGGCAGTAATGAACTGTGACCACGGAACATAATCGTAGACCTGGGGCCTACAGGTTTGGGTTTTGGTTTTTTTTTTTTCATTTCCTTCAGCTTCTACTAACACCCAGAAGCAACCTGTCCTCCATTCACCTTACGATGGACTGGGACTGCTCCTTCTTGTTTTCCTCAGTCCTTCTGAGCATATATTAGAAAAACTGGTATATCTCAATGGCAAAAAATATGGTAGTTTCAATATGGGCAAAATTTAATTTTGCACACCCAAGTTAATAGAAAAGTTTTGACTTAATGATTCTCCTGAATCTGGGCCTTACCATACTGTCTGTGAAATTGGTCTGATTTGTTTTTTCCTTAGTGATATTTTTAAGGTATAAAAACACTGAAAAACACAGTGTTTGCAGTACATAATGCTAACTTGCTTTCTTTAAAGTTTTTACTGACAGAAAATGTTTCATCAAAGTAAGACCACATCCATATGCTCGCTGGAAATGAAGGCAGAATTAGAAAATTCTTAATAATGCTATTAACCAAATACTTTGGCTCCCACACAAGGAACAACTTTAATTCCCCATATATTTATTGACATGAATTTTCTCTGTTTTTTTCCAACTTGCTTTTCATAGTGAATTTAATGGCACACGAGGCTTTTAAAGCAAAGGCAGGCTACTGGAGAAATGGCCATAAACCTGTTACAACTTCATCACACTTCAATGGCATGCTATTCGTAATTTTAACTTCATGGCTTCTTGTGCCTCCTGGATATTTGTTTCTCCAAGACTACAGTTACCTCTTCATCTCATAAGCAATTGGAACAAAAGCTGATCTCAGCTCTGCATATGCTGTTTTATTTTAAGCACAGTTTAGAATCCATAAAATAAGTCATGTTAACAGCACTAGAAGTAAAAGCATTTTGTTTGTCCCCAAAACAGCAATATAGAGACAGTGACAACAATGGCTTCCTCGAGACGTCCGGCAAGTGCTTCTCTGCACTGCTCTGCCTGGACCATGTGTACAAGAATGGAAAAGTTTGCAAATCCCATTCTTTGACCCAGGGAAAAATTATGTTCTATACTCCTTTTCATAAATCAGTCAAATTCTATTTAAGAGCTAATGAAATCTTTTACCCACTCCTCCTACTGCAACATTGTTTCACCACTTCAGTGCTATAAAGGGTAGAGGATTTCCAGTCTGAATCTATTTCACTTCAGTGCCCAGGTGCTCTTGTACCAGAATAACATATTCACTTACGCCATTTTTCCTCATTCTGTAGTTTAGCCTAGTAAGCTATTCAGAGACAGCATTCATATTCTCTCTCTGCCTTTCGCTTGCTCCTCTGAATAAATCAAGCTCCTGAAGCCACCTCTTAAGAGACAGGTTCTCCAGTTCTCTTAAGAGCCAGTTCTAGTTTTAAGTCAAAGGCTGAGTACAGTTATTTTCATTTTACCATTAGAAAAGCACCATTAAATCATGTTCAGAAATGAGACACATACCTGGAAGGAGTTGAACCTCAAGTTTCTGTCTCAGTCCACTTTTTCAAAAGCATCGTTATTCTCTGGCATTGGTATTAAGATTGACTATGGAGCACTTCTAACCCTATGTCTGTTCAGGCTTTGGCACTTCAACTGCTCTTCAGAGGTTTGCTTTCACAACAGTAGAGTCTTGAAAAGCTGTTTGCCAGAAGCTGTCTTGAGACTGTTTTCCTAACAGTCTGCAAGACTATGCACCTTTACCAACCTCCAGCTCTCCTAAAGAAGTCTTGTTTTGGCCGGTACTCTGTTGGTCACATCTTCTAGAGACCTATCTTAATGCTTTACTAAAGCCTCTGTATACATAGTCATCAGCACTCCAGCAAGACTGCAATTACCACAGGCAAAAAAAAATCTGAGCTTGGTAGGACTTAGAAAAGAAATGTGGGACCTTGCAAAGGCTCAAATCACAGATGATTTTCTAAAGATTAGAGAAACAATCTGAAACACAACTAACTAGGTATATCTAAAGATACATCTATAGATACATAGATAAATCTCAGTACCTCAAAATGGTAGATAAATCTGCATTAGTTGTCACTAGCATAGTCTTGTCACTGCTCCATTGCACAGTTTGGACAGGGACATTTTAAAACAAAAAAGGAACAGAAAAATGGCAGAAGACATGAACACAGTTTTCCTTTAGCAATTATATCATGAGCATTGTTTCAAGCTCAGTTAAAACCATATTTGGTCATAAGTATATCTGAAAATGATTTCAACCATTATTATTACCAGTCACTGTACACTGACAAGTCATGGAGAACAGAGAGTGTGAAATATTTCTCAGACTGTTTTTATTTGATCTATTTCAGACTTTGATATACAGAAGGAATAAGTCAGTGTTTGGCTTCATGGAACTATCACAAGAAAAACCTTTCACTCTTATCTCAGATAATGTTCAAATTGCAGCCAGACAGCAATGAAATGGAAAATCACCACAAACGAAAAAGAATGGTTTGGAAGTGAAGATATGAGGGGGAAAACTGCTAAAAATTCAGAGCTTAATTATGCCTCTTCTCTCTCTGCATCAACTTATTGTCCATTAAAGTCAAACCTGGGGAGAAATCACTGCTCAGGTTTGAAAAATTCCAGTGGAATAATGAAATATTTTGAGCACTGGGGACCCTGTTTTGAGACCTATTTAGAGATAAATTTCCAGGTGATATGACTGGAATAGATTGACAAGTTTTTATATTCTCCAGAACTATGGCATGTTTTCTGTAGAAGGTCTGACTTTGTGTAAGACAGTTATGCATAATTTACTGCTATACAACTACTAAATGAATAGTTATGAAACCAGACTTTACAGAACACTGCGAACGAGTCTACATTTCTGTGATTAAAAGGTTATTTGCTTCTGATAAACATCTGAAATGCATTCCTTTACTCAGAACTAACTCTGCCTCCTGATTAAGCTGAGAGTAAGAACAGCATCACCAGATAGCCTGTCGATAAGCTATATAATTTGTGCACAGGTGCGCAGCCTGGCAAAATGGGAACAAGAGAGAGTTACTAAGCACGGGGCAACCCTGTGCCCTGGAAGTAGTGAGGGAATGTGAACATCCAGACCAGAATGCAAATGTAATATCGTTTTTTTTGTCTGTAGTATAAAAGGGGAATTAGAAATCGTATAAACTTTTTATTAGCAGGTTGAAATGGTTTTGTACTGTCTTGTCTTGGCATTCATGTATTAGGACTTTGATGGAATGACCACAATAGGGGAGGCTTTCTATACAATAAATCTGGTAAACTTCTTCCCACCAAACCTGTGGCAGTGTATCACAAAATATGGTTTATACTGAGGTCTTGTGAGCATACACAGGCATTATCGTCTCTGGGATTATCGTCTCTGGGATTACAAAATTGATGACACAAGTGCACTGCTCTTTGCACACACATGCACAGGGACCTGACAAGAATAGCACAGGTCATCCTGATAGCTCACACTGTGAATAAAAGAGAATGGCCACTTTTCCTTCTTCATCTCTTTTAGGGGAATTGGAACATTTTACAGAATTTTCTGGCAGCAAGACAATCTAGAAGCCGTTATGTCCGTCTTTTCTGTCTCCCAAATACTAGCAAACAGTTATGGAGACAGATAGCCTCTCCTTACTGTGAAACATCTCCCAGGGGAAAAGGCTGGCTGAAGGCAGTGGTGACAGTTCCTGTTTTATTTTAGCCTGTCAGCTGTCTGAGGCTTTCTCTCAAATAACTAAACAAAACCTAGCCCAGAATGCAGCTCTTTTCCCAAAATGTATAATTTTTTTAATGTTCTAGCTACATGGGCTTAGCATTATTTGTCACAGGCTAGTTTTCAGTGTTCATTATAATGAACATATTAAGTAGGGTGAATTTTTCCATATTAACAAATTAGCATCTAGGAAGTCTCCACTGGATTTCTGTGGTATTTTTTTGATGCATGCATTATTTTTCAGCAGTGGAAAAGACAAATTACTTGTGGGTTCCAAATTCATCCAGTCTCATCCCTTCTCCAAAACATGTTTTCACAGTCTTGTAATGAGAAATGTAAACTTTATATGCATGAAAAACACTCTAGCAGAAATCTATACCAGAAACAACTTCTGTGGGAAATGTTAAATATATTCATAATATAAGTATTCTCGACTACCTTTTTAATGATCTTCAAATAAAAATGATTTTAAGCATGTGTGTTTGCCACTTCTCCTGGGAAAGCTACAATCATCATGTTTGGTTGTTGTTAAACCCCATTGATTTATTTCCCAATTAAATTTGGTAGTTTTCTAAAAAGAAACTTTAAGAATTTGAGGAGCCAAATAAATAAACTATTATTAAATATAATTTTTTGCTGTTATTTTGATAGCAGATAATAAAAATATGTAGTCTCTGTATTATAAATACTCTGCTGTTATCTGAGTAAAGTATTTATGTTGATGTATTCCCTAAGATATTAATTGCATGACTGTTTGTTTTATATAAAGCATTTAAATGTAAATTGCAAACATAGCTTGCTCTTTTTCAATTTTTTTACTTGTAAAATGCAACCTACACTGTGAATACAATTATGACAGTAATCACTGCTATACTTCGTTTTTTTCCATGTGCAGTCTTCCTTGTTTCACATTTCTGAGGACTTCTTTCTCCTTATTTTTGTATATCCATGATATGGAGTTATCTGTTTCATGTTATATGAATTGTATTTGCCTCTGTCACTTTTTGTTGTATGAAAAAGCTAAAAAATTCATAAATGTGTTTTTAAAAAAATAAAATAGAAAGATTGATTTTAATTTCCCAGGAGGTCTGGCAGGTCTACATTAAATCTGAAAATAGCTAAAGGAATGCTGTCTATCACTAGCATTTGATTTTCCACAGAGCACTTTCAAAACCAAAACAAGTAAGAGTTCTGTTAGCTATGTGCAGTGCATTTTGTATTTAGCAAGCAGGAAGCACATTGTCATTTGTTTCTGTCATATTATTCCACTGGGTGACAAGAAAAAACGCTGATGAAACGCTAAAGAAAATGCACTTAAGATCTGTACCTGAGGCCTCATCAAGGAGCACTGGATTGTTTAGTGAGCTGCAATAACATGGTGCCCGTGTACAATATGAACAAAAAAAGGACTGTCAAAGTAACCTGCAAAACTGGAAAAAAAGCAGAGTTTGGCAGTTTCCATATTCCCAAGGAGCCATGAGTAGTCGTTATCTACTTGACTTCACTGTCTTAATCTTTCCTTCCTTCTGCCTGAGCAAGACACTGAATCAACAAATAGATTCTTAAGGAAAAACTGTAAGGATAATGGAAATATCAATATAAACTCAATACACCAACTTAGAAGGTAAAAAAAAAGTGTTTACAGACTAATCCTAAATTCCCAGGACCAATGATACTATCACTTATTAGGCCTTTATCCTCATTACAGGAATCAATCCTCATTCAGTTGAAGAACATACCTACTGTTTCATTTTTTTATAAGGGCTTTTTCCTTTACATTCAGGTAGCTTTAAAGTCTCTTGTGGTTTCTTCATCATTCACTTGCATAAAGGGGGCAAATACAATTTTTATAAGGTAAATGACAGTCAAATTTACACATTTTACAACTTGCAATTGTAAAATTGATTTTTGTGACAACCCTCTAAGGACTAAAATAAAACTTTTATTCTGCCAAATATAGACCTGACATGCCTTCATTTGCAAACCGGAATTCATGGAATCAATTAATATACGAATAGATATCGGAAACTGGAATTGGTTTGCATTCTGAGCAGAGAAGCCTATGGCAATACAGGAATACCACAATAGGTCTCTTGGAAAGTAAACTTTAACTTTTAAAAAACGTATCATTTCCCACATGATTAACAGAAGCTAGACTCCAAGAATGCATACACACCCTGTAACCCTTTCTTAGATTTAGAACAAGTGCTATGCACAAAAAAAATTGCTCTCTGTCTAAGAAAAAATGTCAGCAACACTGATCTTAACAAGTACCTCTCTGTGAACAGAACAGATGTCAAAATTTCTAAGACTTTGCGGACAGTGAGGCCGGACAGAGATACATATAGTGATATTGGTGAGTGACTTCTTAACCCATGAAGAAAATCACACACCTGAAATGTGATGAGGTTTGTACTGGTAGCATGGGTTGGATTTCCTCTGAGGCGAGGGGAAGAGGCCGGACAGTATGGGAGTCATTAGATGCTGCCTTGTAAAGGGACAGAAAGGCATGTAAAGCCTGTTTCAACTCGCTAAAATCTATAAAATGATAAAATGTCTTGGTGTTTTCCCATGATGGAAGATAGAGAATTGCTCATCTTACATTTTAGAAAAGTCCTGTCTGCTCATTCTGCTCAGTGTTACAGGGGATACGCTGGCAGAATGACAGATTTTGAAGTAATTTTAACTTTCTTACAGGTTTTTTATGTAGTCTCAGAACAGGAGGACTCAATCTGACATGGGTAAAATATGCTCTAAACTACATTCAAATAGGACTTTCTCTTCTTGCAGCCATGAGGACATGGTCGTGTAGCCACAAAACTTGTGCAAAGTAGGTTGTCAAACATCAATGCATCAGGAAAAGGAAGACTCATTTCCCTCTGCTTGCCAGTGAGAACTTTCAAAGGCCTAATATATAGATCTTATTTTCATTAGATGGATATTAAACATGCTATTGTCACAAGAAAAATAAGAATGTATTTTTATATCAGAGAAGGCCAATTTTTTGTTTGTTTTCCATTCTTACGGGGAATTGCTAAGAGACATCAATAAATGAATCTCTGTTGTTATGCATTGTAATACAATAATGACTGAGAGCCTGAGAGATACTGCAGGTCCTCTGCATGAAGAGGGCATACTCTGACTTCTTCAGCTTCGGAAACTCACTGTCTTAAGATAAATCAGAGAAAATGGTGACATGGAAATTCAGGGAGGTGAAGTGACTCTGTTTTGACCCAGCAGCAGGCTGATGACAAAGGCAGGAGTAGTGCATAATGCATTAATTTGAACATGCCAATGAAATTTTTACTTTTTTGGAATTAATGTTGATATGAGGAAGTCATGCTCGCTGATTCATCTGTTTGAAAAGAAGGCATGACCATTATAACTGTCCTCCAGAGAGCCAATGGTTACCATAATTTTTTTATTTGCTAAATATGTTAACAAGATGTTTTTAAAGTAATATTCTAATTTAGCATTTTCTGTAGTTCTCAAAACTAGAAAATATTTTATTATAGAATTTTGAATCTGTATTGTGTCTCACTGCAACTGCTGACATTACTGTATCTGACAAAACTCCTAGGATATATTTGTGAGATCAAGCAGTTGAACTTCTAGCCTGACTTATGTATGGATCAAGCCTATTTGTCCTCCATCCTTATTGCACTTTTTCTTTTTATGTTTTTTTCTTATAGAAACTTCTCTTCAAAGCTTATATATAAAAGAAATGTAGGTATGAATAATCCTTTCTCCTTGCAATTCTCTATCTGTTAGAGTGGAAATGACCAAACTTCTGATTATGGTGTGTAATATTCCTCTGTGCATCTAATGTCTCTGCCAAAAATATTCCTTAGCAACAGATTGGGGTTAAAGAAACACATTTTATTTCATCAGAAGTAACATTATTAACAGTGCCATCACAGAACTTATACTTAGTATACTTGTTACTTCCTAACGCCTTTCCCTTCGAGGCATGTATTTTGCATGCCTCACATCCTGGTGCCTGGTTTCCTGAGATGGGAGATTATCTCATAAAGGATCACCCACGACTGGCATTATGCAGTAAACCTGTAAAAGTTCAAAAGACCAAACTCAAGTTTCAGTAGTAGGAAGTTGCATATTTTTGATGCACTGTCAGTTCAGTACATTAACCTAAGATCTCCAAGTAGGGTATCTTTCCTACTGATTTTCCTCTCTCCCAGATAAGGACCCTAAAAGCAAAACGTTATTGTAAAAACATTATGTTCTTGAAATAAATTAATAGAAGCTACCTTACAAGTCCAGTATCAGGCACATAATTCTGAGATAGAATCTACTAAGTAACTTCAAACTTGGACAGCATAAAACATATGTTTCACGTAGCAGACAAAATAAACATTCTCTTTCTCTAAAAAACCCTCAAAACCACATAATATCTGTGTCGTTCAGGCATTTAATTAGAATTTCAAAAATAAATTAATTGTAATTGAAAATGTAATAAACTATAGTTTGGGATTTTTTTTCTGTGGAAATCTAAATTAGAATAGTTAATGAAATTACTTTACTTTTTTGCTTTGTCAGTAAACTAAATCCCTTCCACAGCTTTCTATTCGAAAAAAACAAATAATCTGCTCAAGCAAATGATCAGCTTTTTCACCCAGGGATTACAAAAGCTATTAACACAAATTCCATTGAACTACATCAACAGTACTTTCAAATGAACTTTTAACACCTTACAAATGTTATTTTGTTGGGAAAAAATAATGTCAGTTTCTCTAAATGCCAGAGAGATTTAAACTGTGGTAAGCGAGAGTCTGTGGTTTTATGAAGTGTATTGTCTTCTGGATACTGGTTTGGTGAAGATTTTAAGAACATGATCTCTCACAAGTAATACTAAGAATGCCTAGGAGCTCATTTGAAGACAATCTGTAGTGTAATAAGAAAAAACACATGTTTTCTGTTACCTGTCAAAGTAGCATGAATGAATTAAGCAACTCTGGACATGTTTGAGGAATGTGGAAAAAAGCAGCCTGTAAAGATCAAACAGCACTTTGCTTCAAATGGTACAGTGCTGGGCAAACACATGGGAACAGGTTTTGGTACAATTCTCGGTTCGACACCAACAGGTCATCAAGGAAGATTCTCCCTGCCCATCAGTTCTTCGATGTGTTGAAAGGGAAGCTGTCCATTGTTGTGGTTGAACTGGAGCAAAACTTTACAGTGCATGTGGGTATGGGGGTGTGAGATCCTGCAAGGTTTGGAGGGATTCTAGGTGATTTTCTCAATTCCTCAATGTCCAACAAATTCCAACTTCAAAATACTGAAAGGGTATAGACAGTAAATAAACACTTAGGCATTTGGGAAGGCACAGAATATACAGCTAATTAAAATGGAGCTCAGGTTGACATTTCTTTTTCTAAAATATTTTTATTACATTTTCAAATATTCGTAAAGCAGCATGTTTCAAAAAATGCATTCAAAGACTGGTTTCACATAAAAAAAATTATTTCAATAGAATCAAAGCAGTTTAGTTATCAATTTTACTCAAATTTCTATCCTTTTCTACTTTCAATAGAGCTTTTTTGTTTCTTAACTGACCATTCTACTTATCCTCCTTATGATACTGTATTCATCTTTGCACATTTTTTTTTCAGGGTAGTCTGAGTGCAGGAAAAATCAACATGTGTATGCAACATATTCTATACATCTTTGATGTATAGAAAAGGGATCAAGATATTATCAAATCTCTTTTCTTTTGGTAGGTTTGCTGATTTAATAGTTATAGTAAGACACTTCTTGTCAAATTTTTAAATGAAAGTACACAGTCTTATTGCTTACGACATTTGCGTTTAAAGTATTTGCTAACATAGACATTACATTATTGTGAAAATTTGTGATTTTAAACTGAGTTGTATCTTAAAATCTGATATTTTTATGGTAGATCTGTCTGTCAAATGACAAATGGTTTACATGAAAATAGTGCGCTGCTATTTGAATAGTAATCATCTACTCTTAAGCTTACTTTACCAAAAACAAACAAAAAATCTGATTAGGTTAGAAGTTGCATATGGAGAATCTATTTCAAATCAAACTGCTGGGAATCCTATTTGAATATTTCCAGCAGAGAACATCATTTTCTGAATTAGTAAGAAACAAAGATTTTTTTAATGTATGCAGAACAAACAAAACAAAAACAAAATTCCAACTCGATATATCATCAGAAACACAATTTTGTGACTGAGTAGCTGTGGCTAGATAACAGCACTTTTCTAAATGAATCATCAGGAAACATCATTTTATTTGATAGTTGAAGTCAGCTTTTTTTAAAAGATAGGTTCATTTGCTTCAAATATTTTAAACCCTACATCAATAACGTTGTGACATTGTGTTTTTTTCAGAAATTGAAGTATCTGAAGGCTTTAGTTTAAAGGCAAGGTTCTAGTTTTATTTTTCATTTCATTATTCAAACTACTTTTATTAAGATATGCCATAATATTATTTCTTTACATGAATATTGCAAAAATGGCTGGAAGTGGCAAAGGTAAGAGATATCTAGGGATTAGGCATGTGTCACTGGTTTTGCAGGAACTGCTAACATTTTTACAATGAAAATGTGGGGATCATGTTGATTTTCAGTGGCATATGCTTGTTTATAAGATGAAAATATGATTTACAGTGAAATAGACAGAAGCCTATTATTGAAATCTATTTATCTACTCTTCTGTCCTCTAGTATTGTAAAATCATCTCACTTCAAAATCATTATGACTTTAATATCACAACAGAAGTGAAAGGATAGGAATCATTATAAAATTTAATATATTAATATATAGGAGATTACAACAAAGAACTTTTGGCTTTCATTTGTAAAAAACTAACTAGTATTTTGAAAATCTTTTGAAAAGCTTTGCATTAAACTTACTCAAACAGTATGTACAAAAAAAATAAAATGAACCCAGAACTTATTCAGCTACCTAACTTAAATCAGTTCTCTTTACCTTGTGCTTTCATATGTTCATAAAACAATGTCTTGTTTTTTAAAGCTGAGAATTTAATAAAACCTAGAGAAACTATGGGAAAATAAATGAATAAAGAATATATGTGTATCCTATCTTGTGAATAGAAACCTGTATCCTTTAGTTGGTGTAAGTCCAGTATTAGTACTCAAGCTACAGCCATAGCTGTGCTTTCAGTAAAGACTCAGAAGCATGATCAGGAGCTTTTTTTAACTGATTGAACTGATTTTATGCAAAATCTTGTATTTCGACAGTCTCCCTTAACATGAACACTTACTTTTGTTCATCTCTGCCATCTTATACTTCTTTATTGTTCCCTGGTGATGTACATGAAGAGATGAATAATATGATTTTTTGATAGATTCTACCAATTTTGTTTAATGCTAACATAGTCTGTCTGAAAAATTTACCAGAAAAGTGCTATTAAAATCAAACTTCAATTGAGGCACCCAGGTTATTCTCATTCTGCTCTCATCTGTTTTCATTCACTTGTGACCCATTGCCAGCTTACAGTTCTTATAGTAGAGAACCTATAACAAAAGGTGGCCCAATGGGGAAATAAAAGCCAAGATGAAAAGAGCTTATTGCTTGAAATGAATTCAACGTGGAACTGATGGCTTTTAGTAAGATAAGTAGTTGAGACTGCTCAATGACAGCAATCTCTTATTTATTTACAGTTAAATCCTATTTATCTGAAGGCCTCAGTGCACAGTTTAAATTCACAGTTAACCAGAAGGACTTGTCGCACAATCTGATCATCAAGATTACTCTGTATATTTCAAAGTGTGACAGTTAAAGAACTAATCTTTCCTGCACAACTAGTAAAGAAGCATGGAATCATAGAATAGTTTGGATTGGAAAGAACCTTAAATATCATCTAGTGCCAAAACCCCTGCCGTGGTCTGGGACATCTTCCACTACACCAGGTTGCTCAAAGCCCTATCCAACCTGGCCTTGAACACTTCCAGTGAGGGGGCAGCCATAGCTTCTCTGGGCAGCCTGTTCCAGTGCCTCACCACCCTTATAGCAAAAATTTCTTCCTTCTATCTAATCCAAATCTACCTTCTTTCGGTTTAAAGCCATTCCCGCTTGTCCTATTACTCCATGCCCTTGTAAAAAGTCCTTTTCCAGCTTTCTTGCAGGCTCCCTTCAGGTACGAAAGGCTGCCAACAGGTCTTCCTGGAGCTTCTCTTCTCCACGCTGAGCAGCCCCAACTCTCTCAGCTTGTCTTTGTAGGAGAGATGTTCTATCCTTCTGACCATTGTTGCGGCCCTCCTCTGGGCTCACTCCAACAGGTCCATGTCCTTCTTATGTTGATGGTCCCAGAGCTGGATGCAGGACTCCAGGTGGGGTCTCACAAGAGCAGAGTAGAGGGGCAGAATCACCTCCTGCAACCTGCTGGTCATGCTTCTTTTGATGCAGCCCAGGATATGTTTGACCTTCTGGGCTGTGATCACATATTGCTGTGTCATGTTGAGTTTTTCTTCAACCAACACTCCAAAGTCCTTCTCCTCAGGACTGCTCTAAATCCATTCTCTGCCCAGCCTATATGTGTGCTTCGGATTACCTTGACCCATGCACAGGACCTTGCACTTGGCCTTGTTGAACCTTATGAGGATTGCACCGGCCCACCTCTCAAGCCCACCAAGGTCCTTTTGGATGGCATCCCTTCCTTCCAGCGTGTCGACCATACCACAAGGCTTGGTGTCATTGACAAACTTGCTGAGGATGCACTGTCCATGTCACTGACAAAAAAGTTAAACAGCGACGGTCTCAATACCAATCCCTGAGGAACACCACTCATCACTGGTCTCCACTTGGACATCAAGTTGTTGACCACAACTCTTTGAGTGTGATCATCCAGACAATTCCTTATTCACCAGGTGTTGTATCCATTAAATCCTTGTCTCTCAGTTTAGAGACAAGGATGTCGCATGGGACAGTGTCAAATTGTTTGCACAAGTCCAGGTAGATGACATCAGCTGCTCTTCCCTTCTCCACTGACGCTATAGCCCTGTCAGAGGAGGCCACCAAATTTGTCTGGCGTGATTTTCCTTACTGAAGCTGTGTTGGTTGTCATCAATCACCTCCTTATTTTCCTGAGGACATGGACTCTCACAGGGCTCAGACTGATAGACCCCAGAAGCTGCTCCTGCCCAAAGCTAGAGTCAGTACTCAATACAGTTAATTTTCAAAGAGTCAAGTGTGGAGATAAATCCTGGCTTAGGCATGCCAGCTAGTAGCACTACATAACAAACTTAGAAAGACTAAATTAAAGGATGCTTCATTCAAAAGATATTGCAAGGAAAATTTTGTACATAGAACATAAATGTCCATGCTTCACTGCATGAATAAAGCTCTATTAAGAGTGTCCTGTAAATCTTTCTGCTACTTTATTTCCCCTCCAGGTAACCACCTGTTATAAGTCTCTCAGCCTACATTTTCCCCTCTGTTGTGATATTTCTGCCTTTGTCTCTGTGATTCATGCCAGCTTTGCTACCATTCAGGCATCATAATACAGTGTTACAATTAAGTCTGTATCTTTCATATTTCAATTAAAATATAGCATTCAGGATTTTGTCTGTTTCTCTAAAGCATCTGTACACCTTTCAGTACTGAGAAATAGCTACGACACAGGTACCAATTCATATAACCTCTGAATGTTATACAATCATTAGATTGCCCTGTTAATATCTAGGGCTGACTTCAAGCTGATAAACTGCAAACAATCACATCTATAAATCAAAGTCTAGGTGGAAGAGTTGTCTTCACAAATTTGGTTTTGCCAGCTGCCAGGACTAAGGAGGATTGTGGCTATATGGCAAACATTCTGCAAAGTGCTATGTATATGTGCTTTGCAGCTTTGGTGGTCAGGTGCTTGCAGAGATGTCTGTAGTAGGTTGATGCTTTCAGTAATCTTGCCTGTCACAATGAGGGTCTGAAAATACCACCCTCCAAGGAAATGAACTAAAGGTGATCTGAGACAAGCCATGACTGCAGCAGTCCTTTAACTTGAGACTAGGTAACTATGTCTACCAGCATCGTTTGTACCTTATATGAGCAAAATATTCACTATTCTTTTAAATTCTACAAGAAGTCATGCTGCCTTAAATTCTGAAACTCTTTCCTCTCCTGTACTATTTCACTGTTCCTGTCTGTTCAAACTACAAGACCATCACAATCCGAGATAGTGATTTTTCTATGAACAATAACCAGATTAACTGAACATATCGTTCAATGCAATATTGAAAGCATGCTGTCCTTAATTTCTTGAAAGAATTGAGAATCACTGTGAGAAAGTTAGAAACTGTTCTGAATAAACTAATTAACAATGGCCAAATGAGACCCTGACCTTGTACAACTTTTGCAAACAATCTTGTATAAACTTCTGCAAAGTGTGAAAAGTCTTTTGAAACACAACTTTAATAGTTTCACGGTTTCTTCCTTCAAGACTTCTGTAAAGAAATGTGGCTTACAAGGAAGCATCTGTATTAAGAAGAGAAAAAATAGTCTTCAAAATCCACCTCTAAAACAGAGCTCAGAATCTCCATCACACTTGCTGTTATGATTTAATAATATGAAGAGAAATTTCAGTCTTGACATGTGCTAAAACTAGCAGGCCTCTCATTTTTCCTCATTCTCGAGGCTATGTGGATGGAGGACACCTCAATGCTAGTCAAGTAGCGCTAAGAGATCCAGAGCCTTCAGGATCAAGTCCAGTAACAGGGTTGGAATGAAAGCTGTTTCTCTTACACCTTTTTAACATTGGGCCAGTACACAGCATCAACAGACAAAGTGTTTTTTTATCCAGTCTGAATCCTCAATACTTGACATTTTAGATGTACAGAAAATGGAAACCAAGTCAGGCTACTAAGAGGATAGAACAAACATGTAGGGTTGGAAATTAGACACATCAAAACTTAAGAGAGAGAAGAAAGGTAAGAGACATCAGAGATTCTGAAAACTCATATGTTAGTCATTAAACGAAGTGCAGAGGTGCTAGTCTGTTACTCCATGATTTGGAAAGATGTTGCCATAAGATACTGAGATGTCTGACGGTGTTTACCATGTTTTTGCATCTGCCTTTACTGAAAAATTCATCACAAGAAAGTAGATGATGTCAATCGAGCAAGTAAAAGGCTATTGCAATAAGAAAATGAATAATCTGTTCCATAAATATCATGGCAGGTATGACAGATAGTGGTGGGATTTAACTGCAGCAGGAAAGATTCAAGTTAGGAAGCAGAAAATCTTTAGAAGATTAGTATGGATAATGAGGGACCGGATTAATTTGCCTGGGGAAATTGTGGAGTCTTCATCTTTGGACCTTTTTTAGGACAGCTCAGGCAATCATTTGTCAAGAATAGTTCATGATAGGAATAACATCTGTCACAATCTGACTCTGCCCTGGGGCAGAAGGAAAGTCTAGATGATGCTCCTAAGGATTCTTCAGTTCTTATTTTTCTGTGACTTTTGTAGTTTACTCATATTCAGAGAGCTAATAAACAAGATTGTAGCTACTGGCTTTTTGTTACATGCATACCTGCAATCTCCAGAATTCCTCATTGCCTTTGGGAAGAATTATATGGCTATTGTAGAGGCATCAATAATTTTTATATGATCTATGGGACAAGTTAGCATTTGTAAACAAACCCATTGTGAGACAAATTAAAATCAGCCTTTCTTTGACTTCAAGAGGAGCTCAGTTGCGTCATGCAGATTCAGGCAACTAAACTGGCAGCTGGTCTCCCAAAGCTGCCTTTGTAGTCAGCACAGATAGGCACTTTCAGGGAGCAACTGAGAGCGTGAGACTAACTTATGTGCTCTGAAGACTCGCCAAATAACTGAGTAGGTTAAGTTAATTAATTTGGAAACCAGTAGCTGGACAGTGTTAATACTCTTCTTCCATACCTTCATAATACTTAAATTACCAAGCAAGTGGCTCTCATAAATAATAAATATTTAAAGAGAAAATATGAAATGTATTGTGGAAAAAATAACAAGAAATTAATCCCGTGGGCCAGGGCTCTCGAAAGCAGGGGGGTCCATGACTGCTGGTCGCTCTTTAAACAACACTTCTTCCATGCACAGGAGCAATGCATCCTCCTGAGAAAGAAATCGAGCAAAGGAGGCAGGAGACCTGCATGGTTAAACAAGGAGCTTCTAGCGGAGATCAGGCAGAAGAGAAAGGTCCATGGAATGTGGAAAGAGGGGCAGGCCACTTGGGAAGAGTAC